>ERZ857745.2778-NODE-2778-length-18066-cov-2.804786_pt1 | contig 18066 bp, 10 predicted proteins | sample MGYA00519699_ERZ857745 | MGnify/ENA primary metagenome ERZ857745 (study PRJEB31778, sample SAMEA3449357) | human gut metagenome | biome: human gut; feature: human-associated habitat; material: faeces | place: United Kingdom | collected 2010/2012 ...
AATTTAACTGTAATTTTGCAAGTGTATTCTGATATGCATTTCCCTGGGTTTCACCCTCAAGTCCGACTTCTAATTCAACTGTTCCTGTTTCATTCTTATCCAGACGATCCAGATAGAAATAATCTTCCATGGAATTTGTTGCCTGATGAAGACCTTCTTCTCCGCTTTTCTTATCCTCTCCACCTACCGTATCACTGTCATAAAGTACGGTTTCTTTACCGGAAACATCTTTATAAGAAAGTTTGTAAGTATAAGCTCCATTCTCCGCCTGACTTTCATCTTCCAGACTCTTTAGGATTTCATTGGACATATACCAGTCTGTCTGAATGCTTTCTGAGTTTTTAATTTTCACACCAATCTTCATGGTATCACCAGGAAGCATTCCATAAACTTCTTCTGCGATTTCCTTTGAGGTGAAGTTACTGTTTAACTTATCATTCTTAAAATCTACCGTCCAGTCTTTACTGCTTGTAATCTCTTCTGCTTTCGCAGTTGTTGCCGTGCCAAATGTCATAACAGCCGCCATGACCAGGCACAAAATATTCTTTTTTAACATATCGTGCACCTCCTGTGGCTACTGTAAGCTGATACTGTTTCCGTCTTCTGAGACTGTCACATCAATCCCCCATGCACTCTTGATTGCATCCTGTGCATTGTGAGTCTGTACGGCATCGGCTTCTGCATCAATCGTAAAATGATATCCATCGTATTCATAAATGGTTTTGATGGTCTTCTTTCCATCTTCTTCGGAAACTACCTGTTCCTTTACCTTTGTTCCGATAGAAGGGTCAACTGTTAATGTATCACTAATTGCCGGAGCGCTTTCTCCTGCCGGCAAAAGCCTGGTATAATAAAGTACGGTACGCTCTCTTGTTGTTGCACTTTCATCAATCACCCAGCCATTGTCTGTGAGCAGATTTAAATCAATCAAATCCGGAGAAAGTCTGGTATTTTTATTTCCGTCTGCGTCAGTCCAGCTCTTTGTAAGAATGACCCTTACAAATGTATCAATCGAGCCGCTGTTTTGTACGGTTAAGGCTTCATCGTAAGCTTTTCCAAGCGCAAATTTCTCATCTTTTCCAACCAGATTTTTAAGAAGTTCTCCATGTTCTTCCATCCACTGATTATCCTTGTCGTAATCTCTCTTACTGATTATTTCACCATTTTCTAAAAGGCTGATACCAATCTTGGAAACCTCTGCCTGCACTGCATAATTCTCACTGTAATAAGTCAGTGCCGCTCTTGTACTTCCCACGGTACTGCCAAGAATTAAAAGTCCGGCCACCGCAAACAGGAAAACGGGCTTTACAGAAAAGGATTTTTTCTTCTTTTTCATTACTCACCCACCTCCTCAGTCTGCGCAACATCTGCTTTCTTTGTCCAGTCTGCACTTGGATTTCCCTCTGCATCCAAGATAACAGGTGTACATTCTGAAACAACAATTACATTAAAATCCTTTGGAAGGTTCATGTTACTGATTTTTACCAATAATTCTTCGCTCTTTGCCCCAGGAGCTATAACATCAGAATAGTAATAATATCCGTCATCTCCCGGCGTCCATTTTCCACTCTCATCGGAGTAGACCAGTCCTTCCTGATACTGGCTTCCGGCAAATACTTTCACTCTTACATAACATTCGTAATCACCGGTATTTTCAATTTTGATATGCTTCGTCCAGTCACTGACCTCTTCATCCGGAATAACCTCGGTAAATCCAAGACTTAATTCCTGTCCACCCTGCGCTGTTACATAAGTGGTAAAGTAAGCCATGGCGCTTCCCACAGAAAGCCCTGCGGTAAGTGTAAGAGCTGCAGCAGTCAGACAAAGCGTTTTCTTATTCAACTTTTTCTTCATTGCTTAACCCCTCCCCTTATTCCTGTGCCTGTGTACTGTCCGTTTGCTGTTCCCAGTCCCAGACACCATCTTCGGCTGACTGTTTCTGGTCATCTGCTGTTTTCTCATTTGGAGTAAATTCAAAATGATTGACAACACTTGAACCTCCGTTTAATTTACCATCATACTGATTTTCAAATGCTGTGGAAACCATTTCATCCGCTACGATTTGAGTGGTCTGCTCTGCCTCTCCTGTTGCCTCATAACTTGAACCACTGTAAACTTCGGTTACCGTTATATTTGCGCCCGCCGGAAGTTCCTTTATCACAACACTCTTTGTGCCTGTTCCATCAAATACCATGGAAACTACATCACTGTAAACGATTTCTCCATTTACTTCTGCTTCAATATCAAATACAAACGAAGCACCTTTCATTGTCTCATTATAAGAAGTTAAAGTTTTATCGATTTCAAGGTCACCATATCGTTCCTGTTGGTCTGGTTTTAATCCTGTTGATGTATCATAAAGCCACTCGTCGCTTCCGGTTACATAATACTGATTATTCGGCAGGGAAATCAGATACGGTGTAAAACTGTAAGTATAATATGGAGACTGCACTTCTTCTGCCTCTACCAGATACATTCCGACTGAAAGCCCATCCACACTGCCCTTGCCTCCAATCAGATTATCAGAAGCTGTTGCCTCTGTCTGGTTTTCTTCTACTGCCTTCACTGCACTCTTGGCTTTCTCTTCCCATTCTTGTGCTGTTGTCTTACTGCTGATGGAATCCAGCTTCAATTCCTCAAATCCGGCTAAGGTCTGATACTCTCCATATTGATTCACATCTGCTACCTTATACATGCGAACCGGAATTGTCATATTCTCCCCTGAAAGTTCCGGATAAACCGCATCCAGCTCAAATTTCACAGAACACTGCCGGTCAGTTTCAATACTGATAGCAGCCTGAACTTTGGACATTACTACGGTGGAAAGTGTCAACACCAGAGCCAGAGCCAATGCGCTTCCTTTTTTTAGTTTTTTCTTCATCTTCACATTTCCTCCCCTCTGATAACAGATAAGTAACTATCCTGTACTGAAAAGTCTTTCTTATTCTTTTTTATTCCTTTTTGTGTTTTTTCTTTCCAGGTTTAATCAGGAACCTCATCAAAAGTATTACAAGTAAAGTTACCGATAATCCAAGTATCAGATAAATCATGTAGTAATTCTGAATTGATTTTAACATGGATTCTGCGGCTGTAGATTCTATCTCTTCCTCTCCGTTATACGGTACTCTTGTGCCACGGACCAAAAGTCTGTGAGAGTTTACACCGTACGGCGTACAGGTAAATAGCGTTACATAATCCTGACCCTCTTCAATCTGGAGAGCCTTTTGAAGCGTCTCATTGTCATCCTTATCCACCATATCTAAAATCTGGTCAACCTGATAAGCAAGCGTTTCATCCAAAACGTGAATATAAAACATGTCTCCACGTTCTAACTGGTCAATATCTGTAAATAATCTGGCACTCGGCAGACCTCTGTGCGCTGCCAGTACGCTGTGTGTGCTCTCACCACCGATTGGAAGCTTGGTTCCATTTAAGTGACCGATTCCTGTCTGAAGCACATCATCTGCTGTTCCATGATAAATGGACAGCTTTACATTAATCTTTGGAATGGATACATATCCCATGACACCGTCATTTCCCACATTTAAAATCTGCCAGTATTCGGTATTTTTAATATCGTCTCCATTTTCTCCAAAAACATCACCAAATATATTGTTATGGATAATCGTATCATTAAAAGCATTCGCTTTTTCCCATTCCTTTGTAAAATCCTCTTCTGCCATCTTTCCGATTAACTCTTCATAAGATGAAATCAATTGATTCTGCCGGTATGTATTCCACTGGTTAGAAACTGTCGGATAAATCAAGATTGCAAATCCCAGCAGGAACATTAAGCCAAACAAAATACCTGAAATTTTTCTCTTCATAATACATCCCTACTGTTCCTTTGATTTTCTCTTCTTATCATAACAATAAAGTATAAGGATAAAGCCTCCTGTTACTGCCAGTCCGATAACTACCCACAACCCATAATTGGTATGGAGACTGACTCCTCCAAGCGGTGTGGACGCCTCTTCTATATCGGCTGTCTTGTAATCTACTCTGTGTCCTCGAACCAGAAGTCTGTGGCTGTTCACTCCATAAGGAGTACAGGTAAGAAGTGTTACCAAATCTTTCTCTTCCTCTACTGCTAAATCGTCCGTTTCTTTTGGTTCAACGACTGAAATTTTATCTACTTCATAGCAAAGCACGTCATCTAATATATAGAGAAGAAAATGGTCTCCCTCTTCGAGTTTATCAAGGTCTGTAAAAAGTGTAGCACTCGGAAGTCCTCTGTGTGCAGAAATTACTGCATGTGTTCCTTTTCCTCCGACCGGAAGTGAACTCCCTTCAAGATGACCGGCTGCTTTCTGAAGCACCTCATCTTCTGTTGTATGATAAATGGGAATTTTAATATTAATCTTAGGCACTTCTATATATCCCATCATACCATCACCACCAAGGTTCAAACAAGCAAAATAATTAGAATTTTCTTCATCGGAAGCCTCTGCAACTGCAAAAGAATCCGGAAGAACGGATGGCTGAAGAGAGTCATTATACGCATCGGCATTTTTCCATTCCTGCTCATAATTAATTTCTCCATCTTTTTCTTTCTGCGCAACAACTTCTTCATAACCGGATATCAGCTGCTTCTGCCTGTGATTGTTCCACTGATTTGCAACCAAGGGATACAACAGCAAGGACAAACCGGCTAAAAATATAATTATAATCAATATCGTAGTAACTTTTTTCTTCATCCGGGCTCTCCTTATTGTTGTATTTTTTGTCAGGTTTCAATTTTCTGTGAAATGAAAAACCAAGGCGGGCGAGCCGCCCTGGTTTTTTCACAAAATAGGCATTTCAATTGTTACTTATTCTATTTCATTATTTAGCAGATTTTTTGCGAGTTGCGAAGAATAAACCTGCTGCTGCAATCATAACTACACAACCACCGATTGTGAAGATTGTAGTACCGATACCACCTGTGGATGGTAAGTTGGAAATCTTGGTGTTGACGATTTCAACTTTTTCAACTGTTCCGATTGCCGGTGTATCATCAGTTACTGTGAAAGTAGAGCTTACAGTATGGTCGTCGCCGGAAATAGTAGCACCATTTACAGAAATAGACCAAGCTGTTAATTTACCTGTTGTCTCGTCGATTGTAGCATCAATTACGATTGTGTATACGGTATCATTTAATGTGTATCCGTCAGGAGCTTTTGTTTCTTTTAAGTAATAAGTACCGGCTTTAAGACCTGTCATGGTCATCTGACCATTTGCATCTGTTACTACAACACCATTAAACTGTTTATTTTCCGGATATGCTGTTCCATATACAGTTACAAGATCAGCATCTGTGTATAAAGTAAATTCTGCGCCGGCAAGTTTTACTTTCTGTTCGCTGGAAGTTGTTCCAACTTTTGTGATGAGTTCATTTGTTAAAGAACCATCTGCTGTTCCGTCAATATCAAATGTGTAAGTATAAGTTTTGTCGTTAGAAGAACCATCTTTGCCATCTACTTTAGAGTCTTTTGTGAAGTTTAAAGTAGCGTCGTTGACATTTGCTACACCATTTAATGCTGCATCCTGATTTACTGTTGCTGCATAAGTTACAACTAATGCTTTGCTCTGATACTGATTCAGTGTATATGCACCATTTACAACAAAATCAACTGTAATTTCATTCTTTGCTTCATTTACTGTTAATGTGTAATCTGTTCCTGCTGTTAATTCTTTACCGTCTGCTGTAACTTTCAGGCTGTTTTCTGTATAAGTTAAGCCGTTTAATTTATCCACGATGTTGAACTTCGGATAATTTCCACCGTAGTAAGGAATTGTTGTTGAAAGTTCATAATTTACTGTATCACCAATGTTTACTGTGTTACCCTTAACTTTGTTTTCGCCTTCAACGATTTTTTTGTCTAAATCAGGAATATCACTTACTTTAGCCCATGCATTTTCTGTATCTGTAACATCTACTTCGTTGAAATCCATTGCTGTTTTTCCATCTTTGTTTTTGTATACTACAGAAACTACCAATGGGTTATAAATTTTATTTTCAGCGCCTGAGATAACAACTAAATAAGAACCTACAGGAACTTCTGCTGTATAAGTTGTTCCTGATTTAGTCATATCATACTCTGTGCCTGCAACTTTTTTCGCATCGATAATGTCAGCGAGCTGATCAGAGTCTACCTTAATATCATCAGCAGTTACATCTGTAATAATAGTTGGATATAAAGATTCATATCCTGAGAACTTTCCGCCATTCTCATATTTTGCTTTGATAATCTGGTAAGCTTTTACTGTAACGCCAGTTTCTTCTACGCCACTTACTGTAATTGTTCCTTTATCGGATGCTGTTCCTGTTGCTGCATTTCCTTCGGTTTTTCCATTTGCTGCAAATGTCGGAATACTCATAGCGAGTACCATTACCATTGCCAATACCATTGATAACATTTTTTTAAGTTTACTCATACTCTCTCTCCTTTTCTTTCCAGGATTTCCCTTACTTAATTATTAGTTTCTCTTGTTACTTGGTTTCCCCTTTACTTTTGCGATTTGGAAGTCGCTGAAACCATAATCTCATTTTGTTATTTATTCAGCACCTCCTTGGATTTGTTTCTATATAAGATTAGTGCCGCAGCCATCATAAGCAATGCGCCTCCAATCGTATATCGATAAATACCAGAACCGCCGGTACTTGGAAGTTCGTATACCACCTGATTCTTGATTGTTAATACGTTCTTCTCATCTGTGGTTAAAAACCACATATCCGGTTTCTGAGTAAGTGGATTACCTGCCATATCTGTTAAAATAACCTCACCCTTTTCCTGCTTGAAGTAAATTTTATTACCTAAAGGCAAGTAACCTGTTGGAGCTTTTGTTTCTTCAAGATAATATTCTCCCGGTTCTAACCCTTTGAGTTCTATCTCATTTGCTCCATTTTTAACGGTTAAAACATCTCCCAATTTTTGATAAGCGTTACCATTTTTCTTATATAACTGGAATTCTGCTCCATCTAATTTTAAGTCTGTATTATTTTCTGAGACTTTCATCAAATCAAGGTCTGCTGTTTCTTCCTGATAGGTATTCGTAAGTTCTACTTCTGCATCCTGACCATCTGTCACTGTATAAGTACCTGTTGCAAACATTGCCCATTGTTTTGATTTATCAAAGTGCATAATATTTTCACCGTCGTAAGTAATTTCTCCGTCTCGGAATGTCAATGTAGAACTAATCTTATCCACTCCACTAAAGAAATAACATTTCTCTAAAACTGCTTTTGGTGAAAATTTCATTCCATCTTTGCTGGAAATCAAATCAACAATTGCCATTCTTGCTTTGATACTTGCCGGCTGTCTGGTCCAAACAAAATATCCTTCATTTTGGGTTAATTTTGCAACAATTAAATTGACTTCTCCAACTGGATAATCCTGTGCGGAACATGTTGTTTCCCTCCAAGTTGAAGTATATTCAATTGTCGCCTGCTTAACTGTCACATCTGCACTGTCTCCATTTGAACCATTAATTGATGGCGTTACCTGATATCCATCTTTTTTATAATTAGACTCGACAACTCTGTAAGTTCCTGTTGAACAATTTTCCAGCTTCCAGGTGTAAACCCAGGTTGTATCTTTCCCTGTCAGATTTTCGTCCAGCTTATCTGCATCCATTGTAAGCGTTCTTGTATCACTTCCATTTGTTACGGTTATCTGATACGCAGGATTTGCTTTTGCCAGTTCTCTGATCTGCGCTTTTGTTAAACCATTAAATCTCTTAGTCACTTCAATAAATGGAGCATCCGGCTCATCCAGTTCTTTTATTTTGTTTGCAATTGTTACTTGAGCGTCTTTTTTCAATTCTATTTTTCCATCTGCAACTCTTTGCTCTTCTACATTTTCGTCTGCTGTTTTAATGTCCGACTTTTCACAATTGCTGACAGATTTTTCAGGCTCTAAATATCTTGTTTTATCCAGATCCACTTCTTCTACCAGAAAACTTGTTTCAGAAAGAATCTGTGTAATAATTACTGTATAACCTGCCGGTACTCCAGTAACAACTCCATTTGCATCTGTTTTGCCACAAACAACACTCTTACTGCCATTTGATTCCAATTCTCCATCTTTGTAGTAATAATAATTTCCTTCCCCATCTTTAAGATAGTAATCACCCTTTGTATAAGGCACTAACGTTTGATTAGCCTCATTATTAGATAGTTGAATCTTAAATGAAAAGGTATCGTTTGTTACCTGTCCATCTCTCATCTGCTTTGTAATCCGAAGTTCACGAAGGTTGGCTGCTGAACAATTATTTCTATAAAGCACATAAGGTCTGTTTGCCACTTCTTCTTTATCTGTTTCATAATTGAATACTCCGGAAAGCTTATTATCTTCCGTATAGGTCGTACATTCTACACCATTGATAAATACTTTATCATAATAGTCAGATTTTACTCCCAATTCTATTACATAATACTTTCGATTGGCTTGCAGTTTTTCAAATACTGCGGATTCATCCGGCTTTAGATAAAATACTTTTCCATACTCGTCTATTGTTCCCGATTCAACCGCTTTACCTGTATCTTTATAAACAGCACCATCTAATACCTCATACTTATCTCCATATATTTCATTTCCCTGTGCATCTTCACCAGTTTTTTTCTGTGCATAGACCTGGAAAGCAAATTTTACATTGCTGTATTTTTCTTTATCTGTGTTTTCCAGTTCTTTTCTAACTTCTACCTGACCTTCCGGAATAACCTGAAGATTAAATTTCATGTGAAGATTAGATGCACCTGCACCACGTTCCATGTAGAACATTTTAAAGGAATGGAGGCTATAATCTTTAAATGTATCGCCATCAAAACATTCTTCTATTTCTTTATCACTGGTTTTACTCGTCCACTTATTTCCATTCGGAAGCTTTTTAGCAACTTTGAAAAGTTTTTTAATCGTTGTCTTATATTTTTTTGGTGTACCACCTTTAATACAATCATACCAGCTTACCTCTCCTGTATTAAAATTAATACTGCCGGAGTGAGCATCATGAACACCACCAATATCAAGCACCAAGACGTCGTCGATATAAATCCATAAGTCATCATCCCCATTGAATTCATATATCATCGGGTCTTTTTGACCACTAACCTGTTTAGAAGCTACTTTACCATCTTTTGGCTGTAAAAAACTTGCGCCCATATACATCCCAAAGTAATAATTATTTCCATTTGTTTTATAAAGTGTTTTTCCTTTTGCACTATCTGAATCTGATAAAACACTACCATTTTCATCATATTCATTTTTATTAGTTGATACGTTTTGATTATTAATTGTGTTATACGGCATAAAGTTTCCACGTTTATAATAATACTGATTTTCATTACTTGGTGTACCCAGTGCATCGTATACAGTAAAATTTGTATTGTTTCCTAAATATGCATAATTCTGAAAACTACTGTATTCATAATAACCTGTGCTGTTATAGATATCCTTTCGGAATAAATGATCTACTTCTGTTCCGCCACTAAAAAGACTCGCTAAACTTGTATTAGCAGTTCCGGGAATTGCTGAACCCGTGGATTTCTGACCTGTAATACAGGTATTTTTTCCTGTTGTAATTGGATAGCCATCTGTGCCTAACACATTTTTTAAAAGACCTTTTTTAATACTTCCTGACTGATTATTATTATTCTGCCAGTTTCCATTATTCCACGTTCCGGCACAATAGCCTCCTCCTAAATCGATCCAGGTACTACTATCCAAAGCTTTTATCTTATATTTGTTAGAATCCTTACCTTCCATATCAATCATTCGCATTGTAATACCCGCTTGAGTATGGCTGACTGTTTCAACTTTATCCAACCCGGATTCTTCATCGTAAGCATACCAGGCTAACACGTAATTAGAAAAACTATCTGTTATAAATTCTGCCTTTGTAACTTTTGTTTCACTTGTTGTCTGTATGCTTGCTTCTTTCTTTTCATCAGCCACCATATCGACAACCTGTTTTACTGCTCCATTCTTATCTTCCTCAAGATGAATAACTGTAACATCAAGGTCTGATTTTTCTGTATCAACATCTTCCGGTGATACTCCTTTTTTATACTCCATCGTAACCTTGACATTTCCATCCGGCTCAATTTTATTTCCATCTTTATCTGTGAGTGTAATGTCATAAGCCAGAAATCCTGCTATAGAGTACTCTTCGTCTTCTGCTTTCTGATGTAATTTTTCCTCTACCTCAGTATATTCTGTCGTATCTTTTTGAACCGATGTCACACTTAAGGTTGTTCCTTCCGGAATTGCACCTTCTTTTTCCTCAGTAATACTAATTGTTACCTCTTCATCTTCGTATGTAAGTATAGGTTTGGTTTCTTTTATTTCAGTTTCAGCTTTTGCTTTCTCTTCTGTTTTTGTCTCTTCTTTTACTTTCTCTTTAATTTCTTCTTTCGGTTCTTCAACTATCCTTTCTTCTGCCTCAGCCGTTTCTTTTACATAACATCCATAAACTCCGGACTTTTCAGCTTTTAATATTACCTTATTAACTGCATTTTTTTCCTGATTCAAGCTAACATCGGAATAGATATATTCATCAATATTATCTATACTCTTTCCTTCCGCTTTCAGAGCTTCCTCTAAGTCCGTTTTTGATGTTATATTTAAAATTTCATCGGATTCTTTTTTATTTTCTTCGGTTGCTTTGTCCAGATAGAAAACATTTATTTGTCTCGTATCTTCTGTCTGAATATTGGTATTGTTTTCTTCAATTGTAATGGTAACCGGTTTGTTTGGATTCTGATTTTCACCGTTTACTTTAAAATTAATTTCATAAAACTGATAATTTCCAAGCTTTTCTGTTTCCGGAAGATTTTTTCCGATTAACGCTTTTACATGTTCCTGAGTTTCGGCATCCAGTTCTTTTACTTCCATCACAATATCTGAGGTGACTGCTTCAAATGCACCTTCCGGAAGATTTGCGATAACGCTTGTAAGCACGTTTCCGTTTTCATCCTGAAATTCATGTCTGATTTCAGTTGCTTCAGACTGTACACCTTCTTTAGAAACAGTTTCTTCAGAAATGGTCTCTTCTGCAACTGTTTCTTTTTCCACTTCCGGTACTGTTTCTTTCGGTATTGTTTCTTTCGGTGTACTTAGCTCTTCGTTAATTTCTTCTGCCTGCGTCTCTTCCGTTGTCGTTGTTTCTGTACTTTGTGTTTCAGGTTCCTGACTTGCCATGGATTCAGAAGAGGTTTCACCTATCAGACCACCTTCTGCCATAGTAGACATGCTGGTTGTCAGCATCAGAACCATGCAAAGCACAAACGCCAGAATTTTTTTACTTTTCTCACTTTTCATGGCTTCCTCCTTCTACTATCTCATCCTCGTCTTCAGTTACTGCACCATCTATTAACTTCAATAATTCTAAGGCACTGCGAAAATATTGTTCCTGTTTTGTTTCTGCCCATAATACACTTCCCTGCCAGGTTGAGTTCTGACATTCATTAATCTTTACGATAAATGTTTTGGTCTGTTTTTTCTTAGCCACAATATCTTCGCCTCCTTTCTTTTCTCAAATTAAATCATTAAATATTCTATGTTTTTTACTATGCGGTTATTATAGCGTATTGCCCATTACAAAAAGCATTACACCTTATTTTTTTATTAAATTTTTCCATAAAAAAACATTACCATACATCTGCTGGTAATGTTTTTTCTTTCGTACCTTAAAAACTTGAAGTATTGTTGATAATTTTAACCAAATCCAGTGCACTGGAAAACTCATAACTTTCTTCTGATTCCATTAAAACAATTTCGCCCTGCCAGGTTGCATTCTGTCGATACTGAACGCACACCAGAAATGTTCCCTTTGTGCCTTTTTGTTCTAATACAGTTTTAGGTTCAACAGCTTTAGGAATTGTTTCTCTTTGCTGTGGAGCTTTTTCTCTCAAAAAAGACCTGCTCTTTGTTGATACTTCCGGAAAATGAAGTTTATCATACAGTTTTTCCATCTCATCCAAAAGCTCAACGACATTTTTAAAATTCGTCGCCTCTTTTTTATAACAATGATAAAGACGTCCTTTCATTTCTTCCTGCGCAATTTCGTCTACACATATATTTACAAGATTAGGTGCCGCCTTTATTCGTCCTATATTTTGTCCGCTTCTCATATTTTCATACACCACACCTTTACCTCTTAACCTTCAAAGGTCATTCTGCCCGTTGAAGGTAATCTTTGATTTTTTCTGTTCAACATCCACAATAGATGAGACATAATATTCTAAGTACTGTGCCCATGTTTTATGCTCACGGCTGAAATATTTTGTAATTCTATCATAAATCTGAGGACAATTTTCCTGTTTCGTCCCTACCAGTAAAATCAAAAACTGATTCGGACTGTATCTGGTATAAGAGTCGCCTTTACGCAGCGAACATTTAATTGTATGATTTAACTCTTCCGATAACACCTTTAAACGCTCTTTATTTTCTAATGGGCGTCCTTTTCCGTCTGTTATCGTTACCAACATCAAATAAACAGACTGACCATTTCTTTCGATAATACGGGTCACCAGACGATAGGTATCACGGAAACTTGGCAGACTACAGTAATACGCACCTTTTTCTTCATATTTTTCTTTTAAACCGCCACGAATATCCTTTAATACCTGCGGTTTGTAACTGACCCGTTCGCTCATTTCTTTAAACTGCTCCATCATTTTTTCAGATGGACTGATACCCAATTCTGCAAAGAAAAATTTTGCCGTATCTTCATAAATCTGAATGGCTTCTTTGTATCGATTCATAGCAACCAGCGCTTCCATCATCACAGACTGCCATTCATCAAATGGATAAATTTCAGACGCTGATTTAGAAAGTTCCAACACACTTTGGTACTCTTTCTGTACCTTTTTATACTCACATACTTCTTTCAGTGCTTTTTCATAAACTTTTTTATATTCTACACTTTCAAGCAGTGCCCAGTCCTCTCCCGAAAGTTCCGGAAGAAATTCTCCTTTATAAATCCGGCAGGCTTTTGTCAGCAGTTCCATTTTTGTCCGGATATCCTCTGTCTCTTCTGACTTTTTAACGAGCTTTTTTAATTCTAAGGCATCCACTTCAACTTCCATCGGACTGTTCCACTTATAGACTCCCTTTTTAATTTGTATGTAATCATACTCAGGCAGTCCTGCATCTACAAGCATTTTTTTCAATCTGTGTGAAGTTACCCTTAAATTGTTTGCCATATCTGCCAGTTCATCTCTGCTATAAAGATAATCCAGCAAACGAGTTCTTTGAATTCCTGTTTCTTTTGTATACAATAGTATCTGAAACAGCTGCAATGCTTTCGTTGACGTTGTTCTCTTAAATGCAATGTCTTTTTCTCCCCAGCTCACAGAGAAACGTCCTAACATCGTCACCTTTAAAACCGGTAATTCCTTACTCATCCTTATACACCCCTTTTTATAGGATTTCTCCCTATTTGTCAAACTACAGCCACTCCCTAATGCCGTACTTTTGCAGCCATATCTTAAATACAAAATATAGTTACTAAACTAAGCGAGTATTCGCACTTCCCTTTCCTGCTTACTTACTTTCGTTAATCTCTTTATACTTAAGACATCCTAGCTTAATTCTAACTTTTTGCCATTCTTTTGTCAACAAAATAGATTGTCAGATTCTGTCGAAATTAGAACAAAAAATCTTACTCTGAGTTTTTTTCTTAATTGTAAAATCATAAAACTTCTTAAATAAAACAAAAAAATACACCCCTGTCTTACCCTTAAACAGGAGCGTATTCTACATTTCTATTTTTTTATCTCCTCTGTCTCGATAATAAACCGTACACTTCCGCTCTGCCCTTCGTAAATCCCTCCAAAGTTCTGGTACTCGGCATCTACTTTTTTAAGACCTCGTATCTTTGTTGTCAAATTTGTCAGGTCATCACCTGCAAGGTCGGTTAATTTCTGAATGGCTTCTTTATCAAACTCTGCAAATCCTTCATCTAAAGCTTTCATCCCATCTATCAATGCCTGATAACCACTGTCGAGAGCACTTCCGGCACTGCTTAACTGGTCTGTTCCTTCACTTAAACTCTGACCGCCCACGTAGAGCTGACCGATTCCATCTGAAAATGCACTGATTCCGGTGTTTAACTGACTGCTTCCTTTGGCAAGCTGCTCGGCTGCATTTTGAATCGTCTCCATTCCTTCCTGCAAGGTCTGCATCTGTTCCGGAAGTCCTCCAAGCAATTCCGCTGCTTCTCCAAGTGCCTGCATCTGAGCCTGCATATCCGTCAAAATCGCAGGAAGGGCACTGATATCCACGCTTAAATCCGGAATATCAAACGCCGGAATTGAAAGTAAGATCTGTACTGCCTCTTCCGTTTTTTCTCTGGCTTCTTTTGTCAGCTCGGTATCTTTATCGTTTTCCTTTAACTGGGTTTCCAGACTGCTCTTTAATCCCTCTTTTAAAATTTCCTGTTCTTCTTCACTTAAAGAAGTTTCCTGCATCGTCTCATTAAGAGCTGCCTCTACTGCTGAATCTATCTGTGCTTCCCTCTGCGCCTTTGCATCATTTTCAATTGCATCCCAGTCAATCGCTCCCAATGTATTTTTTACAGCCTCAACATCGTTTTGAACCGTTGTCTGATAAGTCACTGCCTCTGTCACAAAGTTTTCAACCGTTTGAAGCTGAGTCTGTAATTGGGTCAGGGCTGTATTTAATTTCTGACCATCTGCAACTAATGCGACCATTGCATTTTCTACTCCGCTAAAATCAACCCCACTCTGACCGGAAGCATTTCCGAATGAAATCGCTGACAAGCTGTTTGAAAATTGGCACAATCCGTCTGTTAATGCCTGAGCTCCGCTTCCAAGCGCCGTCTTATTTTCATTTAATACCTGCATTCCACTCTTTAAGACATCCACTCCTTCTTTTAAAGAGTCAACTCCGCTTAGATACTGCTTCATATACTCATCATAGGTTTTCATTCCATCTAAAAGCTTGCCACTGCCGTCTTTTAATTTTCCTGAAGCCTCTTGAATTTTATCCATGTTATCGGAAGTTTCATCCAAATCATCGAGATTTTCTTCATCTAAATCACTCAAAAGTCCAGAAGAAAATACCGTCGCTGTAAAATCCAGTTCAAAATCCGTTACATCCGCTGTCACTTCCACATATTCCGGAAGCTCAATATCTTTCGTCAGCTCAGAATCGGAAAGATTCAGGTTTTTTGCAAGTCCGGGGCAGGCATAACCAATAATCAAATTCTGTCCATCCAATGAAATAACTTTTCCATTTTTTACTTCGATATTTGTTGCATTATCCTCAGATAAAAGCAGGGCAGAAATCGCTGCAAACGGAACAGGAAGTTCCACTTTTTTTCCATTTACATTCGTCTCTTCTTTGGTATGATTTTCATAATCAAAACGAATCTTAAGTAAGCCGCTTTTTCCTGCCAGCTCTTTTGGACTGATTTCTTTATCATCCAGAAAATAGCTGATTTGAACCGTTACCGGAAGCTGTTCACTGCTCTTTCCTTCATATTCAATGTCTTCTCCCTGATTGTCCCAGAGAATTGTTCCATCCGATTGTTTGGTATATTCTTCGTCCCCTTTTATATTTTTGATATCGGTCAGATTCGAATAATCCTGAATCTTCTTCTCATTTTTATTTTTTAAAACTGTATTTACGGTAACCTCATTTACGGTTCCATCTGCGTCTGCCTTTGCATATACCGTTTCTGTTTTATCTTTTTCTTCATCGGACTGCTTCTCACTGCTTTGTTCTTTTGTATCATTATCCTTTTGAGACTTTGTTTCCCCCTGTGTATTTCTAGAGGTTTTATCCACATTTTCCTTATCAGAAGAGTTATCCACACCGCAGGCAGTCAATCCCAGAACCACAGCCGTCCCGATTCCAAGAGATTTTTTCCACAATGCATTTCCTATTTTCTTTTCCACTTTTTCTCCCACCTTTCACTCTACATTTTTCAAGGCTTCTTCCATCGAAATCTTTCGCACTTTCCGATATTCGATGACCGCAACTACTGCGTAAGTTAAAATTCCGATTACAAACATTTCCGGAAACAGTGTCGGACTTACATAAAATGGAATCCATCCGCTCATACTTGTCATCATCATCTGATAAAAAATGATTTCCATCAAACTTTTTTCCAGCGGAAGCGTGATAATCAGAAGCAGTGCCGTTACAATCGAAGTTGGTATAATGTAAAGTCTCGCAATCTCTGCATTGCTGTAACCTAAAATTTTTGCCATTGAAATCGACTGCGCATTTTTCTCAATGACAATCTTAGAAAGCAGATAGATGACAACCATAAAGATGACAATCGCAAAACCATCCACCATATACATCATGCCGCCCATTGATACAGTAAGCTGTCTTGAAATCTTCGTTAAACTTTCCAAATCAATCACAGAAGAAATATATTTTTCATCAATATCTGTAATTTCACTGTCTGATAAATATCCGCTGAAATAATCATTTCCCAAGTCAAAGGTCCGATTCAACTGCTCGATTGGCATAAATACACATAAACTGCCCTCATAATTATAAATTCCGCCTACTGTAAATTCGTACTCCGTATCTTCATAGCTTCCTCTTAATGTTATCACATCGCCTTTTTTCACTTTATACTTATCAGAATACGCTTTGGAAATCAGTACTTCATCCCCAGCTGTATCTTCAAGTGGAATGTAACAGCTGTCCGATTTTACTCCATAGAGCATAATTTCATCGGTTTTATACTCACTATCCAAAGTCTTTAAAGAATACACACTAAATTTTTCTGCATCTTCATTGTCCGTCTGAACCTGATACTCAAAATACATTAAATTCATCAGGCTTTCCAGTTTATGTTCTTCATTCATCGCATTTAACGGTATATTTAAAATATACTGATAATTGCACAACAGATTCTTTTCAATTTCTGTTTGATAATGATTTAAGACCTGCGGAAGCATCAACCCAAACATCAAGAGCAGGTTTGCAAATAGAATTCCGACTGTAAGCACAACATAATTGCTGACATTCTGGAAAATCACACGAAGCCGGAATCTTGAGAAAAATGGAAGCCTGGCACTCAACGGTAAGGTATATTTTTGTTTTCTTTTCTTTAAATCCCTTCTTAAAAATTTGAGTGGTGACAATGATAATGTTCTTTTTAATAGGAAGAAATTAATCACTGCCATCAAAAAAACCGGCACAATTGTCGTCATCACAAAGGCTTCACCGTTCCATAATGTCACATAAGTCGGCAGACTGTAGCTTCCATAATACATGCCTGCGCAGACATTTTTCAGAACCGTATAACCTAAAATATTTCCGACCACCGCTCCCGCAAATGTAACCAACATCGGTGCAGTCATATAGTGAAGAATCAGTTCCCGCCTGGTATAACCCGAAGCCCTTAATGTTCCGATTACTGTAGACTCTTTATGTATTGTATTACTGATTGTAATTCCAAATACAAAGGCAAGAATTGCAATTACAATATAAAGCAGGATAATCATCATCATACGGTCACTGCCCATATCTTCACCGGTAAATTGAATCGCCTGATTACTGTAACGTGGAACAAATGTTTCAAGGCTGACTTCATTATTTAAGACTTTCATAAAATCTTCTGCCACATTTTTTTCTTCCGTCTCACCTTTTGGTTCTGTTCCATATTTCCAGGAATAATTACAAGTCATGTTGTCCGTATTAAAAGTATCAAACGCCTCATCAGTTACAATTCCGACACCAAATTTTACTGCATCAAACATCGAATCATTATTGTCTGAAAACAGACAGCTATAATCCGAAAGTGCCACAAGCCCTGTAATTTTCCACTCTCTTCTACCTTCCTCTTCGGTAATGATATCTCCTACAGACAACTCATTGTTATCCGCATACATACGGTCAATTGCGATTTCATCTGCTGATTCTGGAAATTCTCCTTTCATCAGGCAGACCTTGTTCACCTTCTCCCGGTTTTTGAAGAAACGCATGGTGCTTCCGTTATCCAGATCTTCTTCTATATAATAATTCTCGTAAAGTGTAACACCTGCCGCCTCAATGTCTTTCCACTGAGATCTGTAAACTTTTTCCGCAGTACGGAAATTTC
>ERZ857745.2788-NODE-2788-length-17998-cov-36.752383_pt1 | contig 17998 bp, 17 predicted proteins | sample MGYA00519699_ERZ857745 | MGnify/ENA primary metagenome ERZ857745 (study PRJEB31778, sample SAMEA3449357) | human gut metagenome | biome: human gut; feature: human-associated habitat; material: faeces | place: United Kingdom | collected 2010/2012 ...
TGAAAAAATCATGGATATCCTTGGCATGGAGGTTAAATATGAGATTCGTCAAACCATTTAAATATAGTAGGATATGAGAAAAGCTATCCTTTTTTGGACGGTAAGATGAAACGTACCTATTTGCGAATAGTCAAAGAAAGAATTCAAAGATTCAATCGTAAATCAGAATGAGCTCCATGAAGGGTAATCATTCCCGGACTATCAAGACATGAGTAGTTGATAAATCATTGATTAACAATATAATAATATCCAATGAAACTTAACAAAATCCATCATGTAGCCGTGATTTGCTCCGACTATGAGAAATCCAAGCATTTCTATAAAGATGTGCTCGGAATGAATATAGTAAGTGAAAATTATCGTGAAGGACGTGACTCCTGGAAGGCAGACTGCTGGCTTGATGACTCGTATGTCATAGAGCTCTTCTCCTTCCCTAATCCACCTGCACGTCCTTCCTATCCGGAAGCTGCCGGTCTGCGCCATCTTGCTTTTGAGGTGGATGATCTTTCGGATACAATTGATGAACTTGACAGTAAAGGCATCGCTCATGAACCCATCCGTACAGATGAATATACTGGCAAGCGATTTGTATTCTTCAGTGACCCAGATGGTTTGCCGATAGAACTGTATGAAAAATAAAAAACTGTTCAAACGTATCTGATACAATGCAGCAAGTAAACATTCAATATTACAGTTCGCCTTGTGGAGAAATTATCCTGGCATCGGTGGGCGATGAATTATGCCTTTGTGATTGGAATGAAATGCCATGTGCAGAGCGCAATAAGCTTCGGCTTTCGCGGTATATGAAGGCTGAGTTCAAGATTGAAACATCCACTATCTTGGAACTGGCCAAGACGCAATTGGACGAATATTTCACCGGCAATCGCAAGACATTCGATATTCCGTTGCACCCTGTAGGAACTGATTTTCAGAAAAAAGTATGGCATGCATTGCTCAACATACCCTACGGAGAAACAAAAAGCTATAAGGAAATAGCCATGAGTATGGGTAACCCCAATGGCACAAGAGCCGTTGCTGGTGCTATCGGAGCTAATGGTATCTGCATTTTCATTCCCTGCCATCGTGTTATCGGCAGTAATCATTCCCTGACAGGTTTTGCCGGAGGATTGGATGCGAAGAGAAGGTTGTTGGAGCTTGAAGCAGAACATAAACAACTTAAAATGTTGATTTTCAAATAAGAAAAAATACAAAAACAAAAGAAATGAACATCAAGTCAATAGGTAGTAAAATCAAGGGAAATCCTAAGATGGTAGAGGGTACGGTATATTCCATGCTCATCATCTGTAGTATTTCCCATTTCTTGAATGATATGATTCAGTCGATTATCCCTTCCATCTATCCGATTGTGAAGGATAAGTTCGACTTCTCGTTTGCACAGATAGGTATCATCACGCTGGTCTTCCAGATGACGTCTTCCATCCTGCAACCTTTTACGGGGCTTTATGCTGACAAGCATCCCCGTCCCTATGCTCTTTCCCTAGGCATGTGCTTCACCTTGGTGGGCTTGCTCCTGCTGGCTTTTGCCGAGAATTATTTTCTGATTCTCCTGGCTGTGAGCGTCGTAGGTCTGGGCTCATCCGTGTTTCATCCCACAGCTTCAAGAGTGGCACAGATGGCATCGGGAGGCAAGAAGAGTCTGGCACAATCTATCTTTCAGGTGGGCGGCAATGGCGGATCGGCAGTAGGTCCGCTGCTGGCTGCCATCATCATCCTGCCTTTCGGACAGCATGCCATCTCCTGGTTTGCCCTCGCAGCCCTCCTCGCTGCCATCATCATGGTAAGATTGGGAGTCTGGTACAAGGCACGACTGGCTTACGTGGTGAACCATCCGCAGAAACAACCGCTTCTCAATACCCATATTTCCAAAAGGGTGAAGTATTGGGCACTGTTTATCCTCATCATGCTCGTGTTCTCCAAGTATTTCTATACGGCGTGCATCACGAGCTACTTCACCTTCTTCCTGATGGATAAGTTCGGTGTCTCGGTACAGACTTCACAGCTGTGTCTCTTCGTGTTCCTTGCAGCCTTTGCCATAGGAACTGTGGCAGGAGGAATGCTGGGTGACAAGTTCGGCAGAAAGTATGTCATCTGGTTTTCCATTCTGGGAGCAGCACCTTTCGCCATCGCCATGCCTTTCGTCAACTTCACGTGGACCATCATCTTTACCTTCCTGTCAGGATTGATCATAGCCTCGGCTTTCTCTTCCATCGTGGTATATGCCACCGACCTGATGCCAGATAAAGTAGGACTAATAGCCGGCATTTTCTTCGGACTGATGTTTGGCTTGGGAGGTTTGGGCTCTGCTTTCTTCGGCTGGTTAGCAGACAAGACGAGCATCGAGTTTATCTTCCAGGTGAGTGCCTTCCTGCCATTGCTCGGCATCATAGCAGGATTCTTGCCGAATACACAGAAGAAAAGCGTTGAAGAAACGGATGAAAACGCAAAGTAAATGAAAAACTAAAATGAAAAGAGAATATTAACAAATGGAACAAGAAGAAAAGAAACAGAAATCTCAAGCTGCAGAGAATCAGGCATCCTGCTCGTCTCTGCAGCCAGTTGCACCACATCCTTTTATTTCTGTCATACCGCTGGCAGTACTTATCACCCTCATCGTCCTGGTTGTCAAAATCTTCCCTGATGATGCCCTGGCTGGTGCCTCTCAGGTGGCCCTCATGATAGCCACAGCCGTTTGTGTAGCACTCGGTATGGGCATCTATAGGATGAAATGGAATATCTTTGAAGAGATGATCAAAAAGACTGTGGGCGATGCCGGAGTATCTATCCTGATCCTGCTGCTCATCGGAATGATGTCAGCTACCTGGATGATCAGTGGTGTGGTACCCACATTGATATATTATGGTGTACAGATCATGTCGCCAACCTTTTTCCTTCCCTGCGCATGCATCATCTCCAGCATCATTTCTGTGATGACGGGAACCTCATGGACCACTATTGCCACCATCGGTATTGCTCTGATGGGAATCGGTGATGCCCTGGGAATACCAGCCCCCTACACCGCTGGAGCTATTATCTCCGGTGCCTATTTCGGGGATAAACTCTCGCCAATGAGCGATACCACCGTCCTTGCTTCGAGTATAGCCGGAGCGGATCTCTTCTCACATATCCGCTATATGCTCTATACTACCATACCAAGCATCCTGCTCTCGCTGGTACTCTATCTCATCATCGGACTCTGTTATGATTCCAAGCCAGTTGATATCAGCCAGTATCTTACCGGTCTGAGCCATGGATTCAATATCTCCTTGTTTACGATGCTGGTTCCGGCTTTTACAGGATGGCTCATCTACCGCAAGACTCCATCCCTCATTACCCTTCTGCTTTCAGCCCTTTCAGCATGCATCTGTGCCCTCATTCTCCAGCCGGAAGTGCTCGTAAAGATAGCAGGTGAAGACAGCATCTCTGCCAAAAGTCTCTTTGAAGGAATCATGACCACCTGCTATACCCATACCCAGGTAGATTGCGGTATGGAGAACATCAATGATCTCGTAGCCACCCGAGGTATGGCTGGCATGCTCAATACCATCTGGCTCATCCTCTGTGCCATGTGTTTCGGTTCATGTATGGTAGCCAGCGGCATGCTCCACGCCATTACCCACATGCTCCTGAAAAGCATCCACAGCACCGTATCACTTGTCTGCAGCACCGTGACATCAGGCGTCTTGCTCAATCTCGTTATGGGTGACCAGTTCCTGAGCATTATTATGAATGCATCTATCTATAAGGATGAATATGCCGAACGAGGTTACCGACCTGAACTCTTGAGCCGAAGTACAGAGGATAGCGCTACCGTAACGAGCGTATTGGTTCCATGGACAGCCTGCGGTATGACGCAGAGTACGGTTCTTGGTATCCCGACACTTGTCTATCTCCCCTTCTGCTTCTTCAACATCATCAGTCCTTTGATGAGTTGTCTGGTTGCCATCCTTGGCTTCGTACCCAACCCACAACCCAAGGAAAACAAAGCATCTTTAGCAGAAGAGTCTGATATCCATTAATATAAATAGGAGATTTATAGATATAGGAGGCTAGTAGAAATGAGAAAAGATTCAAAAGGAAACCAAGCAAAATATGTAGAACTCAATTTGTTTCCTGAGGAGAAAGAGGATCATCAGAAAGACTCTATCTCTTCAGAAAACATGGAAAGCGATACTTCTCCAGACAAAGAGTGCTTTATGATGTGTGTACGCAAACAGGTTGCATAAAACATGCAAACGTTTGCATAGATAAATATAACCTTTTTGAAATATTTTCTTGTTTACCATAGAAATTCCTCTTAAATTTGCAGTCGAAAAAAGATACCAACTAGCAAACGAAGACTAAGTTTAATATAAACGAAACCAAATATAAAAGTAAAGATAAGATGAAGCAAACATTCATAAAATCAGCTATGTTGCTGCTGCTGATTCTTTCAATGGCAACGACGCGAGCGCAGGAGGTCGCTCTGAAGACCAACTTACTGGGATGGGCTTCCACATCTGCCAACGCCGGCATCGAAATCGGCACAGGCAAGAAAACAACCTTCCAACTCTTCGGAACCCTGAACCCCTGGAAGTTCTCGGGCGACAAGAAGATGAGATTCTGGAATGTTATGCCAGAATACAGATGGTACACCTGCCAGAAGTTTGGAGGCCATTTCTTCGGAATCCATGCCTTAGGCGGTGAATACAACATTAAAAACATTGACATGCCCTTCGGCATCCTGCCGAAAACTCTGGAGGGCAGGCACTATGAAGGCTGGTATGTAGGTGGAGGCCTTACCTACGGCTATCAGTGGTTGCTTAATAAGCACCTCAATTTCGAAGGGTCTATCGGTTTGGGATATGCCTACAGTCCTTACAAGCTTTACGGACGATGCGAAAAATGTCTCGACAAAGACCACCGCAACTATGTGGGCCCTACAAAAGCCGCACTATCTCTCATATACGTGTTCTAAGAATTTTATTTAACTGTTGTTTTAACTGACAATATAAACACGTAATAACTAGACAGAATACAAAAAAAATTTAGGGAAATCATAATATGGATAAAATGAAGCTTTATGCGGTCATTTCGCCTCTCTGCATACTCTTTTCTCAGGGCATCATGCCTGCTCAGGCTCAACAGCTGGCAGGGGGTAAGATTCAGGTAGACAGCGTCTTGGCACGCAAGAACGGCAACCGGATGGACGTTGCCTTCCGTATGAATCTGAACGATTTGAAGATGAAATCTGAGCAGCAGATTGTTTTCACACCGGTAATGGAAGGAACTGATTCTATCGCTCTCAACCCTATCATCATCCAGGGTAGAAACCAGGCTGTAAGATACCGCCGACTTGCCGACAGCAAGAAGAATCCGCAGGCACAGGTTCTTACCCGCAAGAACAAGACCAGTCAGCAGGTTTACTTCGCCCAGTCTGTTCCTTATCAGAAATGGATGAAGAAGTTCAAACTCTCGGTAAAGGAAGATCTCTGCGGATGCGGCAACCTGATAGAACAGGACAATACGCCGATTGCGGATATCGACCGTACACCGAAGATTACGAAGGATTTCTTCGTGCAGCCGAAGGCGGAAGCCAAGAAGGTGAGAGCCGAAAAGGGTGAAGCCTATCTCAGCTTTGTGGTTAACAAGAGTAATATCCTTGCCAACTTCCGTGAGAATGCTACTGAGCTGAAGAAGATTACTTCCACCATCGACCTGGTGAAGAACGATAAGAACGTTGAAATCACAGATATTGATATCCACGGATATGCTTCGCCTGATGGTTCGTATGCCAACAACAAGCGCCTTGCCAACGAGCGTGCAGCTGCCCTCCGCAACTATGTGAGCAGCCTCTACACCATAAACAGCAAGCTCTTTACCTATCAGGCTACACCGGAAGACTGGGAAGGATTCAAGAAGAAGATTCAGGCTAGTCATCTGGCTGATAAGGAAGCAATTCTCGAGATAGCTAACTCCTCGCTGGCTCCCGATGATAAGGACCTGAAGATCAGAAAGCTCCATCCGGCTAGTTACCGCTATATCCTGGATCATATCTATCCTCGTCTCCGTCATAGCGACTATACGGTAACCTACACGGTTCGTCCGTTCAGTATCGAAGAGGCAAAGGAGATATTGAAGACCAAGCCTCAGCAGCTTTCTCTGCAGGAGATGTTCCTGGTGGCACAGACCTACGAGCCGGGTTCGCCAGAGTTTAACGAGGTATTCGACATCGCCGTCCGCCTCTTCCCAGATGATGAGACAGCGAATCTCAATGCCGCCTGCACCGATTTGCAGAAAGGTGATCTTACTTCTGCCGAAAAGCATCTTGCCAAGGCAGGCAACTCGAAAGAGGCAGAGCGTGTAAGAGATGTCTTCAAGCAGATAAAGGAATTGGAATAACAGAAAATTAGAGAATAACGATTATAAACAAGCTTAACTTTCAAAAATTATGAAGATTAAACATTTATTTGGCTTGGCTGTCATCGCAGCTATGACAGCAAGCTGTTCAAGCAATGAGGATCTGGGAACTGCAGGTCCAGGTACTGGTACTAATGAAGCAGGTGTTGGTTATGCAACTTTCACCATCAACTTGCCTTCTACAAGTGGTTCTACTTCTGGTGCAAGAGGTACTCGTGCAGGTGAAATTACCTTCGAAAAGGGTGACCAAAAAGAGTATGATGTTAACAATGCAACCTTGCTCATCTTCAAGGAAGCTGGAACATCTGAGAATGATTACACCTTTGTGGAAAGCGTAAGCTTGGGTTCAATGGCTCCTTGGAAGGATCCATCTGAAGAAGGAGTTACAACTCATGCCAAGATTACCGCAAAGTTGAACAAAGTAAATACTACAAATAAGTTCTATGCATTGGTTCTTCTGAACAATGGAACTGAGAGCAGCAAAAAAGTGGAGCTTCCTTCCGATGGTCAGACTTTTTCTGCATGGAATGAAGCAACAGCAAATGTAACTGACAAAATCGCTAAGACTGATGATGGTTTCTACATGGCAAATGCCCCTTTGTACAAGGGAGGCAAGGTTACAACATTGGTTCCTATCGAAAGCTCGAAGATTTATCCTACCGAGACACAGGCTGCTTCTAATCCTTCTACAGACATCTACGTTGAGCGTGGACTTGCTAAGGTAACTGTAACTGAGGCTTCAGGCACCGAAAAGACTATTGCAGATGGTACATATAAGGATGACAAGGTAACCATTCAAAAATGGGGCTTGGACGTAACCAACAAGAAGAGTTACCCTGTTCACAAAACTGATGGTACTGGCTATGATGATATTTGGTCTAACACGGCAACCTCTGAAGGTACTGCTAACCATGCAACAACTTTACGCTTCGTAGACAATAATACTACAACAGTTGCTAAGCGTGTATATTGGGGTGTAGACCCTAATTACGACATCGCTGCATTGAATGCTGAGACCGCTGATGGCGAGACTGCGAGAACAAAGAATTTCAACTACGTCAATAAGGATCAGTTGACAGCAACCACTTCCGATGCTCAGTACTGTCTTGAGAACACATTCAACCTTGACAATATGATGCAGGGGCAGACCACTCGTGTTGTCTTCAAGGCTAAGTATGTACCAAACGGTTTCACACCGGGCGAAACATTCTATATGGTAGGTAAGAATACCGCCATTTGGACTGAGGCTAATCTCAAGGATGAAATTAAGGCTGCCGTTACTAAAGTCGTATCATCAGCAACAACGACTAATACAACCGTCGAGTTGACAGATGCAGAAGGAGGAAAAGACATCACAAAGGCAGGCAATCATTTGTTGGCATTGGGTAACATCAAAGTAACAGGTGTAACGCTCGTCCAGGACGACATCGATGCCATCAACGCGAAATTAGGTCTCAAGAAAGGCGAAGGAATCAGCACCTACCAGGATGCAGAGGCTTATTATATAGCTCGTGTAAAGCACTTTGGAGTCCTCACTCCTTGGGCAGCTGGACAAAATTATGGAGATGACAACCTAAGTTTCCTAGGACGTTATGGCGTTCTCCGCAACAACTGGTATGAATTGGACGTTGACAAAGTAAGCGGTCCAGGCTATCCTAATGTTCCAGATGTTAAGCCAAACGTTCCAGATGATGAAAACTCCACGTACATCAGCGTCAGCGTAAAGATCCTTTCTTGGGCTAAGCGTTCAGACAAAGTCGATTTGTAATCCATTACACATTATTATATATAGCTCAGCCGCTCTAGCGCTAAGGAGCGGCTGGCTATATCGGAAGAATAAGAATCAATTTATACACTTTACTTTTTCATAAAACAGATAAGCATCATGGCAAACAAGAAGTTTAACAGTTGGATCAAGAATATATGCATGGGATGGGGATTCATCATGGCGGGCAGTATGCTCAGCAGCTGCAACGACTTGATGCACGACGACCTGCCTCCTTGTGACATGGGTGTTGACTTGCAGTTCAAGTACGACTACAACGTGCAGCGTGCCGACATGTTCAATGATCATGTGGGCGGACTCAGCGTATTCGTATACGACGAGCAGGGCAACTTCATTGCTCGCCATGATGCCTATAACGATGCGACATCACAGCCGCTCAAGGACCCTAACTATGCCATGCGAATCAATCTGGAACCGGGCAAATACAGATTCGCCACCTTCGCCTTCCAAAAGAAATACGAAGATGCACTCGCGCAGCCAGGTGCCAAATTCCAGATAGCTCTGCCACAGCAGGGTGACAACATCACCGCCCTCCATGCACGACTCGACCGCGAACAGGGCAAGGTGAACAACCAGAGCCAACCGCTCGATACACTCTGGCAAGGACTCAGCAACGAACTGGTTGAAGTAAAAGACCTGCAGGTTACACGCCATACCATCGGTCTGGTTCGTGATACCAAGCAGCTCACCATCAGCCTGCATCAGACCGACGAGCCTGCCAACATCAATGCCGATGACTTCAGTTATCAGATAACCAATGCCAACGGCGATATCAGTTACGACAACTCTCTCCTCCCCGACGAGGAGTTGACATATACCCCATATTACACCTGGACCACTGAGTTTAAGGATACCGAGGGCAATGTAAAGGAGCGCACCGCTCATGCCGCCCTCATGTTCTCCCGACTCATCTGGCATCCGGCAGCAGAAAACGACAAGAACGCCATCCTCACCATTACGAACAAGACTACAGGCGAAGAGGTGGCACGCATCAATCTTGCTGACTGTCTGGCTCAAGGCCGTGGTGCCTTCGAAGCCCGCCAATATTCAGCGCAGGAATTCCTGGACCGTGAGTACGACTATAAGCTCGACTTCTTCCTCCAGGGCAACCAGTGGAGATATGTGGAGATCAGAATCTCCATCCTGGATTGGGTCAAGCGCATCCAGCGTGTCGATTTCTAACCGTTTCAGGTGTCAGAGCCCTTTCGGGGCATTTAGCTCATAAGAGTATTTGACTTTAAAAATTAGGAACAATGAAAATACGAGATTTCATTTTAAGTTTAGTTAGTTGGTTTATATTGTTGGTTACAGTAAGTTGCTCTGACGAACTTGGAGGCGAGCGCGCTCCCATTTCGTCAGAAAGCAACTTGCATGTACTCGTGCCAACCGTGCTCAGCAGCCGCGGCACCCGTGCCGACGATGCTTCCGGCCTTCCTACCTATAATGCTACGGTAGATGAATGCCAGATCAACGACCTGACCCTCTATGCTTTCCCTGTCCCTACAGGAAATGGAAATGATGGCAAGCTCCTGGTAGAGACGCTCCCTGCCCCACTGGCTACAATGATGGTAGAGCCGAATGTAGCTAACTATCAGCTCAATATCGAGCCGGGCACTTACCATATCTATGTGGTTGCCAATATGAACAAGGTGTTGAGTGGTAAGAATATCCAAACTGAAGATGATCTCAAAAAAATAGTACTGGGTTATGGCGTTGGAACAGAACCGGGAATGCCCGTTTCTACAAACATCCCGATGATTTATGAGCCAAAGGATGTGAACGGTAATATCATCAATACAAAAATAGAAAAAAGTGGTAAGAAATATACCGAGGTGGCAGCTAACCTGAAGTTTACATGCGTAAAGGTTAAGCTCAACCTCATTATGGACCCAACTGCGAGCGATAATCTTTATGGCAAGAGCTATAGCATAACAGATATTGCTGCACAGAAGCTTACTCCTTCTACCCATTTATTATGGGATGGTAAGTTTACCCAGTCAGATGTTACTTCTGAATATGCTACAGGTATGGATAACACCATTTACAGCAGCTCATCTACTGGCGAAGTTAGCACAGGACGTTATTATCAGAAAGATGAATATGAAATCATTGAAGCTAACAAAGATGTAGCTAACGAAGATGTTGTGAAAATCGCTGATGCTTATAAGGATAAGGGTACACCGAAACCTACGAACGATAAGCAGTGGCTCTTTCAAGGTACCTACTATCTGCCAGAGCGTTATATCTCAAAGGCAGAGGAACAGTCTGTATTGAAGATTTCCGGTAAAGTTAACAACAGCAACAAGAATCAATATACCATTAAACTGGGACATAAGCAGAACGCATCAGATGCTGCGCCTACATTCCCTCGTGGAACCTATTATGAAATTACAGGTAAGCTGAAGAGCTATGGCGATATGGATCTTGACTGCGATGTGAAAGTGAGCGACTGGAAGCCAGTAGAAATCAATGCCGATTTCTACCATACTACTTTATGGGTTAACAAGGCCAAGGCTGAAGTCTCTTCTACAAAGAGTGATACCATCTCATATAAATCAAGCGAAACTGTTGTAGACTTTGGCTGCATTGACACCAAGACTGTTGGTGAAACAAATCAAGATATTATCGTTGTAACAAAAAAAGATGACAAAAATATTATTTTTGGTATCAATCCAGAAATACCAATAGATCAGTTCGAAAAGGATAAGACAACAGGAAAGAGAGAAGGAACTGCTACAGTTTACTTACAGGCAAACAACATCAAGAAGTATATTGAAGTACACTATGATGTTACTCCTTATTTTAAGGTGAGTCCAAAGAACGTAGTTATCTATTGGGGTAAGGATCCTGACGACAAGCAGGTTCTAGAGAAACACTTTGTGGTAGAAACCAACCTAGGTGGCTTGAAGGCATATCAGAACATCAATGGTACGCTAACAGAAAAAGCTTCCGGTTCTACAGTACAAGTTGGTGAGGCACCTTCTCGTCTGGAGATAAGTTATGATAATACTCCTAATGCAGATGGAAAATATCTGATGAAGGTAACGGAAACTGTAGATCCTCAGACAACAACCGTTTATAACTTCACACTTTCTCCGAAGAATCCGATTTCTGGCGACGAGGATAGATCACAAGAAGTTACGGTTACAGTAAAACCGGAGTTCGGTCCTTATCGTATCTACATGCGAGCTATCAATAATATATGTAACTGGGATGGTAAAGAAAGCGGAACCGCTAATCTAGGTGTCATTTTTGCAGAACAAAAAACAGAATATACTGGAATAAACGGCAGTTATAATGATAAGTATAATTTCAATTGGTATGATGGTTGGACTGATAAAGATGTAAGTAAAGACGAAAATAATGACGATAATAAACATATTCAAGATGGTAGACATAAAATGTATATGTATACACAGCTTGGTGAGAATACTTCTGGTAGTACTACCGTTAAAGATGACGCATATGTATGGATATTTTCAGAAAAATTCCCTGGTGACCAAATGACAGGTGACGTAAATAATGCTGGATGGTATTATAAAGATATGGAATTTAATGCATATAGCAAGTATGCTGAAAATAAAGCGACAGGTACAAAAAAGCAAATTAAACCAGGTCAAACGCTAGTTATATTTGGTACTGGCGAGAATGTTGGCAATGGTGTGACTGGTTGTACTCCACACCGTTTTCCTCATACCATGGACCCAGGTATTCCTTTGTTCAACTACGAAGATCGTGAAGGCTGGTATCTCTATGACCCTACCTGCATTCCATATTATCGAGTATATGATGACAAGCCGACTATTATAAATGTTGACTATGTGATATATACTAAAAGTGATATTACTAAATGGAAAATCGATTTTGGAAAGAAGAATAATAAATTCGATTCGTATACTTTGGAATGTAACTCTGATAAGTTCAAGCAAAAAAGCGAAGAAGTTGGCAATGGTTGGTATCGCACAGTTCTCAGTTTCAAAGCACCTAAGGGCGAATACGAAAAAGCAATAATGGTTAGCATTAGTGGAAACAATGATTTGATGCTCTTCGGTGGTGACAGCTACCCATGCATCTACGATGCAGCTACCAAACAATACCAGATATTCGGTTATTACGATGGTAGCTGGCATGATGGCAAACCGTTAGGAGTTTCTAAATAGTAAAGATAGAAAATATAATGATGACAAGAATAAAGACTTTAATGATATGGATAGGATTGCTCTTAAGCCTTGCATCATGTAAGGACTCTTTAGAGGCAATTACTCTCGGTGGGGACGAACTCCCTACCGAGGGAGTTACGCTGAGCATACAATTGCCTAATTTCACTCCTCAGGAAATCTCAACCCGGGCTGGAGGCGAAACTGCAGAGAGCATTACTTCTCTGTGGCTTGTATGCTATGACACTTCAGACAAATATCTTGGTATGCAGAATTGTACAGAAGCTTATGCAGCTGCAACTGCCGATAAAGATGGTTACAAGAAAATCAAAACGAACCTTCCTAAAGGTACAGAAACGGTACATTTGGTTGCCAACGTTCCTGACTTGACAAAAGCACAGGCTGAAAAGCTTGATGCGATGAAAGATATCACTCCTGATTTATCAAAGCCAATCTGTTGGGGCAAAGCTAAACTTAGCGACCTGATGAACGACAGCAAGATTTCGCTAACCCGTCAATGTGCAAAGATTACATGCACGGTAGATGCAGCCGTAAGTGATTTCGAAATCACAGACCTTCATGTATGGCATTCTGCTAGCAAAGGTTCTATTGCGCCAGCTAAATACGAAGAATCTACCAATGAAAACTTGGCAGAAACTACAGATTTGATGGATGACACCAAACCTATTGCTGGAGGTTCTGCTGTAGTTGCAGTAAATGAAACTTCTGCAGGCAAGGCTGACATCATTATCAAGGCTAAATATAAGGGTACAGAAGGCTTCTATAAAGTAGCCCTCTATAAAGATGATGGCAAAACTGCACAATATGCATTGGTACGTAACCACAACTATATCGTGAAGGTTAAATCTGTAAACGATGCGGGCTATGCGACTGAAGCAGAAGCATTAAAGGCTGAGCCAGAAAATCGTCTGAAGGTAACCGTAGTAGATGACAACCCAGAGATTTTTGATATGATAGCCTGCAAAGACTACGAACTGGGTGTTTGTGGTACACAGACGGTTGATGCTTCAAGTACAACTGCTCCTATCACTTTGGTTACAAATCTTAAAACAAAGAATACAACAGATAATAATCTCTATAAGGTTGAAATCAGCGAAGATGCGCAATCGTGGATAACTGGCTGGTCACAAGGTAGCAAGTCAACCACAACAAGTCCTGAAGAAGGCACTAAGTTTGTTCTCAACCTCACTTTGGTTGCAAACAACAAATCGGAGGAGCCTCGGGAAGGTACGATTACCATCACTTCCGGTGACTTGAAAAGAACCATCAAGATTCATCAGGAAGGTTACGACTTTAAACGTGCTGATGATCGACAGGTTGTCATGAATTACAATGGTACTATTCATGATAATTACTTTGCTTGGCTTGATTCAGAAATGCATGGTGTTAAACCTAGCGAGAATAAGGTCAATAATCAGGAAAAGACCAGAAACCAGGGCTTGCACTTCAGCGTAGGAGATAATAAAATCTATTATCTGATTCCAAAGAAACCTGGTGACCAATTCGTGAAGAAATCTGACAAAATCAGTTATTCGGATGAAGTTTACGAAGGCAATAACTATTATAAAGTTACATTGAACACCAATAACTACGATTTATGGATAGACGAAGAAGGTTTTGTCATCAAGAATACTGAAGATGCTGATCATCCGTTTACCATCAAATACCCGATCTATCATGCTGGTGTATTTGGAGAAATTAAAAATCTGGGAGACGAACAGTTGGGTGAAACAAAAATAGGTTGGTACTACTACGGAGTAGTGAAGATTCTGGTAGATGAACCATCTGTTGATGGTAAAACTACTACGTATAATAAGACATACTACATGTTAGACCGTAATCTAGGCGCATCCAACAGCGATTTCTATTCGCCAGGTTCTGCCAATATTGCCAATGATAAAGGTTCTATAGGTGGATATTTCAAGATATCAAATGATAAAAACAGTAACGCCTATATTGACAAGTATGTAATCGGCAATTTTAGAGTTCCAAAGGGCAACGAGCTAGAGGCTATTGCGAATAAAGCCTCAGTAGATCTGTTGGAAACATCTACAGGTGAACCGTATAATTGTATTCGCATCCCGACAAGTTCTTCGCAGAAGGATTACATCTATATCCCAATCAGCGGATATTACGAGAGCAACAGCTTCAAGGATGAATATCACGCAAATCTATGGAGCCAGTCTTTGTTGTCGGGCTATCAGGGCTTCAGTGAAAACAGTAAAGAATATGGCTTCTGGTATCTTTATCTGGATATCTATAATAAGATAAAGACTATCACAAATACCCGTTTCGCTCAGGGATATGATGGCTCGAACACTGGCCGTTACAAGGCGATGCCAATCCGCCTGATATACGTTCCGTAAGGAGTTAGAATCTTACACTTTAATATAGTTCAGGATAAAACCAGAGAATCCACAGCAGGCACTCAAGCCAGCTGTGGATTTCTTGATTCTAAACTTCACTCAAATCTGCACTAGTGTCCCGTTAAGTCTGGACGATTATTATATAAGTTATTAATATCCAATATTTTATGTTCTAGAAGTTGTGTATTCGATTTGATTTTGTACCTTTGCACTCATAGGGTATCCTAGCCTTTTTAAACCGATGATTTCTAAACGGGACAGCAGTGATCTGGTTTAAAAAACAATATGATTTTGCCCCAGTTCTTTATGACCTGATGCAGTCAGAAAAGATTAGACAGCATCTTCATCATGATTAAAGTTCTCATAGAACTTCATTCGCTTCTTTTCTAATTCCGCAATTTCTTCCTCAGTTATTCTCATGGTTTATGCAGTATAAAGATTTAATTGACGCAAAAGTTCCCTACCTCAGCAAGCTTTCCCCAGGCGGTCCCATCCCGCACAACATGGCGAAGACCTTTGATGGTCCGCCAACCTTAGAGCGTAGCGGTTCCGAGCACCGAGTAGGGCGGTTTTCTCCCTCGCTCCTGAGGAGAGAGGGTCGGGGTGAGAGGTGGAGCCCTCTTTAAGGGTAAAGAGGGACGGGGTGATTTTCGAAAAAACAGCACAGAGGGCGGTTACATCCTTCTCATTTCGAGAAGGGTTTCTGTCCCCTACAAGGGGAACCGAAGGGGTTGTAAAGACTATTGAAGAGAGGCTTGGTGAGAAAGGTGGAACTCTCCTTACAGGAGAGACGGAGAGGTAGAAATACAGCACTGCAGACTTTACGTCTGCCCTATCCGTGAGATCCGTGAGATCCGTGTGCGAATGAGCAATTGCCTATCATTCACTGCGGACTTCACACCCGCCCCATCTGTGTAAATCTGTGAGATCTGTGGGACAGAAAAGAGTTAAGAAGGATCCAAAAGATTACCTCTTGTTTTTTATCTTATATAACCCAACAAGTCAAGATACATCATTCTTGACTCTAAGTGTTCATCTTCAGGAATATGATTTGCTTCTTTCTCTAAATCTTCTGTAGAGTACAAGAATTTGAAGCCATTCTTTTCATAAAAATGAAGCACATTTTCCTTATTGTAAGCATCAACAACAATGAAACGGCAACCAGTCTTATTGTTAGGATGAACAAACCACGACGCTATGTATTCAATCACTTGTGAACCAACAGATAAAACTGTTCCTTGGAACTCCTTTGCCACACCAAGTCTTCCAATCAATACTGCTGGATAACTCCTTGTTCTCTTTGAATTCGGAATCTTCCTCTGTATTCGATTTCTTGAGGTATTGGGTATTAATGCAGCCTTGATACTATCATTTGCTAACGTAAAAGCACAAACAATCTTCTTGTCATCTCCTGTTGTGGAAAAATAATAAGTTTTTCCCAACAGCTGCTCTGCATAAAGGAATGCATCTTGATGAAAGAAATCATCCAAGTCCTTATCTCCGCAACTAAAACTTTCCAACTCACCCTGTGTTGTAACAGGATATGGAAAGCCTCCACAACTATTTTGCAAAAGGTCCTTTTCCTCCATGTTCTTTCATATATTTACGTGAACGATCCATAATGCGATCAATATCCTCAAAAGAAAAGACTAATTTTCTCCTCTGTGGATTACGCTCATTCTCTTCTGCCTCACGAACAAATCGTTCAGCGGTCTCACCTGTCAAAACAGGAATGCTTCTTATCTCTAATGCCATAATCTTCTCCTTTTAAACGTTTAACTCTGCCACAAAAATACGCTTTTTCTTCGAAACCACCAAGAAAATCACAAGAAATCTGCAAATCATCAGCCAATAACTCCAAAATCATCCCAAATCTTACGATAAGGGCTTATCCTTGGAAGGCTCATCAATTAGTATCAAGAACTATCTTTCTCATTTGCCAGAAGTACGTAAATGTTCATTACCCCAGCTCTCTATGGTATCAAGAGTTATACTTCCATTATCGCACAACTCATCAATCCCCTCATCAACCTTCTTTGTAAAGTATTGAGAGAGAACATTTTCAAGATTATCTAATTCCTGTGGAGTCTTGATATAAGACATCATTTGAAGAATCTTCATCTGAGCAGGGTTAAATACAGTCTGTTCCATTCTATTTCAATTAAACGTTCAACTTTGCCGCCAAAGTTACGCTTTTTTCTCGAAACCACCAAGCAATTAACAAGAAATCTGCAAGTTATCATCAAATAACCACGAAATCAATCGTAAACAATAAACTATTAACTGTAAACTATAAACTCCTATTCTATAATGAATTGTGCATGCAAAGTTAAGAAAAAAACAATATTCAAAGGCAAAAAACAAGAAAAATCTCAGAAACTTATAATTTTTTATAAAAAGAACAATATATTATACCTTTTCTTACGTAATCTAGATTTTTTTGTTAACTTTGCAGGAAAAGTACAATATAATACACTACTTGATATGAAAATTCAAGAAGTAATGAAATTGCAGCGTAAGAGTCTGATATCCATTAATATTAATAGGAGATTCCTAGATATAGGAGGCTAATAGAAATGAAAAAAGAATCAAAAGTAAACCAAGCAAAATATGTAGAACTCAATTTGTTTCCTGAGGAGAAAGAGGATCATCAGAAAAACTCTATCTCTTCAGAAGACATGGAAAACGATACTTCTCCAGACAAAGAGTATGACTTGACTGATTTGTTTGAAAGACTTTCCAAATCAGCTTTTCGCAGCCGATTCCATCTCTCGAAGAAGGATAAGGAATATATTGCAGAAAAGGGCTTGGCTACCATCCGTAAGCATGCGGAGGATTTCGTTGCCAAACGCCTTGCTCCTGCCGTGATTCCCAATGACGGCAAGCAGACACCGATGAGAGGGCATCCTGTATTCATTGCCCAGCATGCTACAGGCTGCTGTTGCCGTGGTTGTTTCTTCAAATGGCATCATATACCTGCCGGAAGACAGCTGACAGGAGAAGAACAGCAGTATGCTGTAGCGGTACTGATGGCATGGATTGAAAAACAGGTTTAAAAAGCATGAAGTTTTTGCAGCAAAGTTTAAATTAATTATCCATTGTTGTCAATTTTGCAGAATCTTTAGTCAAAATTGGCAAAAACTGTTTACTCCAAATCTACAAACCGGGTTGGCACGTAACTTGCTCCTACATAGAGTGAAAGCCGAAGCCGAAAGGGCAAGGGGAACGACAAGAACCCTAAGTAATGACAG
>ERZ857745.2794-NODE-2794-length-17968-cov-6.273768_pt1 | contig 17968 bp, 14 predicted proteins | sample MGYA00519699_ERZ857745 | MGnify/ENA primary metagenome ERZ857745 (study PRJEB31778, sample SAMEA3449357) | human gut metagenome | biome: human gut; feature: human-associated habitat; material: faeces | place: United Kingdom | collected 2010/2012 ...
CTGATGTCTTTCTTTTTCAAATTTATAATAATCAATGGGAATATACAATAGGGGAGAGTATATAAAAGAAGAAGCCCCACTAATTATCGACTGATCCATTTTCTACCACCGCAACAAACCAGTTCCTCTTACAAAAAAAGCCGCTGCAAAAAACTTGCAACGGCTTTCCAGCGGAGTAAGGGGGATTCGAACCCCCGATACGCTTTTGACGTATACACGCTTTCCAGGCGTGCCTCTTCAACCACTCGAGCATCACTCCCTCGGGTCGATCCCGTAAAAACGGTGGCAAATATAATACATTTTTCGGGTTCGACGAAAGTTTTTACAAAAATAGTATCTCATTTTTACGACAACCGCCCAAACTACCCCTTGATAATATTTACAGAAAGTACCTTATCGTCCACATGAACATACAATGTGTACACCCCCGGCATTAACCCCGACATAGGAACCAGCACAGAATACTCTCCCTCATCTTCCTCACGACTCGGTGTCCGTCTCAGACAAATTCCCGCGCTACTGTGCAAAGTGAACCACACCGAAGCCGAACGAGTAAGTTTATATTTTATCGTCAAGTCACTTTCCACCGGATTGGGCAGATACTCCGCCTCGGTAAAAACACTCTCGATCGGTAGGATCTCCTCCTCAATCGATTCATCGTCGACACTACGGTCACTCTCCCCACTCAGATAATCGGGCGGATAGTAAAACGATACAGCCGAGAGTATCGTATCGGCCTGTGTACCATGCAGCGTGGAAGTCTCGCTCTCGAACACCGGATAACGATTCTGCGGCACATACCAAGCATACGTATCCACACTCACTGACAAGCTGTCTTCACATATCCTCACATATCGGCGGGCGGGATGTACCCGCAGGGCGTTTCCAAAAGTCTCTCCCGGTAACCTCAATTCACCCTCGGCATCGGCTATGACAGTCGTCGTTCCCCCGACGAAAAGAGGAATACGCTGCCCATACCGTCCTGCTCCTTCGAAACGACTCGTCAGAGAATCGCCATAAGCGAAAGGATAACGCAACAAAAGTTCGGGACGAGCATAATCGATATAGAAAGTCGCATTCTCATGTCCCACACACCACAGGCTATCGCTTCCTTGCCGGTAATAATAACGGTTACGCCCCTCGCGACCACAAAGAATATCCATATGGGAACTGTCCGGAATAAAATACTCCACGGGAAGTTGCTCCGAAAGGATTTGCATTCCTCGGAAATCCCACCGGCATTTCGTTCCGGCCCTGCCCGGTTCTTGGTACTCGACCAGCATTTTGACGAATGCCTCCCCGGCTTCCAGCCGGTTGCTGTCGGCTGTCAATTCTATTGCCGACAAAACTTGTACAGCTGCAATACCGGCCGTACATAATAAAACACGTATATTCATAACATTTCTCTTTATCCGTTTCATCACTCTATTCATTCCGATAATGGTACTTATACAATGTCGTAGTTTTCTCCCCCTCTTTCACACGCACCAATCGCCCCACATCATCATACTCATAATAAGTCGTATGCCCCCGAGGATCGGTCGAAGAGGTAATTCCCACCAGCGGCTCATACGTATAAACGGTTACCTGTGCCGACGGCAGTTCCGTACGCAATCGGGCCAGCAACATTCCGTCTGGAATTTCAGCCGCAGCGAAAGCCTCGGCATCCCCTATGATACTCTCTACTTGCTCCCAAGAGGCATTCTTGATTTCTGCCACCGGGTATTGATAACTATATCCCCACAAGTAAATGGTAGTGAGATTATCCAATCCCGTTTTTGATTTCAGCTTTCCCGAATCATAATAGGTATAATCACTCTGTTTCTCAAACGCATTGTTCCCTCCATCACGATAAAAATACGATACAGGACGCACAACAGACGTATCGTTGTTTACTTTTCCGTATAGAATCTGTTCGGTATAGATTTTATCATACTCGATATCGCCTTTGTATTTCACATATTCTCGCACAATAGGCGAAGTGATGCAATTGCCGGCTTCCATCGCTTCTCTCACAAGCTGTGGATATCCAGCATAATTATCCGATGAATAATAATACCTCGATGCGACACTGTCTCCCTCGCTGGTATATACCCGTTTTTCCCGCACGTTGAACAACCGTTCCCGATCGTCATACGTATATAATTCCGCCGTTTCGAAAAACGTTCCGCCGCTATCGTCATAACGCTTGGTTATCGTCCAATCCAAATGCTGTAACCCCACATAAATAGGATACGCAATCACTTCATAATCTATCTGTTGAGAGCTCGAAGTATTTTCATAAAGCACACTCGGTTTAAATATATCGGTAAATGCCGCCTTCGAAAAACAATATACATTATGTCCACTCCCACATTTACCTGTTCTACCCACGAACAAAGTTTTTGTATTCACCAGAATACCCTGTATATACTGGTTATTATCGGCGTATTTATAAATAGTGTGTTCCTGCAATCGATCTCCCTTGTATATTTTGCGGTCTATCAGATGCGGAGTATCGATCAGAGCACTCCAATAAATGGCCTTATTTCCCGATGCATTGGATTGGTCGTATAAATAATCATACCGTTCGACAGTTTTCCCTCCGGTACTCGTATATTCCGCCACCTCGTCATACCACACCATGCAATTATCGTTAAACAATGTAATATTGGCATTTTTCTCACTCACGATTACCCAATGAGCGTCTAATACAGAAGGCTCTCCCGATCCTTCCGGATTCTCGATAGGATCAACTATATTGATCACTTTCTGAGTCCTTTCCGAGACATATCCCCAGTCCGATGTATTCACGATAATACTTCCATATCCCGATTCATTGGAGCCATATTTGTAACTTTTGGTTATCTCTTGACCCGAACTCGGATCATATTGACTCAATCGTTTGATACGTAAACCGCAAGTGATATCGGTCGAATCGCCAGTCATTTCCGACACGCTCAATGCTCGATTCATTTCGTACTCGAAAGTCGTATAACCGCCTGTCGGGTAAACAATTTTCTCCAATATCTTCGCTTTCATAGCTGATTCTTCGGAATGCCCATCTCCACAACCGACACTTTGGATACTATCTAATAATTGTACAATATACCGAGGGAACAAATTATTTATCCCAGCATTCACCTCCCCGGTATAATATCCGAATTTGTCTTGCGCATAAACATTCTCAAAAGACTGCGTATTGTAGCTGAATCGATAAGTCCCATCGCCGGTTACCGAAACCGAACCCAACAAATCGGTTGTCAGGTCGGAATAAAAATCAACCCGACGGATAACTTTCGCATCCTTGTTCAAGACCTTTATTTGCTTCAACATCTCAGCTCGCGAAGGGTTATTATTATAACTGAATTCCACACGCCCCAAAGGGAACTCGATCGATGTCAAACCCTTGTCATAACTCATCCTATAATTTTCAACATGTTGAAATTCACTTATACTCTTATGTTCAAAATCAAAACTAAGTTCAGCCTTAACAAATGTAGCGTTGTGATATCGGGCAAATGACTTTATTGTTACCGGTTTATAATGAAACAATATCTCCTGCCCCGTGGGATAAGTTATTTTCCGCAACACATAAGCTACATCTAACGGATTCTCGGTGATCGTACAAACCACAAAATTTCGAGGCTCGTTCACCCTATCACCATACCAATAAACCACCCCGTTTGTATCGGTCACTTTAAATCCCACGATCGGCCTGTGTTTTAACCCGATGACCTCTATTCGCAACGGTGATTGTTTAATTTGACGTACGCTGTAACCATTGGCTTTCGTCTCGATAATGAAACTGCAACTCCCGCTCAATGTATTTACAGTAAAGATATCATGCTCGCCGTCATAGCCCCACGACCATTCAAAATCCGTTGTCGGTGAAGCCCAATAAGCGACAGAATCAGGGTGTATCAAATAGGGATTATCCGGTATTTTCTCCGGTTTACACATTTCGTCTATTTTCCCGAAACTCTTTCGTGTAACTCGCAGTCCCGGCAACAAGCTCCACCCGTAACCGAGAATCCCCACCGGATCCTCCACTTTGATTCCCGATGCGTGATAGGCTATACTGAACGGCAGTGAACCGCCGTCCGGCATAGGTATCGAGAATAAAGGAATGCTGATATCCACTACCCCTGTCGCTTTGGACACCGGATAGAACTCAAATCTGTTGAACTGGGAAGACAATGGCGACGTCATACTTATATCGGGCATCTTATTTACTAAATATTCCTCGTCCTGCGCATGCGCTACAATAGGCAATATCACCATCAAGATCATACAAAGCGTTTCATTTAATCGTGTCCTCATAGCTTATCTTTTACCGGTAGAACAAATTTAATCGTATAAAAAAGAGTTTTTATTATAAACAAAAATCCATAATCCCCCTTGATCTCTTCCTCCTATGGAATCCGTCGGTCACCGTAGTCTTTTGTCTTTATCAAATTCCCGGCCTCGTCGTAATATTTCCACTCCCCGATTTCCCAAAAATCAACCATAAAATCCTCATCACACACCATATATCCTTCGCTCTTAACGGCTCCACTTGGATAATAATCAGCACAATAACACTTATATTTACAGAAAATTCGGCAATACCCCGTATATATACTGTCCTTATTGAGTTCTATCGAATCGAGAGTATAGACCAGCTCCCCTTCATCTCCAAATACATACCATGTGCCGGACATATTATCCGCTGTGTATTCCCCTAATACAAACAAATCATTACGAGAAAAGCACTTAAATAATCCATCTTTTTTACCGCCTTTATAGTATAGTTCATGTGTGATTCCTTCGCCAAGAGAATCTCTCCAATAGCCTTCCCTCTGCCCCAAATCATTCACCCGATTCATCGGGATCTTACGACCGATTCCCAAAATACCTATTGCCACACAACCCGCAAAAAACAACAATAGCACGCTCTTTTTCATAACTCCTAATCTTACATTTTTACATAACCATACATCAGGACTCTATTTTTTCACATAGGACTTTGATATAATCCAATTTCCAACGCTCAATTCTGTGAAGGGGGTATCTCCCTTTCTTCCCGGTCTCGTACAAACCATATCTATTCTTTTAGCGATGAGCCAAATTTAATCACACTGAAACTTATTGGAGAAAAGGGTGTCGGGTCGTGTATGGACGATTACCTCTCCATTTCCCCCCGAATCTATATAAATAGCCTTTCCTTCCGCTTTACTACACAGTACATAAACATTAACGTCATCATTACAAAAAACAACCGTTTCATATCTATCCATTTTTAAGTAAATCTTGTTACAATCCATAATCCCCCTTGATCTCTTCCTCCTATGGAGTTCGTCGGTCGCCGTAGTCTTTTGTCTTTATCAAATTCCCGGCCTCGTCGTAATATTTCCACTCCCCGATTTCCCAAAAATCAACCATAAAATCCTCATCACACACCATATATCCTTCGCTCTTAACGGCTCCACTTGGATAATAATCAGCACAATAACACTTATATTTACAGAAAATTCGGCAATACCCCGTATATATACTGTCCTTATTGAGTTCTATCGAATCGAGAGTATAGACCAGCTCCCCTTCATCTCCAAATACATACCATGTGCCGGACATATTATCCGCTGTGTATTCCCCTAATACAAACAAATCATTACGAGAAAAGCACTTAAATAATCCATCTTTTTTACCGCCTTTATAGTATAGTTCATGTGTGATTCCTTCGCCAAGAGAATCTCTCCAATAGCCTTCCCTCTGCCCCAAATCATTCACCCGATTCATCGGGATCTTACGACCGATTCCCAAAATACCTATTGCCACACAACCCGCAAAAAACAACAATAGCACGCTCTTTTTCATAATTTCCTATTTTTAATACGACTAAAAAATGATTCTCTCGTTCCATTCAGAATAAAATTAAAAGCCGGTAACCGGTTTACGTTCACGGGCTCCGATAGAGACCTCGAAACCGTGACACTTACCGTATTGTTCTTTTGGTCTTCTGCTTCAAAATGCCCTATAAAACGATCCCAATTATTTATGTCGATCAACAAGCATCCTGCCGATATAGGATTCTTATTTCTTCCTACTCCTGTAAGATTATTTATTCCAGGCTTGTGTATATTAATACCTGCTGCGTATGTCCGGCCATCGGTATATGCCGGATTTTCGTATCCTAATTCTATTCTCCCGCTACCGTCGGTATCTTCCATTCGCAAAGCCGTATAAGCCCCCTTATGCATACCTACTTTCGCATGATAAGTACCTTCGGGAACCGTAGCATAGTCGCTTCCCGAAGGATTCGTACAGGCCGCATATGTCTCGGTCGTTCCGTCTGCCAAATAAACCGTGGCAGTAGAAGATCCTATATTATAGCCGTTATCCTTGTCAAAAGTTTTGTTATCTGAAAAAAATATGGCCTGCGCATACAAACCCTGCAATAAATTACCGTCTACATCATAAGATTTATCTTCATCTACCCACTCATATCCTGTAAAAATCACCTCTCCTTCTATTCTGTCATAAGTCAATCGCCACGATTCCCCGTCCGGGTCTACATATTTCACCGGATTATTATTACAATAGGCATAAGGCGATATGGAGTAATATTTCTCGCAGAGAGGATCCATCGTCATAAATCGGCAGAGGGCGGGATAGTACATACGGGAATCGAAGTCGTAACTGTCATAGCCGTGCAGCTCTATAAACTCCTTTCCTCCGTATTTGTACGGCTGTTCTTCGGGCTGGTAATGGGCTTCATAGGGAAGACCGAAAGGATAGTATTGCATACGTTGGTAGGTGACGGTTTTTTGAAGTTCGATATACTGCATGTCGCCTCTGTCGAACCAATCGAAGGGGACGGTAGCAAGGTGGCGGGGTGGTTTGTCGATTTCTATAAATTTCAAATTTTTAAGCGCACTGCCGTAGACGGTGCGGATATTCCCTTGATAATCCCGCACGAAGTACCGGAAATCTTGTTCCGAACAATCCAAATAGCCGTCGCCGTTATGAATTCGTATCAGGGTATCGCTCTCGAAATCGGCTCCCGCATATTCCAAAGAACCCCGACGTGCCGTAACATGACTGCTCATGGCCACAGTCCCCGATGTACTGCCGAAGGTCTGCCCCGCAGGGATAACGACCGTTGTCAGTGGTGTGAGGTATTTACTGCCGGTTCTCTTGCCGTCGGCGGTGTAATAATTCACGATAGCCGACCCGTTGCGGAACTGCACGGTGTCGGGCAGATTCAGCAAATTGTATCGTATGGCGACAATATCCCGGTCGAAGTCAGCCGTCATATTTCCGTTGGAGTCGTATGTCATCTCGGTCGACGCATCGAATTTTTCGGGATATCCCTGTAAATCATACTCGATATCTGAGCCTCCGCTTTTCGAAACCTTTGTCAGCCGATTCCCCTTATACACCATGTCGAGCTGCTCGGCATACCGGCTTTCGTGAGTTCTTAACATAAGATATTAATAATCATTTATATAAAATCCATTCTAATTACATCAAAACCAAATATTTTCTTTCCCTCAAAAGACAGTTCTTATTTGACTGTTTCCACTCTACCGTTATCTGTTAACTGTCGTATCGTATCAGTTATGTCGGCACAATGTTATCGCTATTGCCTGCCTTTTTAGAGCCTATGTTATTGCAACACGTTAGTATTAAAAGCCAAACGACCAAATAAAAACGAATGCTCTTCATAGGCAGTGTTTTTATTGTATTTTTATGTCGTTGAAAAAATGTTCATAAGATTTCAATTTTGTTTCTCCTACATGCTCATAGACAATGGCAATACCATATTTGAAATAATTATCTTCTCTAAAATATTTTTTTCCATTATCTGTCATATAGTACCCTCTTATACTACGAACATCTTTACCCAGTACAAATTCACTACATATTATTTTATCCGACAAATCTGTCAAAGGTAAATTTATCATACTTCCACAATGTATTATTATTGCAGCAGAATCTAAAACGCAATTTATTATTTTGAAATAACCCTCTTCATAATTGACAACATTAATTTTGTGGATTGCTGGATACTCGATAATCAGATTCTTGTTATGGCACAATATCGTATCTGTTTTTGTTTGTATTTGACCAAAAGCAATATTTGTCAAACAAAAGAACAATACCATTAATAATACTTCACGGGTTCTTCTTTTCTTCATAATTATTTTCTGCTTGTTTTACAACTGTTTTTATTTGATTTTCCAAAATAAGATTTGTAGGAACTTTTGTAATTTCAAAAATATTCATATGTAATTCCTCATCCCAGATCACACGAACTTCTGGTTTATACGTATGGCTTGCTTTTACTACGTTGCGATAAACTTCGTAAAAATAGGCATGCCCAAAAGCTTCGTGTGCGGTAGTCATTACTTGCTGTTTCTCATTCAAATTTTTTCCAACAAGAACATATACTTTATTGTCAGGCGAAGGATTCGACTCTGCATTCGGCATTTCAGTTGTACCTCTATAAAAATTTCCTCCTGTTGAGGAATTATCGTAGTAAGCAAAACCTGCGTGATCTTTGTCCTTAACTTGAAAACTATATACTACCTCACTATTCGCTAATGCTTTCAAGGCAGTCATATTTTCGGAGAAACTTTTCGATTTGTTCAATCTTCTTATATCAAGTACTCCACTTTTGTCAAATCTTATAAACTTTACCTCTTGCTTTGTTAGTGTATTACTGATGTTTTTTTGGGAAAGTTTATCCGCTTCTACCTTCCTCCCGTCCGGGTCTACATAATTCACCGGATTATCATTACAATAGGCATAGGGCGAGATGGAGTAATATTTCTCGCAGAGAGGATCCATCGTCATAAATCGGCAGAGAGCCGGATAATACATACGGGCATCGAAGTCGTAACTGTCATAGCCGTGCAGCTCTATAAACTCCTTTCCTCCGTATTTGTACGGCTGTTCTTCGGGCTGGTAATGGGCTTCATAGGGAAGACCGAAAGGATAGTATTGCATACGTTGGTAGGTGACGGTTTTTTGAAGTTCGATATACTGCATGTCGCCTCTGTCGAACCAATCGAAGGGGACGGTAGCAAGGTGGCGGGGTGGTTTGTCGATTTCTATAAATTTCAAATTTTTAAGCGCACTGCCGTAGACGGTGCGGATATTCCCTTGATAATCCCGCACGAAGTACCGGAAATCTTGTTCCGAACAATCCAAATAGCCGTCGCCGTTATGAATTCGTATCAGGGTATCGCTCTCGAAATCGGCTCCCGCATATTCCAAAGAACCCCGACGTGCCGTAACATGACTGCTCATGGCCACAGTCCCCGATGTACTGCCGAAGGTCTGCCCCGCAGGGATAACGACCGTTGTCAGTGGTGTGAGGTATTTACTGCCGGTTCTCTTGCCGTCGGCGGTGTAATAATTCACGATAGCCGACCCGTTGCGGAACTGCACGGTATCGGGCAGGTTCAGCAAATTGTATCGTATGGCGACAATATCCCGGTCGAGGTCGGCCGTCATATTTCCGTTGGAGTCGTAAAAATAATCGAGTCCGTTATGATTATAGTCCCGATATTCTTTCATGTCGTATCGCCCCTGTTCTCCCACCATATCGGTAATCTCTACTACCCTATTCCCTTCATAAGACCAATTCATCTCGTCTATCATTCCGCCCCTTCCCCCATCGCGATACAAATTTACCATATTACCATGCTTGTCATACTCATATTCGACATGATAACGGCCGCTGGAAAAATCACTGCCTGTCACCGAATAGGCCGAAGCCAGCCGGTCGTGTGCATCATAAGTGAAGCGATAGCCGTTCACAATCGTGTCGGTATCGGTGCGATATGTCCAATTCATCGCCGATATATTTCCGTTGTAACGAACTTTCCCATAGTTTCCCATAAGGCTTTCGTAATACAAATTCTGCACGAAATCGACATCTTCTATCCGAGTGATCCAACCCTGCAAATTATACCGATATTTAGCATGCGTCAGTCCTCCGTCGATACTTTTGCTGGATATCCGTCCCAACTCGTCGTATTCATATCTCCAATCGGTAGACAAAGAGTCGTTAACCGCATAATCGGTGCGGGTGAGGCGTCCCGAGCGGTCATAAGTATTTTCTACGGACTCCGATACCGATAAACGCCCCCGGGAATCCAAATGTTCCGTGTATGATTCAAGAATATTTCCCGAAAGGTCGCATTGAGCATAAGTCATTTCATAATCACCCGATACATGCCGAGTGCGTGTCTGTACGGGATTTCCATATTCATCGTAATAATAAACGGTAATCGCATATTTGCTCCTGTCCGTCAAGTCGAACACCTGCGTCCCGGTCAGCAAACCTTTGGCCGAGGAATAAGCCGCACCATATCCCTCCTTACTCCGATAGGCAAGCTGCGAGGCTGCCGTCCCCTCGATGTACAAAAAAGAATAGTCGTCGTAATAATTGACCGTGAGCAACCGCCCTTCTTCCTGCGAAATAGGCGACAATATCCGCAGCGAATACCCCATACCCGGCCACGCATTATAACTATCGGCACGCTCCTCGACAAACCTCCTTTCCCTGCAATACCGATACAAGTCCGGTGGACTCCGCAACGGATTCGCCTCATAAGTATACAGCACTCGGGAGAGGGCATCATATTTGGTTATGGTCCAGAGGCTTCCGCTCTGTTGATTGCCGTCTTGACTCATGACCAACCGATTAGCCCTATCGTAAATCATCTGTATCGATTTACAACCGGGCAAACGCTTCCCTATGCAGTTCCCCCGGTCGTCGTATTTATAGAGATAGGCATACTGTTGCAAAAGAGTGTGGCTGTCGGGATAATTGCCGGTATTATGCATTCCGTCCACAGCCATCGGGGGCAGTACGTAGCACAGCCTGCCGTGGTCGTCATAAATGTAGTAAGTGTCATAACCGTTTCCCTGACGGGTCATAACCACTCGACCCGATTTATCGGTGAAACTCTCTTGCCAAATTCCGTCCTCGTCGGTTTCGCGAGTAACATAAAGAGCACCCGGCATATACCGCCCCACTCGTTGTACCCCATCGGACGAAATTCGGAAAAGAACGGCCTCTTCCGCCGTATTGCACCGATATGCAGCAGTCTTCGGGTGAGCGTTCCAAACAGCTCCGGGATTTTTCACACCGACTGTCCGGCTCAACGGTGAGTTTTCGTACAAAGTCTCCCGATAGAGATATGTGTCTCCATAATAACTTTGAGCCGTCTGCCCGTATGTAGAAGTATTCACATAACAGCCGTTGTTCCCCGATACGGGCGTGGGAAGCCCTTGACGATATTCTCTCCCGGCCTCGTCGTAACCGACTGTGGACAGCAGGTCGGCGCCCGTTGCCGTGAAACCCACTCGGGCAGTCTGTTCGGGACGACCCAGCCCGTCATAATAGACCACGGTCGCAAGCGCCTGCGAAGCCCCTTCGGCAGTTATCCGGCCGTCCTCTATATTCGCCGACGTACTACCGCCGGGAAGAACGACCTCCACGATATAATTCTTTTCAGACGACAAACTCAAAGGAATATCGACGGCAGCCGACACTATCGCCGACATGGGCGACAAAAAGAGTATAGACAAACTCATTGAAAAGCGGAGGGGTCTTTTCATAGTATCGTGATTTTGTGTCTCTCCGTAAATTTATGCTTTTTTTTACATTTCCCCAAATATTTCACGCCTTTTTTTTCATGCCTCGGCTCCAAACGACTGTTTTAACCCTCTTCAAACAAAATTCGGGAATTATTTTCGAGGAAAGCCCCATGAAACACATTCCCCCTATGCATAGCATGAAAACCGACTCTTCCCATTATCCGGGAATCACCCTTCTCCGAACAATCGCACAACATTGGCCGTGGTAGCCTCCTCCACCTCGGCAGTCGTAATATCCAGAATTTCGGCTATTCGCTTCGCCATATAAGGCAAATACGAAGGTTCGTTCCGTTTGCCTCGATAAGGCACGGGAGCCAAATACGGGGCATCGGTTTCGAGCAATATACGCCCGATGCCTACTTCTCGTACCATATCTTCGAGATGAGCGTTCTTGAAAGTAACGATGCCGTTTATCCCGAAATAATAGTCACCGGTTCCCCTCAGCAGACGCACCTGTTCGGCCGACCCCGTGAAACTGTGGAACACCCCTCGGAATGCCGGCACTCTGCCCGACTGCAACAGAGCCGATATTTCGTCGAATGCCTCCCGGCAATGAATAATCACCGGCAAACCCGACTCTGCCGCCCACCCCGTCTGCATCACAAAAGCCTCTTTCTGCTCCTCGGCATAGGTCTTGTCCCAATACAAATCGAGCCCTATCTCACCCACGGCGCAATACTCCCCGGAGAAAAGCAGCTCTCTCACCTGTCCAAGTCGCTCCCGATAATCGGCCTCCACCGACGTGGGGTGTAGCCCCATAGCCATACGGCAATAACCGGGAAACAAATCGTTCGTGGCATGCATGGCTTGCACCGTGTCGAAATCGACATTGGGCAATATCACTCGTTCGACTCCCGCTTCACGGGCGCGGCGCACCACCTCGACACGGTCTTCGTCAAACTCTTCCAGATAAATATGCGTGTGAGTATCAATCATCTTCGGGTCGCTTTTCTCCACTGCGATAATAATATACTACGCCGTAAGCCCGGCAACGGTTCAAACGGATTTCGGCAGGGAGGTCGGCGTAATACGTTTCCACCTGATTCCACAAATCCAAGATAATCCGGTCCGCCTCCTCGCGCAAGGCATCCAATCCCGACTGGGAACGAGTCGTATTCAGTTTATAATTCTGTTGCTCCCGATAGGCTTCCTTGAAAATATCGTAATGCACGGTCACTTTCGCGATCGTAGGGTTATAAATAGGCGCGCCTCCATGCGACACCCGTTCGCGTTCCCCCTCGATGAGACGTTCTCCCCAAACGAGAATGTGCTTCTCGCCGGTCAGCTCGGGCACGGCAAAATCTTCGGGGTCGAGCCCGTAAAACAACTTGTGTTCCTTACGCACCTCGTTACGCAACACCGCCAAATTAAGCACCTGTATGAAATGCGAGATGTACAACCGGGCCGTCTTCAAATGCGACTGATATTGTCGGTTGGCCTCGGCCTGAGCCGTATAGCAATACTGGAACTGCTCAACGGCACTTTTGAAACGTCTCAAAAGAACGCGGGCCTCGTTCAGCGTTTTATACGAAGCCGCCTGCTTGTCCACATCGCACTCGTGCTCCATCGCCACCGCTTTTTCGAGAGCGGCAAGGCGGGCTTTGTCTGTATTCGGTAACCGGCGGTAAGGCATTGTTTCTGAAAAATTTTAGTGATCTCGTTTTATCAATGAATTCGCCAAATCGTATAAGGGCTGCTTTGCCGCTTCGTCCACTCCGATTTGCCGCAAAGCCTCTATCGCCCGACGACTGTATTCGTCGACCTGCCGCAGACACAAATCGCCTGCACCGACACGGTCGTACAACGCCGTCACAGCAGCGATCTTCTCGGAAGGATCGTATTCGGCTGCGCTCAACCAGCGGGACAACTCCTCGGCATCTTTCCCTTCGACCCGTTGCCGGGCATTGATGAGCATATACGTTTTCTTGTTATTCAGAATATCGCCTCCTATCTTTTTCCCGAAACGGGCAGGGTCGCCATACACGTCCAACCAATCGTCCTGCAACTGGAACGCCAGTCCCAAAGACTCGCCGAAACGGTAGATACAATCCGCATCCGTCTCGCTCGCTCCGCCTATAATCGCCCCTATCTTCAACGCTCCCCCCAACAGCACGGCTGTTTTCAGGCGAATCATCTCGATATATTCCGCTTCGGTCACATCGTCCCGACGCTCGAATTCCATATCGTATTGCTGACCTTCGCAAATTTCAAGAGCCGTTTTCAGGAACAACTCGACGACGGCCCCCGTGTGCGGAGCTTCCGTGCGGGCGATATAACGGAAAGCGATGATCTCCATAGCATCGCCCGAAAGTATGGCCGTATTCTCGTCCCACACCTTATGCACCGTGGGTTTACCCCGGCGCACGTCGGCTTTGTCCATCACATCGTCATGCAACAGCGTAAAGTTGTGAAACACTTCCAACCCCACCGCCGCATTCAATGCCCGACGATAATCGCCCGCAAACATCTCGCAGGCAAGCAGCGTCAACAAAGGCCTCACGCGCTTACCGCCCAACGACAACTCATAACGCACGGGAGCATACAATCCATCGGGTTCGGCGGCATATTCTATCTTCGAAAGTTCAGCTTCTATCGCATCGAAATATCTTTGCAGTTTTTCCATAAACTACTTGAAAATTTTTATGTTTTACATAGAACAGAGTTCAAAATTAACGATTTCCATCGAGCCGAGCAAACATAGTTCGCAATATAATACGAATAAAGTTCCGATACAAACTCGTTCCGCCACATACTTTATTGCCCTTTTTCCCGTTAATAAATCATCGGGAACCATTCTGCCGAAAGCAAAATTCAATCACGCGACTTTCTGCCGACCAGGAATTTTGGCTATCTTTGAAACCCGAAAACAATTATGACACATACGTTTCGATATATAACGGTTCTTCTGGCGACTGTCATTACATGCTTCGCCGGGAGGGGACAAGAGGGGAAAAGCTCGTTCGACTTTCTCAATATCCCCACCTCTACCCACGCCTATACGTTGGGAGGAACCAATATATCCGTCATCGACGAAGATATAAACCTCGTCAATCAAAACCCGGCTCTGATGGGACCCGAATCGGATTTACAACTCGGGCTGAACTACATGAAATACGTCGGGGGAATCAATCTGGCAGGAGCCACTTTCGGAAAGGCGGCCGGAGAACGGGGAGCATGGGCGGCCGGCATACAATACTACGGGTACGGCAAAATGAAAAGTGCCGACGAAACCGGCGTGATCACCGGTGAATTTTCACCCAAAGACATCGTTTTCAACGGTATCTACGCCCACGATATCACCACGACCTTGCGGGGCGGAGTCAATGCCAAAGTCATCTACTCCTCCTACGAACAATACACCTCTTGGGCGCTTGCCGTCGATCTCGGCCTCAACTACTACAACGCCGACAACGACCTCTCGCTCTCGCTGGTAGCACGCAATCTGGGTGGACAAATCAAACGTTACAACGACACTTTCGAACGCATGCCGTTCGATTTGCAGATAGGCTATACGCAAAGTCTCGAACATGCGCCCATACGGGTGTCGGTCACCGCTCGTAACCTCACAAGGTGGAAACTTCCCTATCCCGCCATCGAAAGCAGCTCTTACACCGGGAGCGACGAAATCGTTGAAAAAAGCGGATTCGTGGACAACCTTTTCCGCCACCTCATTTTCGGCGTGGAGTTCCTGCCCACCGACCGCATTTACATAGGAGTGGGGTACAACTACAAAACCCGCACCGACATGCGCACCGCTCACCGTAACTTTCTCTCCGGATTCAGCATAGGTGGCGGAATCAAAGTCCGCATGTTCGGCATAGGTGTCGCCCTCGCACAACAACACACGGGAGCGACCACGCTCATGGTCAACCTCTCGACCAATCTTTTCGAATTCAAAAAATAAACGCTTATGAATAAACCTGAACCTCGGATAATCATCGCCGTCGACGGCTTCTCTTCGTGTGGGAAAAGTACGATGGCGAAAGCTCTTGCCCGGAACATAGGCTACATTTATATCGACAGTGGCGCGATGTACCGCGCCGTCACCCTCTACTGCCTCGACCACGGTCTCATCGACGGCGACACGGTCGATACCGATACGCTGAGGTCCCTCATGGACGACATTCAAATCGATTTCCGCCCCGATCCCGAAACGGGTATGACACACACATTCCTAAACGGAATCGACGTAGAGCGTGAAATTCGCTCCATGCGAGTATCCGACAAGGTAAGCCCCGTTAGTGCCATACCTTTCGTGCGCACGGCGATGGTCGCCGCACAGCAAAAGATGGGCGAACGGAAAGGCATCGTCATGGACGGGCGCGATATAGGCACGACTGTATTCCCCCATGCCGAACTGAAAATATTCGTCACGGCCTCGGCGGAGACTCGGGCACAACGACGCGTCGACGAACTGAGGGCGAAAGGTATCGATGTCGATTTCGACGAAGTGGTCGCCAACATCAACAAACGCGACCACATTGACCAGACCCGTAAAGAAAGTCCTTTGCGCAAAGCCGACGATGCCATAGAACTCGACAATTCCCACATGACAATCGCCGAGCAGGACGCATGGCTCATGACCCGGTACAAAGAAACCGTCAAAAAACTTCGATAAACCACCCGCAAAGGTAGAAAGGAGACAGGTTATGGCACGCATAGAAATAGACGAACATTCGGGTTTCTGCTTCGGTGTAGTCACGGCTATCCGCAAGGCCGAAGAAGAACTCGACCGCACCGGACGACTCTACTGCCTCGGCGACATCGTACACAACAGCAACGAGGTGGAACGACTCAAAGCCAAAGGGCTCATCACCATAGACCACGAGCAACTCAAACAGTTGCACGACGTGAAAGTATTGCTGCGAGCCCACGGCGAACCTCCCGAAACCTACCGAATCGCCGCCGAGAACAACATCGAAATCATTGACGCCACCTGCCCTGTCGTGTTGCAACTGCAACGTAAAATCAAAACCGCATACGATTCCAACCCTCCCGGAGAGGCGCAAATCGTTATCTACGGCAAAACCGGACACGCCGAAGTCAACGGACTGGTGGGACAAACCCACGGCAAAGCCGTCGTCATCGAGGGAGACAAAGACCTCGACAAGATAGACCTCCGCAAAAAACTGTTGCTCTATTCCCAAACAACCAAGTCGGTAGAAGGCTTCCGCCACATCGTCGACGAGATAAAACAGCTGAAACCCGACGGACAATTCGAATCGTTCGACACCATCTGTCGGCAAGTCGCCAACCGCATTCCCAATATCAGGGAGTTTGCACGCCGACACGACCTTATCCTGTTCGTTTGCGGGAAAAAGAGTTCCAACGGACGGGTGCTTTTCGGAGAATGCCTGCAAGTCAATCCCCAATCCCGACTCGTTTCCGACATCAGCGAAATAGACCCCACATGGCTCGAAGGAAAAGAGAGCATAGGTATCTGCGGAGCTACCTCCACCCCCCGCTGGCTCATGACCGAAGTCCAAGAATACATAACCCGGTTACTCCGATAAATAAAACCGATATTCTCCACCGCATTTCATCGGCAATGTAACTCTTTTTGTATAAAACTAACTATTACAAACAAGATTTATTCCTATTTTTGCAAAGCAGGAATAAATAAATTTTCAAAAAGGGATTCTGACCATTCCCGCCATGTACAATTAAACAATATAGGTTATGTCGCAAATTAAATGTGTAGGTATTTTAACTTCCGGTGGCGATGCTCCCGGCATGAATGCGGCCATTCGCGCGGTAACCCGTGCAGCCATCTACAACGGATTCGAGGTAAAAGGTATTTATCGAGGTTATAAAGGTTTGGTTACGGGAGAAATAACCCCTTTCAAAACGCAAAACGTAAGTAACATCATACAGTTGGGAGGTACGATATTGAAGACAGCCCGCTGTCAAGAATTCAAAACGCCCGAAGGACGAAAAGTCGCTTACGACACACTCGTCAAAGAAGGCATAGATGCCCTTGTCGTAATCGGAGGAGACGGAACATTGACCGGTGCGCGCATTTTCGCCACCGAATACAACTATCCCATCGTAGGATTGCCGGGAACGATAGACAACGATCTCTATGGAACCGACACCACTATCGGATACGATACGGCGCTGAACACCATTATGGATGCCGTCGATAAAATACGCGATACCGCAACGTCCCACGAAAGACTTTTCTTTATCGAAGTCATGGGTCGCGATGCCGGATTCCTCGCTTTGAACGGAGCCATCGCTACGGGAGCCGAAGCAGCTATTATTCCGGAGATTTCGACCGAAGTGGACCAACTCGAAGAACTCATCAAGAACGGATTCCGCAAATCGAAAA
>ERZ857745.2797-NODE-2797-length-17965-cov-3.078727_pt1 | contig 17965 bp, 16 predicted proteins | sample MGYA00519699_ERZ857745 | MGnify/ENA primary metagenome ERZ857745 (study PRJEB31778, sample SAMEA3449357) | human gut metagenome | biome: human gut; feature: human-associated habitat; material: faeces | place: United Kingdom | collected 2010/2012 ...
CCGTCAACAACAACGCAGCCGCAACTCTCATGGTGCTTTCCGAATTCGCGAAAGGCCACGAGGCGGTGGTTTCGCGCGGCGAACTCGTTGAAATCGGCGGATCGTTCCGCATTCCTGAAATCATGGCAACCTCAGGCGCCAAGATGGTTGAAGTCGGCGCCACCAACAAGACTCACGTATTCGATTACGAGCGCGCAATCACAAGCGACACCGCGATGCTTTTAAAGGTGCACACCTCGAATTACCGCATCGTGGGCTTTTCGGAAAGCGTGACCGCCCGCGATTTGGCGGGCGTCGCCCGCGCCGAGAACGCACGCCGCGCTGCCGCCGACGCGCACGACCGTGTGATGGTATATGAAGATTTGGGCTCTGGGTCCCTTTTGCCGCCCATCTTGAACGCGCCCGACGCCGAACCTACCGTAGGCCAGTCGCTTTCGGGCGGCTGCGATTTGGTGTCATTCTCGGGCGACAAGCTGCTCGGCGGTCCGCAGGCGGGTATCATCGTGGGCAAGAAAGCCTATATCGACCGTCTGAAGAAAAACCCGCTCGCACGCGCCATGCGCCTGGACAAGATGACGCTCGCTGCGCTCGAGGCCACGCTGCGCCTCTATCTCGACGGCACCGCCTACGAACGCATTCCCACGCTGCGCATGCTCAATGCAACGCTGGGAGAAATGCGCGAAGCTGCCGACGCTCTGGCCGCCGCTATCGAAGAGCGCCTTCCGAGCGATTGTGCAAGCGTCTCGGTCGTGGAGGAATTCGAGAAGGCCGGCGGCGGGTCGCTTCCCACCCTCGATATTCCCGGCGCCGCCGTGCGCATCGATTACCTGCGCGGCAACGCGAACGACTGCGAACGCGCCATGGGCAACCGCGCGGGCGCACCGGTACTGGCGCGCACCAAACACGAAGGCACCCTGTTCGACGTGCGATGCCTGCTGCCCGGCGACGAGCAAATCATCGCCGACGCGCTTGCGGAATATTTCAAAACACTGGATTAGGCCACTCTTCCAACGCCCCTCGCCGAGGCGAGCGAGGAGCGTCCTCAACCTACGCATCGGTAGCGGGAAGGGACACCCGTGCTCAAACAGTCCTGAGCTCGCGCAAACGCCCCACCGGGGCGTTCGGCTCGTGCGGAACTGCGCCGGAGCCCCTTCCCGTCACCAATGCCGAGCCCTTCACAATTGAAAGAAGGCATCCATGTCTGCTCACGAATACAACGAACCCTCTATCGTCATTGGCACCGCGGGCCACATCGACCACGGCAAATCGACGCTCGTACAAGCACTCACCGGCACCGACCCCGACCGCTTGGTCGAAGAAAAGCGTCGCGGCATCACCATTGAGCTGGGTTTTGCTCGACTCGACTTGCCAGGCGGCGCTTCCGTCGGCATCGTCGACGTGCCCGGCCACGAGAAGTTCGTGCGCCAGATGATCGCCGGAGCCACGGGCATCGATGCCGCCATTTTAGTCGTGGCGGCTGACGATGGCATCATGCCCCAAACGCGCGAACACCTCGCCGTGCTGCGCCTGCTCTCGGTGCCGCAAATCGTCGTAGCACTCACCAAATGCGACATGGTCGACGAGGAATGGGTCGAATTCATGAGCGGGGAAATTCATGCAGCGCTCGCCTGCGGCCCCTATGCCGAAGCGGAAATCATTCCCGTTGCCGCGCGCGAAGGCCGCGGCCTTGACGAACTGAAAGCCGCGCTCGCGAATATCGTATCGAGGCAACAGCACGCCCACCACGAGGGCTTTTTGCGCATGCCCATCGACCGCTCGTTTACCGTGAAGGGCGCGGGCACCGTTGTTACGGGCAGCCTGTGGAGCGGCACCGTCGCACCCGGAGACACCGTGCGCGTGCTGCCAAGCGGCAAAAAAACGCGCGTGCGCTCGGTGCAAATTCATGGTGAAGGCGTCGATGCCGCGTTTTCAGGCCATCGCGTAGCCATGAATCTCGCCGATGTGAGCCGCGACGACGTGCGCCCCGGCGATTTCATCACGGCGCTCGATGCCCCCAACGCCAGCGACCGCTTCGATTGCGAACTCACGTATTTCGACTGCGAGAACGCAAGCAGCGCGCTCGAATCGGGCTCCACGGTGCGCGTCGCCCACGGCACCAAAGAGGTGTTCGGGCGCGTGCTGTTCATGGATGGCCACGCCAAACTCAAGCAAAACGAGCAGGCCACAGCGCAGATACGCCTCGACGAGCCTTTGTGCGTGCTTCGCGGCGACCGATTCGTCATTCGCGCCGCAACGCCTGTGCGCGTCATCGGCGGCGGACGCGTGCTCGCCGGCCATCCGCGCAGGCGTTCCATTCTTTCCGAAAGCGACAAGGCGGTGCTTTCCTCCCTCGCTTGCGACGATGTGACCGCCGCCGCTCAAGCATATATCGAAGAGCCCAATGCCATTCGCACCGTGGCCGACATTGCAGGCGCCCTCGACGTGAGCGAGGCCGAAGCCGCACGCATCGCGAAAACCATTGTCGGCAAAAATATCATCGCCGCGGGAAGCGACGCTGACCCTCTGTTCGCTACAAAACAAACCCTGCAGCGCGCCGCCTCGAAAATCGCGAGCACGCTGCTGAAATTCCATGCAGCGTCGCCCAATGAGCTGGGCATGCCGAAAGCCGCGCTCAACCACGCGGCGTTGCCTTCGCTCAACGGCACCCGCTTCGACGCCGCTCTTGCTGTCGCCCTTGAAAAAGGCGACGTCGTATCCATGGACGGCGTTTTGAGCCATGCCACCGCGGGGGCCGCCGCGCATGCGCGCGCTCAAGAGCGAGCCGATGCCGCATTCGCGCTTCTCGAAGGCACGCTTACGCCTCCCTTCGCCGATGGCGTGACCTCGTCGCTCAACTGCACGAAGAGCGAAGCCTATGCCGCGCTCGGCGACCTCGAAGAACAGGGGCGCGCCGTGAAAATCGACCGCGACCTCTACTACGACGCCGCTGTATTCAACAAGCTTGTCGAAGCCGTGCGAGCCCATATCGAAGCGAAGGGGCCCTCGCTGGCCACCGACTTGAAAGACGCTATGGGCGTTTCGCGCAAGTACGCCATTCCCGTGCTCGAAGCTCTCGACGATAGGGGCATCACGAAGCGCGATGGCGACCTACGAACGCTTTAGCGGCATCGATTCCTGGCCCCCTCTTACGTGCTTTTCGCGACCGCATAACTCTTCTCGTCGGCCCCCCGCGAGAATTGCGTAGAATGTTTGCTTGGTTTGACCGTTGAAGCAACCGACATATGGAGATGAATAGGTTCCTGGTGGACCTCGCGGCCTTCAAAGCCGTTGCGGGGCGCGCAGAACGTCTCGGGTGTGTTCGATTCACACGCATCTCCGCCAGCTTTACTGCGCCGTTCTTGCGAACGGCGCTTTTTGTTGGCTGACCGAAAAAAAGACCGCCATATACAAAAAAGCGAGGAAGGGAATGTCCCTTCCTCGCTTTGCTTTGCGGGTTTTACAGCTTCTCGAGAAGCTCGAATTCCGTTTTCGACATCTCGCGATACAGCGCCGAGAGGCCTCGGGCATCAACGCACACCCGTGCGAGCATGCCCGCCGTGGCATCGTCTTCCGCATCGAAGCGCATCGACATGCCGCAACCCGCCGATATCGCGCGCGGGGTCGGAATCATGGCCGCGTGCGCATGCGCGGCTCCAAGGGCGGCCTCCGATGCCATAGCCGCATGCGTCGACTCAAACGCCATAACGTAGGTATGTGACACGGCGTGCCCTTACAGCGTAATGGTCTTGGCGGCTTCTTGCATACGGCCCAGGATGTCATACATATTCGACACCTCGCCAACCTTGAGCTGCTCTTTCAAGCCATAGAAGTCGAGGCATGTACCGCATACGAGCACTTCGGTGCCCTTCTCGATAAGCTTGTTCACCGAATCGATGATCTGCTGCTCATCGCCAGCCACGAGCTTCACGCCACTGTTCATGAACAGCACGCTCGCCGGCACGTCTTCGCTTTCCGAAAGCGTGTAAATGGCCATTTTCATGAGGTTATAGCCGAGCTGGGGGTCGCCTTCGCCCACGTGGTCTTTGCCAATGAACACGGCATATCCGCAGCCTGCCGGCGTGCAGGCAGGCGCAGCAGCAGGAGCGGCTGCGGCCGCAACGCTCCTGTCGCCTTCCGAGAAGTTCACGCTCCAGCCGCCCTCGATGGTCTCGACGGCAACATTGAGGCCATATTTTTCAGCCAAACGCGAAACGTTCTTCACTGCGATTTCGTTGTCAACGTGCACGGAAAGCTCGCGCGCGCCTTCGTCGATCTTCGCCTTCGCCATCATGAGCGGCTTGGGGCACGCAAGACCGAATGCATTGACAGTTTCCATGGGATGCCTCCTTCGTTGTTCTGGCTTACGCCAGCATATACCTCAATTTTCCATTCGCGAGTTTGGGCTTGCGCATTCGCGCGAATCTGGAGTGCACAAGGCCAAACTCGCGCACAATGGGCGGCCTTGCACCCAACATCGCAGGTCGCAAGGCCGCCAAATGCTAGCAATACGTGTCGCGCACAGGGTTGATGGCGCCCGCGACGCGCACGATGCGCTCAATGGGGTGCGGCGCGGGCGATTTCGCGAACGGCCTCGGCTGCCGCATCGGCGTCGGCTGCAGTATTCGCCGCCGCGAAGCTGAAGCGAACCGCGCCTTGGCTCTGAGTTCCAAGCGCTTTATGCATAAGCGGGGCACAATGGGCGCCCGCACGCACACAGATGCCGTAATCGCTCGCCAGCCGGTCGGCCACCTCGGCCGAATCGACATCGGCGATATTCAATGCCACGATGGAGCCGCGATCGCACGCATCGCTTCGGCCATACACCTTCACGCCGGAAACGCCCGACACGGCGTCGGCGAAATGCTGCGCAAGCGCGCCCGCATGCTCGTGCACGCCGGAGGGCCCGCCAAGCGTTCCCTCGATGTAGCCAATACCCGCGGCCAAACCCGCCACGCCATGCGCGTTCAGCGTGCCTGCTTCGAGGCGCTCGGGCATGAAAAGCGGGTGGCGCTCGTCATAGCTGCGCGTGCCCGAGCCTCCTTCAAGAAGCGGGGCGATTTCGATGCCGCATGCCACGCACAAGCCTCCAGTCCCTTGCGGGCCCAACAGGCTTTTATGGCCCGTAAAGCACACCACGTCAGCGCCGATTTCGGTCATGTTCAGCGGATACGATCCAGCTGTCTGCGCGGCATCGAGCACGAATTTCGCGCCCGCCTCATGGGCCATGGCGCACATGCGCGCCACATCGTACACATCGCCCGTGAGGTTCGACGCATGCGTAACCGCGACCAGCGCAGGCTTGTGTTTGAGCAGTTCGGCATATACCTCGAAATCAAGCGAGCCATCGGCGGCGATAGGCGCGATGTCAACCGAGCAGCCAGCCGTATCGCGCAGGCGGAACAACGGACGCAGCACCGAATTGTGCGATGCGGCCGTAGTGAGCGCCCTCTGGCCCGGAGCGAGCAAGCCATCGATGGCGATATTGAGCGCCATGGTGGCATTGTTCGTGAACGCCACGCTCGAAGCGCCCGGCGCACCGAGCAAATTCGCCACCGCCGCGCGGGCGCGGTATACAGCCATGCCCGCCGCGATTGACGCCGGATGCACGCCGCGGCCCACGCCCCCGAACGACGTCATGGCATCAGCCACGGCGCGCACCACGCATTCAGGCTTCATCATCGTCGTGGCCGCATTGTCCAAATAAATCACGGGCGCCCCCCTCGTTTCCTCGGTTGGGATTTACAGCATTTCGATGAACGCGGCAATGCGCGTTTCAAGCTGCCCCGCATCGCTTTGCGAATAATCGGTCTCGAGCTTCATGTACGGAATGCCCGCGTTCTCGCACGTCTTCGCCACATTCGCGCTTTCGACGTTGAACGTGTGGCACGCGGTGAGCACGTTCTCGATAACACCATCGACATGGTACTTCTCGCACATGTCCATCATATTCTCAAGACGACCATCGTTCGGCGTCATGACCGAGCAATTGATGCGCAGGTAACGATCGGAAATCGCACGCAAAATGTCGGGGGCGCTTTCGTCGATGAGCATGCGGTTGGTGCGCTCGCCCGAGCAATCGTCGGAGCACACGATCACGCCGCCGCAGCGTTCAATGGTGCGGCCCACCTTGTTGATGACGCCGCCCATGGGGCAACCCGTAATAAGGATGCGCTTCGCATTCTTGTCGATGGGGCCTTCCCCGCGCTCAAGCGCAGCGCGCCTCTCCTCAACGAGCACCTCGATTTTCGCGGCATAGTCTTCGATGTCGAAGCTGAACGTGGAAGCCTGAATGGCGGAAAGAATCTCCACGCCGCCCATCGCCGGTGGTTCGGCGCGCTGCAGGTCATACATGCTGGCAAGCGCGCGACGCAGGCGGTTGCGGCGGCGAACCGCGGCACGCAGGTCGTCATCGGTGATTTCGATGCCGTAAAACTCTTCGAGGTGGCGACGGAACAGCTTCACATCCTCGTACCACATATCGGCCTCGTACGGACGGCCCTGGCCTTGCGGCAAGTGCAGCACGTACGTCTTCTTGATCTCGTTAAGCAGCTCGTACATCTTCTTTTTGCCGTCGCACGTGGTTTCGCCCACGATCATGTCAGAAAAATACGTGAAGGGGCATTTGTCGGTCAGCGCGAAGCCGTAAGTCGACTTGATGAGCGGGCACAGGTTCGCGGGCAGCACCGTTTCTGCCGCAGGAATGGTCTCGTCCGACATGCCGCATAGCGCCACCGACGCCGCGCCGGCCGCGTCCATGACCTCAAGCGGCGTGTAGGAGCACAAAAAGCCGATGAGCTTACCGCCTGCTTGCTTGTAGTTTTTCACCTTGATAAACGACGCCTTGCGCTGATCGTTGAATTCTTCAAACGTGCGCGGCAGTTCGATTTCAGTCATGCGATTCTTCTTCCTTCGATATCCCCGGTATACATTCCGCTTCCCCGTGGCGGTTATTTCTTCAGCCCCAATGCCACTTCTGCCGCGCCAATGGCGCCCGCGAAACGCGCATTCGGCGCCGTGCACACATTTCGACCAAGCACGGCGGAGAGACGCTGCACGATGTAATCGTTATCGCACAAGCCACCCGTCAAAAATACCTGGTCGCCCGCAATGCCCGACGCCATAGTGGCCACGCGTCCCACAACCGATTCAATCACGCCATTGGCGATGTTTTCACGCGGTTCGCCGCGGCCGACAAGCGAGATGACTTCCGACTCGGCGAACACGGTGCACATGCTCGAAATCGACGTGGGTTCGCCGGCGCGCGCGAGTTCGGAAAGCTCGGCCTGGCTCACCGCGAGCCGGTCGGCCATGATCTCCAAAAATCGGCCCGTTCCAGCAGCGCACTTATCGTTCATCAGGAACTTCTTCACCATTCCGCCCGCGAGCTGAATGACCTTCGTGTCCTGGCCGCCCACGTCGATCACCACGCCATCGCGCCCGAACAGGTGCGCGGCGCCTTTGCCGTGGCATGTGATTTCAGTCACGACTTTATCGGCGAACGGCACCGCCACGCGCCCATACCCCGTCGCGACTACGGCGTGCGGCGCCTCGAAGAAGCCTTGTTCCTCAAGGTGCTCCGCCACGCCATTCGCGGCGTCGACGCTCGAAAAGCCCGTCGGACGCATCCACGTCTCAACGATCTCGCCCGCACCGTCGAGCACGGCGACCTTCGTGGCGGTCGACCCTATGTCCACACCAATTCCGAGCATTTCCACCCTTTCATGCCGCGGCGAAGATATTCGAAACGCGCTCTCGTGCGCATTTCGATTCGCCCATGCCGCACCTGGCTGCCCCACGCCGAAGCACGAGGCTGCCAGCCATGCAGTGCAATAATCAAACTTTAGCCAAGCATTTCCACGAACGCCTCGATGCGCGTGCGCAACTGTTCGGCGTCGTTGTCGGTATAGTCGGTCTCGAGACCCAAGCACGGAATGTCTTCGGCATCGAGCGCCTTCGCCACCGCCGATTTCTCGGTGTCGTACAGCGTGCAGAACTTCAGGTTTGCATCGATCACGCCGTCGACGTGGTACTCGCGCGCCAGGCGCACGATGTCGTCGAAGAAGGCGATCTGAGTCATGAGCAGGCGATCTTTGCCAGAAATGGGAATGCAGTTTTCAGCTTTCGTGGCATCGAAGACGCGGGCGAGCGCACGACGTACAGCTGGTCATGGGTTTCCAGGTCCATGCCGAGGCTTTGCCACATTTCACGATTGTCTGCCATGTTCGATTTCCCCTTCGTGCGAAGGCGGCATCCCACCCCTGGGGCCATGCGCACATGCGCCCTTCGCGCTCGGTTTCCAATAGCTATCGCGCGACAAATCACCAACCCATAAGGAATAAGGGTGCAAAAAAGAAACGTCGAGCGACGGTGCAGAATGGCGGACGCGCTGCAGATGCGCGAGCGTTGCCTCGCCTTCGAGGCATATAGGGCATACGCTTCGCGTGCAGAATGACGACGGGGCAGAATTCGTCGTCGAACGAGGCGTTGCTGTGTATGGAGTCAGTGTAGCGCGCGCGGGATGCAAACGGAAGCTATAACCCTGCAAGCGGAGGTTTTTGTGCGGGAATGCATGGCCGATACGAAAAAGGCCACCGCATACGCGATGGCCCAGAAACCTCACAGGAATATCTGCAGTACGACTGCGTGGTTGACACTGGCTGAGGGGTCGGTCCGATCGATTTCGCCCCGAAATACGGCATCACATCGGACATGCCGCACACATTGAACGGCAGTGCCTCGGTGTTGAAGCGCACGAAATACGGCTCGGCGCCCTCAGGCAGCGTTGGTTCATCGGACGCATCGACGCCGGCGACCACGGCGGCTGCATGGCCGGTCGAAAGCTCGCAACGCACCATTTCCGCCAAATACACACCGCTTCCCGTCGAATCGGGCTTTTGCGCCGAGATATTCAGAATGCGCATACGCGCCACCTTTCCTTCGAATTCGAATCATCATACCGTGACACAAGGGGAAGCTGCGCAAGCAGACCGCGAATCGCACGGGCAGGCCCGCAAAAGCCGAAAGCCCAAAGGTTCACAAAGATTTGTCCGCACGCAAGTGCCATGCAAGGTATGATTGAGCCATAGACCGAGCGATACGCAGCGCGCACAGCACGTTGTCAAGCGGAAGGAGTCGCCATGAGAATTCAAATGGAACTCGACCGAGGATATTTGCCCGACGCTTACGGAAAATACGCAGCGCCCGAAGACTGCTATGACTGGAGCTGCCGCCGCTCGTTTCCCTTTACCGTCGAGGGCGTTCCTTATGGCACGCGCGCACTCGCCGTTTTTTTCATCGACTGGGACAGCGTGCCCGTATGTGGCTTCCCATGGATTCACTGGTGCGCCTACGTAAATGGCGACTTCGAGGGAGATATCGAGTTTCCCGACGATTTGAGCCGCAACGAGCACTCTCGCCTTGTGCAGGGATATAACTCCGCCGCGAAAAGCGAGCCCGAGCGAGGCGTGGGGTATGTTGGCCCCTGCCCGCCCGACCGCGACCACAAATACACGCTGCAGGTTATCGCCCTCGATGATGAACCACTCGTCGAAGCCCCCTTCTGGGCCAACGAACTGCTCGACGCCTGTCGAGGGCATGCAATCGACGAAGCAGGCAGGATTTTGCCCAGCAGGTGCTAACGTTTTCCAGATGTAAAAAGCGTTGTCACACGACTGCCACATACGACGCCAAAACACGGGGAAACACGCGGGGAGGGGTGCATCGGGGAAAGATTTGCACCCGATTTGCACCAGCCCTGCATAAAAGGGCATTTTGTCATGCAAAAACAAAACAGGCCAGGCAATCGCCTGATTCAAGGCATATCTCTGCCACAAAAGAATCGTTGGTCAGGCCAGGACAGCGAGCGAAAGCCCAGCGCTTCAGATTGGCCTGAAAGAGGAGCGACGCGTACTACCTGTACGCGAGCGACGATTGAAGGCTAAGCTGGAGTGTTGGGCTTCCGCGCAGCGGCAAATAAAAAGGCCGTTCGTAAGAACGGCCTTTGAAACTACGTGGTGGAGATGATGGGATTCAGAATCGCGCTTCGCGCGCTTCACCTCGTCGGCTAAAGCCTCCTCGCGATTCGCTAAGAACAGCCCACTGGGCTGTTCTTTTAACGCGAATCGACCTCAACGGTTCGAATCCCTTTGTCATGCAAAACAAAACAGGCCAGGCAATCGCCTGACCTGCAGAAAATACGTGGTGGAGATGATGGGATTCGAACCCACGACCCCCACGTTGCGAACGTGATGCTCTCCCAGCTGAGCTACATCCCCACGTAAGACGCGCTTGTGCGCAAGCAAGTATTTTGCACGTTTGTCGCTCAGGTGTCAACACTTAATTTCATCTTTGGGAAAATTACGTGCTGGCCTGGGCGGCATCAACGACGAAACCGCTTACAGATCGTCGTCGCCATCGTCCTCAAGGTCGTCGCTCAGAAGCATCTCAAGGGCCGAAGCCGCGGCGCTCTCTTCGGTTTCATCGTCCATGAACTTGCCGAAGATGGGCTCTTTCGTTTCGGCGTCGAACAGTTCGACCATGCCGGTAAGAATGTCGACGTACTGGTACGACTGGCGAGCCTTGCGGCCACGCTTGCGGTCGACCTCGACGACGAACAAAGCGGGGTGCGCCTGCATGAGCGTGCCTTCGCATTCGACGATTTTCGAGCGACCCATATTCGCGCGAACCTTCAGGCGGGTATTGATGCGATCCATAAGCTCAGCACGAATATCGCCGACAAGATTTGCCTGCTTTTCAAGTTCCATTCGGTGGATTCCTTTTCATATATAGTACGGCGCCGACATACAGCGCACTTATTACACGCAGGGGAGCATAATACCACGGAATGGAAGAATTCATAGAATCTGCAGGTAGATGCCTATTTATCGTTGAGATGCCGTTGCTTTTGCGCCAGGCGGCGGCACGTATCGTTTTATTCTTCGGCCTTCGCCTTCGCAAGCACGCGACCGAGTTCCACGAATTCCGATAGCTCGAGCGTTTCGCCGCGTCGCTTCGCGTCGATGCCGGCTTCGGCAAGAATTTCAGGAAGCTTCGCAGCGATGGCCTTGCCCTGCTCGCCACGGCTCGAGAAATAGCCCTTCATCGAATTCGAGATAGTCTTTCGACGCGTGAAAAACGCCGCGTCGGCCGCCATGCTCGCATTCGCGATTTCCTCGGCAGACAGGCCTAAGTCGTTGCGGCGGTCAAGACGAATAACCGAGCTCGTCACGCGCGGCGGCGGGAAAAAGTTGCCCGGCGAGACCTGGAAGCGACCCGTAGCCTTTGCGATAAGCTGCAGCTTCACCGAATACGCGGCGTAATCTTTCGTGCCCACAACGGCCTCCATGCGATCGGCCACCTCGCTTTGCACCATAACCGTGGCGCTCTGCAGACTGGGGATTCGCTGGAAATAATCGAGCACGAGCGTCGCCGCGACAGCATAGGGCAAATTCGAAATGAACTTGTTGGGAGCCTCGCCCGCTTCGACTGCCTGCTTGCCAAATGCAGCAATCAAATCGTCGTCATTCAGACGCAAGGCGTCTTTGCCGATGAGCGTGAAATTGTCGAAATCGTCGCACGTCTCGTCGAGTACGGCAGGCAAATCGGGGTCGCGCTCAATGGAGAGCACGTGCTTCGCGCGAGGCAAAAGCGCCACGGTCAGCGTGCCAATGCCCGGGCCTACCTCGAGCACGTTGTCTTCTTCACACACCTCGGAAAGCTTGCAAATGTTCGCGATAACGGCATCGTTCACCAGAAAGTTCTGTCCAAGCGAATGTTTCGTGGCCAAACCGTGACGCGAAAGCACGTCGCGCGTCGCTCCAACCGATGCCAAATGCGATGCGATTGCCATAGAATTTCCTTTTCTTCGTCCCCATTGCTTTTAATTGGCACGTTTGCGCCTCACGGCTCACCGAGCCATGCGCTCCCAAGAACCTTCAAACTTTCGAGGAGCGGCACATTCCACAAATCATGCCCACGGGGCTACGAACCAAACGTTTCTTTCTGCGATTCCGCCTCTGGCTGGCCCCAGCCAATGCGGTCGACCACTTCTCCAACGCGCCAACCTGCGGCCCCGAATGACGAGCGCACGCAACTTTCCAGAGCGGCAAACCCATAGGGATCGCCGCCCGAACCTATCACGTACAACGTAACGGGGCGCTTTGGCGCATCGGCAGCACCTGGCTGCCTATTCGGCCCACGCCGTTTCTCCCAGTATGGCTGAAGTCGGTCCAAAACGGCCTTGAACTGCGCCGTTGGCCCCGAGAAATACACAGGTGCCACCACATGAACCGCCGCCGCGCCATCGAGCAACGCATACAGCCCATCCATGTCGTCACGAATCACGCAATGTGCCAAATGCCCTGAGCATTCGACACATTGCAGCGCGCGGCGGCACCCTTCGCAACCGATACAACCGCTCACAGCATGGTCGGCCACATTCCAATGCTCAATAACGACGCCCTTCGCTTCGAGTTCAGCGGTCAGCTGCGCCGCATAACGCGACGACACGCCGTTTTTGCGCGGCGAGCCACAGAGCACCAGCTCATAAGAACCCCGCGCGGCGCTCATCGTGCGTCCCTCGCCATATCGGCATGTGCACGCTGCCATTTCGTGGGCTCACGATTCAAAAACGCCACACCCGCATCGTGCATCTGCTGCAGCAATGCGCGGCGAGCCTCGCCTGGGGCGACTCCCCGAACTTCAGCGATGCGCTCTGCGGTGAAAATCGTGAATTCAGGCCCGCACTCGATGCCGCGAAACGGCACAGGGGCCATATAGGGCGCATCGGTTTCGGTAAGCAGGCGTTCGGCCGGAACCATCGCAGACGACGCACGCAAATCGTCGCTTCGCTGGAAGGTGACCGCGCCGCCGAATGCCACATGCGCCCCACGCTCGACCCAGCGCGCAAGCTCATCGGGGCCCACGCTGCAACAATGCAGCAACGTGCCAGCTTCAGGCCAGCCTTCTTCTTCAAGAATGCGGAATGCGTCTTCGTGCGCATACCTCACGTGAAGCACGAGCGGCAAGCCCGTAACATGGGCCAGCTGCACCTGGCGACGAAATACGTTCTGCTGAACATCGCGTGGAGACAAATCATAGTGGTAGTCGAGCCCGACCTCGCCCAAGGCGGCGGTACGTGGATCGGCCAAGCGCTCAAGCAAGGCCGCTTCCATATCGGCATCCCACTGGCTTGCGACATGCGGATGAACTCCGCACGCAATGCGCATGTGCGGTATAGCCGGCTCGGCGCCCCAGCACAAATTGCATGCGCGCTCATCAACAGCCACCGACTCCAGCAACACCGCCGCCTCGGCCGCTTGGCCCGCATGCTTCTTGCCAGCGGCATGAGCCTGCGCTTCGAGCGACTCGCGCTCGGCCGTCACATTGCGACGCGTTGCCTCGAATACCTCGGGCAGCAAGCGCAACGCCTCGGCGCGCCATATGTCCAGGTCGCGATATGTGCGTTCGCATTCATCGCCCTCGGCCGGGTCGCACATCGCACATACGAAATCGACGCCCACCACAGCGCAACGCGCAAGCGAGAGCGCCGGATGCGACAGCATGGCAAGGTGCGCATGCGTATCGGCCACGGGCACCTCGAGCGCAGGCACCGGCGAACCCGCATAGGCCCACCCCTTTTTGCGATGTTTGCGAAACAGCGCATCGCCATACAACAAATAACCGGCGTCCCCTTCGGGATCGATTCCCACGTTCATTGGCATTTCTGATTCCACGATACGAGCCTTAATAACCGAACTTCCTTCTTTTTCAAAAAAGCCCGGCACGCGCCATGCGATACCGGGCTTTCTGCGATTCTCAGAAACGATTAGTCGTTCTTCTGCAGGCGCGGGAACAGGGCATCGCCCTTCTCGACCGGCACGCCGCCGGCCAAGCCGCCCCATACGCAAGCTTCAGCCAGGTTGTCGTTGCCGGCCTCGGCCTCACACGAAATGCGACGCAGCGCCTCGGCGCTCGTGGTGGGCATGAACGGCTCGAGCAGGTGCGCGGAAATGCGAATAGCCTCGAGCAGGTTGTAAATCACGAACGCGAGCTGGTCGGCCTTTGCCTCGTCCTTGGCAAGCGCCCACGGCTCGGAGTCTTCGATGTAGTGGTTCGCAGCATGAATAAGTTCCATGACAACATCTTTGCCCGCACCATAGTCGAGCACATCCATCGCGGCGGCATAACGATCGACCAGGCCGTCGGCGATTTTCGCGAGCGGATTGTCGAACGCATCGGCGCTGGCAGGCTTCGCGGGAGCGCAACCGTCGAAGTACTTCGCGCTCATGTTCAGAGAGCGGGAAATCAGGTTACCCCAGCTGTTAGCCAAATCGGCGTTGTATACCTGCTCCATGCGCTCAAACGAAATGGCGCCGTCGGTGCCAGGAACCACGTCGGTCATGAAGTAGTAGCGATAGCCCTCAACGCCCAAAAGGTCGATGACATCTTGCGGAGCAATGGCATTGCCGCGGCTCTTCGACATCTTTTCGGCCTTGCCGGTCTCGGAATTGCGCACCGTAAGGAAGCCGTGCGCGAACACGTGCTCGGGCAGCGACTCGCCAATGGCCATGAGCATGGCCGGCCAAATAACGCAATGGAAGCGGATGATGTCCTTGCCCACAATGTGGTACTGCGCGGGCCAACGGAAAGCGAACTCAGCCTTGGAGGCATCGTCGTCGAGGCCATAGCCCACAGCCGTCATGTAATTCAGCAGCGCGTCGAACCACACGTAGGTCACGTGGCCGTCATCGAACGGCACGGGAACGCCCCAATCGAAGCTCGTGCGGCTCACGGAAAGGTCGTTCAGGCCGCCTTCGACGAAGCTGCGCACCTCGTTCATACGGAAATCGGGCTGCACGAATTCGGGATGCTCGTCGTAGAGCGCAAGCAGCTTATCTTGGAACGCAGAAAGCTTGAAGAAGTACGACTCTTCCTGCACGCGCTCGAGCGGACGATGGCAATCGGGGCACAGATGCTGGCCCACCGAGCCATACTCCTCGTCGCCCTTCTTCACCTGGTTGTCGGTGTAGTAGGTCTCGTCGGGCACGCAATACCAGCCATCGTAGCTGCCCTTGTACAGGTAGCCCGATTCCTGCATGCGCTCCCAAAGATACTGAACCGCATGGTGCTGGCGCGGCTCGGTCGTGCGAATGAAGTCGTCGTTGGAAATCTCGAGCGTCTTCCACAGGTCCTGGAACAGGGGCGCCTGGCTGTCGCACCATGCCTGGGGCGAATCGAAGCCGTGCTGCTCGGCAGCCTCGGCAACCTTTTCGCCATGCTCATCCATGCCGGTAAGGAATTTGACGTCGTAGCCCATCGCGCGACGATAGCGCGCCTGAACGTCGGCCAAGATGGTCGAATATGCGGTTCCCAAATGAGGCGCCGCGTTTACGTAATAAATGGGCGTGGTAATAAAGAATGACGGCTTGGACATGCATGCTCCTTCTCGCCCGCGCGGCCAATGACGCCGCCGAGCCTTGGGGTTTTTCAAACTTTTGTATTGTAGCGCACCCATGCGCAGGCCAAAAGAAGAGCCGAAAAACAGCAGCACCCATAGCGTGTTGCTATGGGTGCCAGCGAAGAAATAGAGGCTCTCGAAACGAATTGCATTCAGGTTTTTCACCGCGACGCACGAAAAAAGCTTCAAGCCCGCTTCAATACGTTTTAAGAAATCGCCGCAAGATACATCGCTGCAGCGCGATAAAACGGATGCTCTGCCGTCGTTGCCAAGCTATCGGCGAATTCCTTAAACCATACGCCAGCATGCTCGTCGACGAATTGCCCATAGGCGGACTCGGCCGATCCGCCCGGCAATTCCCACGCGCCATCGGCCACTTCGGCACCACTCGCGACGGAAAACGCCAAGTGCTCGAGAAGCTCGCATTCGGTTGCCACATGGTCGAGCGGCTCATTGGTTCCTTGCGGGCGAGAAAGGCCACACGATTTGCAGAACCGCTCAACTTCCATCGCATAGCGATTCACAAAGAGCAGCGGCTGGGCGCCTGTGCACAGCGAACGACGCACGCCTTCATAGGGACTGCACGCCGCATGGGGGGCTCCAATGAAAAGGCGCGTCGCTTCCGTCTTCAAGCGTTCCAATCCCCCCTCTTGCTCAAGGGATTCGCGCGCCAATGACGACTCGGCATCGAAAGACGGCGGCAAATCGACGCCCAAGTTTGCCGTAATCTCTCGCGCCGCATCGGCCCATTCGCCGCTCGCAACAGCGTCAACCAAAGTCGCGATGGGGGATTTCAAGCTCAACGCCGCAAGTTCCCATGCCGATGCCTTAACGGCCCATTGCGCCTTGTCGTGCGCCAAATCGTTCATAACACGCTCCAATTTCACTTCTCGCAGCACGATTCCATCGTCGCGCTGTTCCACCACGTTATACGAAAGCGCCACGCACACGGGCAACGAGCGCAGCCGCTCGAAGCAGCTCGGATGCATGAGCAGGCATTCGCCCTCACGCTCGCAAAGCCCTTCCTCGCCCGCCAACGCAAGCGCACGATAGGCGATTTCGATATCGATATCGAACACCTTGAGCGTCTTGAAGAAGAAATCGCCTTCGTCTTGGGCATACAACGCCTCGTTCGGGTGAAAAGCGCGATTCTGCGTTATCACCTGATCGCGATTCTTGTTTTCGAGCGAGCAATAGTGCACCCCAAGGCCCAGCCCTTTGCGCATGGCGAATTGCACGAGCTCAAGAGCCAAGGCTTCGCTTTCATCGATAGGCAAACCGCCCGCATAGTTCCAGTTGTACAAAACAGGGTACGGAGGATTTTTCGCCTTGAAGCCCCTTCGGGAAAACTCGCCCCAATCGTTGAACGGATATCCGAATTCCAGCAAATTGATGCCCCATGCGCCCACCGCATCAAGCTCGCAAAGCAGCAGCTCCATAGCCTCTTTCGTGCCGGGAATGACCGGCATCTCGACCATCGCTTGCGGAATAAAGTGTTTCACGAGCGCCATTTTTCGCACCGCATCGTCTATCGTCGCCCGCGATTCTTCGGGAGTGTCGGCGACATCGAGCTTCACGCTCAAACGCAGTTCCGAAAGGCCCGCATCGCGCAAACGCTCGAGCACTTCTTCCGTAAGAAAATCGCCCGCCGTATAAAGGCGAATATGAGCCTGAGGGGCACGATGATGCACGTACGCGACGAATTCAACCGCCTGCTGCGCATGAAGAAGCGGCTCGCCACCGGTAAGCCCGATGTGCGTCGCGTTTTCAGGACCGCCAATCGAATCGAAATACGCATCGACCTCGGCTCGCCAATGCTCGTTCATGCGGCGAAGACGCTCGCTTCCTGCCTGGTTCGAGTTAAAGCAGAAATAGCACGAACGGTTGCAAGCGAGCGAAAGAAAGAACGTTTTCGAACCGCAGTCGCCCGTACAAGCAACGCACGCACTCGAAAGCGCGCCTGAGCATATGCTCGCTCCGGCATTGCGCACGCGCGCGCCGCCCGACGCCAGCTCGGCGCGAAGGCGGGCAACCTGAGCATCGCACGTATGCGGCTTCGCGAATTCGATTCCCAAAGCGCGCAAGCGTTGGATATAGTCGTTTTCGATTTCGTCGTATTCCGCGAGCCACGCAGCAAGCGTCGGACGAAGGGCAAGCGCGTCATCCATAAGAACCTCTCGAACCTAGGAAAAGCGCCAAGATACCGGCGCCACGACAAAACGGGCGAGACGCATCGGCGTTTTTCGAGAAAACAAAGGCCCGCCCACCGCTTGGACAATTGTACGCGCATGGCCGCGAGCGCAACACGAGGCGCCCTTATCGAGCCCCGTTTCGCTTGGCGTCACGCGCGGTGCCGCCTTTAAATCGCCGTGTTTTCAGGAAACCCGTGAGTTTTCCCGCATGGCTTACCGCGTGCACCAGCACGAGCGCGAGCAGCACCTTCGCGGAGGCCGCATGCAGCGGGTCCCACACGAAATAGCCCGGCGCGAACAGCCCGAACGTCGGCAG
>ERZ857745.2799-NODE-2799-length-17948-cov-12.854245_pt1 | contig 17948 bp, 17 predicted proteins | sample MGYA00519699_ERZ857745 | MGnify/ENA primary metagenome ERZ857745 (study PRJEB31778, sample SAMEA3449357) | human gut metagenome | biome: human gut; feature: human-associated habitat; material: faeces | place: United Kingdom | collected 2010/2012 ...
TTACATTTTCCATAAATTTCTCAACCTCCTGAATTAAATATATCACTAGAAAAATCCATTGTCAATACTTTTCTACAATTTTACTACAATATTACTACATTATATAAAAATCTAAAAAATCTCATTTTATTGAGATTTTGTTTTAATTTATATTTTAGTCATCTTCTAATCCATCATTCCAATCTTCTGAAATACAATTACTTTCATAATACATCTCTGATAAATTTTTTAACTTATCAAAAACTTTTTTTATTCCTTTTTTAGATTTACAATAATTTGATATTCTGTTTTTCTTAATACCTATAGAACAAGCTTCTGTATATGAATCAATATCAGCACCTAAAAATATAAATTCCCAATTATTATGATTTTCAATTAATTTTTTTATCATATTCTTACTATACTCTATAGATGAATTTTCATATCCATCTGTTGTTATAATAAATAAAACTTTTTTTGGATTTATACAATCTAAATATTTTATAGTCTTTCCAATCGCATCTAATAGTGCAGTACTCCCTCTTGTATAATATGTTCTTTTGTCCATCTTTTTTACATTTTTAATATTTGTTTGTTCTGTAACAAATTCATACTTATCATCAAATAATACTGTTGTTACTCTTACATTTTGACTTTTCATCCTTTCCAAATAATTATTATAACTTTTTATAGTATCATTTTCCAATCCTGACATTGAACCACTTCTATCAAGTAAAAAAACAATATCTGTTACTTCTTTTTTCATTAATATCACTCCTCTTTTCATTAATATATTACCAAAATATAATTTAAAATTGGTCTCTAAATAAGCGACAAATATATACTATATGGTATAATATTTCATGAAAAGGATGATATATATGAAAGAAGAACTTAAACAATATTTAAAAGAAAATTTAGAAAAAAGCAATAACAGAAAAAAATTTTTTAAAAACTTTATAACACGAACAAAAGATATATCTAAAAATGATGAATTTGAAGAAAATGAATACTACAGTATTTCGTCAATTGATGTTACTAATGAAATAAATGATTCTAATATAGATAAATATATTGAAAACAACGAAAATAAATATAATGACTTTCAAACAACTCTTTTTAAAATGATAGATGATAGAAATTTAAAAGATAGTGATGTTTATAATAAAGTACATATTGATAGAAGATTATTTTCAAAAATAAGAAATGATAAAAAATATCATCCAAGTAAAGAAACAGTTATCCTTTTAGGATTATCACTTGAACTTAATGAACAAGAAATTGATATACTTTTAAATAGTGCATCATATTCATTACCAAAGAATAATCGTTATGACTTGATAATTAGATTTTGTTTTATTAACAAAATTTATAAAATATCTGTTATTAATGACTTATTATTTGACTATAATTGTAAATTATTTGATTATTAAAATCTAATAAAAATTTGAGAGTTTTCGTTCTCTTCAGGGGGCGACTACGTTCCATATTGTCAATATTTGTAAAATATATAAAACTCTTTATTTATAAGGGTTTATGCACATATTAGTTTATTTCAGTTTATTCAAATTTATATGTTTTTAGGTACTTTAAGCATCTAATTACGTACCTAAAATTACTTAACTAATTTTGTTAAAAGTTCTACAAATCCAGTAGGATTTTTTTGTATATCTTCTTGTAACTTATTTGCTTCTTCGGTCAAAAAATCAACATTTTCTTTATTCTTTTCTAAATATTCCTTATTAAAATCGACATATAACAATTTATTTAGTTTTTCCATCTTTTCTGGTGTAACCTTTTCTTTAGAAACATCACTAATTAAAACATACCATCCTAATACGATATATGTAATATCAATCGGATCTTTTTTATAATTACATAGATATTTTAAACATAAATATAATAACATTTCAACAAAATAAGTATTTTGTTTTAAAGCAATAAAATATATATCTAAATCATCATCTTTTTCTATTTCAATCATAGCATTAACCACTATCGAACTATGAGTAAATAAACACATTTTATCATAAAACTCATCAAGCATGTCTTTTAGATTTCTATTACTCATTTCTATAAATAAATCTCCATCCAATTTACGTAAGACTTTCCTAAAATCATTTCTTAATTTTTGAGGTTTAGTATATTGTCTAGTTGTATCATCTATAGATAAATTTATAAATTCTTTATAAGTATTTTCACTTTCATTAATCATCATACCCATTATAAGATTCTCAAAAGCAGATCTTAATAATGAGTTAGCATCAACTACTTCTTTACTATTAATAAATTTGTGAACATTTTTCAAAGTTTTTCTAGTTTGATTTAATAAGTTTATTGTTTCTGGTCTTTTAAATTCTTTATTATTCTCTAATTCTTTAAAAAACTTATTAATATATCTTCTCATTAACATAACAAATTTGGTCTTACATTTTTTACGTGCTAATTTCTTTAGCTCAACAAGTTTATCTTTTTGTAATAAATATACTAATTGCATTATTTGGTCATCTGTTAATTCAGCTTTTATTTTTTCTATTACTTCTTCAGTCAAAGAAATCACCCCACATTTTAACTATTATTATAGCATAAAAGTGGCAATTATTTGCCACTTTTTTATTAGAAAGTATCAGTTTTAAAGCAATTTGCTATGATATTTAATCTTTCTCTTATACTCTGCCAATCATCATTTAAATTTAATGTTTTTACCATTATTTTATGTTGATTTAATGTATCGATAATTGATATAGGTGGTTCATCAGTTGTTTGTGCATAAAGTAACATACCATAAACGTTTCCTTTTTTCAGTGGATCTTGATTATCCACATAAGTTAATATTTGATACAAGTTATTATTTGAAATTGTCTTGCACCTTGCATTTAGGTAATTGTCTCGTAATATCTTATTATAAAATTTAGCATCAATTATTAACATTCTTTCTTCATATGTTAATGTAATATCAGTCTTCATCATTGGAATATAAGATGTAAGTGGTTTATTTGTTAAATATAATTTCTTTGAGCAAGCATTTAGTTCAGGGTAATGTTTTCTATAATATTCCTTTATAAAATTTTCATATATTGCACTAATTCTAGTATCATCTAAGAATTCTTTAAACTTGTTATTGCCATTTTTATCACTAACTATCAATCCATTTAATATTAGCTTACATAAATCAACTATATATTTATATGACATATTATTTCTATTAAATTTAATCTGATCCCATTTAATTGTTTTAATTTCAATTATATCTACCTTATTAAAATAGTTTAACAATTTTTTTATAAATTCTTTTGACACTTTACCTATTTTATTAGATTTAATTAAATAATACATTGTTGTTTTTATTACTCTATTTAATAAACAATTTTCATTATACTCATCAAATTCACAATATACTTTTTTTCTTGTTAGTGAATTCTTGTTAATTGTTTCATTTATGTTTATTTTTCCTCTAATAGTTCCAAGTTCATCATTTGTACCTATATACTCTCTGTGCAATCCTTTTTTAATTTCTTTTTTTAAAATAAGACATAATAATAAAGAAAATAAATTATATATATTATCAAAAGCCTCAGAGCCTAACTCAGCCTCATCCTTTTCATTCAACAATTCTCCATAAAATGAATAACATAACATATAATATATATTTTTTACTTTATTATCAACATTAATCATTTAATACACCATTTAAAGCATCTTTCCATTGGATAATAGAGTCAGGATTATCATACCAATATTCTTCTAATAAAGGAATTATTTCGTATGTAATTATGTCTTCAATATCTCTTTTATTCCCTTTTCTATCTTTTATATCAGGGAAAAAATAACTATGACCTATTTTAAATCCTGATCCTAGTGATTTATCATCTTCTATTGCATCATTAATTTTCTTGATAATTTCAATTATTTTATTAAAATCTTGATCAAATTTATTATTAAATGCTTTTATAAATTTAGGATTATCAAATGCTGGCTCGATCCTTATAAACGAAAATCTTCTTCTTAAGGCATAATCAATTAAAGCAAGTGATCTATCAGCAGTATTCATCAAACCGATTATAAACAAATTACTTGGAACACTAAAAGGTAATTCCGAATATGCCAGTGTTAATTCATCACCACGCTTATCAGATTCAATAAGCATTAATAATTCTCCAAATATTTTACTTAGATTTCCTCTGTTTATTTCATCTATAATTAAATAAAACTTTTCTTTAGGATTTGATTCAGCTTTTTTACATATTTTATAAAATAAACCTTTTTCAAGTTTAAATCCGTTTTCAGTTGGTCTAAAGCCTTCGATAAAGTCTTCATATGAATAACTCTGATGGAACTGAATTAATTGAACTTGACTCTTATCCTTTCTACCTATAATAGAATAAGCTAATCTTTTTGCCATAAAGGTTTTTCCAACACCAGGAGCACCTTCTAAAATAATATTCTTCTTTTTTTCAAGAACGGATACTATTGAATTATATTTTTCTTCATCAATAAACACTTCATTTAGAAAATCATTTTTATCATATTTCTCGTCATTATTTTCTTGTTCAACTTCTTCAATTTCGTCATTTTCAAATTCATTTATGAATCTCCATAAAGCATATCCAAGCCATTGAGGATCATCAGATAATCTTTCTGGAAAGGCCTCTTTAAAAAATTTACAAATATTAAATGAAATTCTTGCAGATATACCATCGTCTTGCGATTGTATTTCAAATAATTCAGTAATTGTTTGTAACTTTCCTCTTGAACCAATTGAAATAAAATAATTAGGATAATATAGAAAACATAATTTTGCAGCTATTAATGGGATTGTTTGTATTAAAGGGTATTTTTCTTCAACATTAGGGAATTCATTTGTTTCACCTATTTCAGTTAAAAAATCACATAATTGATTTCTAAAATTAATCCAATATTCCTCAGGATTGTCAACAACTTCATTTTTATATCCTCTATAAACATTATCCTTACTAAAATATATTCCATGTTTTGCAGAGCTTCCGCCTCCACAACCCATTCCAGCATGTTTATACTCACCAAATTCTAGTTTATATGATAAAGAATTAACAAAATTATCAGTACCTAAAGCATATTCTTCTAGAGACATATTTTTTAATTTCGTTATAGGATATTCTACATTAAATTTTTCTCTAAGTTTAATTTCATTAATTGCTTCTTCATTTAATTTATATTCTTCTATATTATCAAAATAATATTTTTTAAATTTTTCTATTATATTGATATTTTCTTCTTCTATTGTAGTCATATTAATATCTTCTAAAAATTTTCTATATTGATTCATAGCTGCTGAATTTGTATTATGACTGGCTAATCTTCTTTCAATGTAAGTTTGATTTTGATTTAGCTTTTCTAACAATTCATCCAATTCTTTAACGTTATCTATATCATAGATAGGTTTATTAATTAGATTTTCGTTTATTGCTTCTCTTGATACAACTGATATAGCATTAGTATAATTATTAACAGTTTTTTGTTCAAATTGATTTTTTAGCATCCATTCAACAAAACGATTTTTCTTTTGATTATTCGAATCAACGTTTAAATTCAAATCATTAACCATTTCATTTATATTCTTCTCTATATCATTTTTTAAAGCTTCATAGTTATCCATATTATTTAACATCTCCTTCACTATTTAATACTAAATCTATAAATTTTTCTCTTTCTTCATTAATTATATAATCACCCTGATTCAATTTTTTTAAATAATTACATTGTTCTTCTGATAAAAATGCAATTAAATAATTAAATGCATTATTACTTCTGTAGCTTAATACTTCATCATTATTTGAATTAATATATATATCATATTGTTTACTTTCATTTCTATACGCATTTATATAATCATCATAGTTATAACTATTTTGTAAACAATATTCCATTATATAAAACTCTTCTCTATTAATTGTTCTATATTTTTTTATAAATTTTAAAATGTCTAAATATTTATCGTAAAATTTATATTTGCTTTTTATCATGTAATCAAGTGACATGCAGAGTAAATCGCTTTTAATTACAAGCATTTTAGATAAATCTATATTACTGTCACTAGCATTCTTTATATTTCTAACAATTTGTACATATAGTAATCCGTTCTTTGTAAATAAGTCATTATAAGCAATTCCATTATTGTAATCATTAATTATTCCTGCATTATATAGAAAAGGAATAAAAGATCTAATATATGATCCAGTAAATATTTGGCTATTTATCAAGTCTTCCTGAAATTGCTGATAAGTACAATTCTTATTATTAGAATTTAAAAAATCATATAATGCTAATATTTTTTCATTAACATTTTTTGTAAAACTAATTCCTGGATTAGATACTTGATTAAGAACAATCTTTTCCATCTTCATCTCCTCCAATCTGTTTCATTATTTCTATAGCAATAACATTTGCCAATAAAGGTGGTACAGCATTACCTACTTGCTTATACTGACTAGTTCTAGAACCATAGAAAATAAAGTTATCAGGAAACGACTGAATTCTAGCTGATTCTCTAACAGTTGGTATCCTATTTTCACTATAATGAAAATAATTTCGATGTCCTGTATCTATGGTATTTGATTGTAATTTAGAATTCATTCTTTGAAATGCTTTATTGTACTTTCTAATCTCCCAAAATTTTTTTGGTAAATCTGTTATTTTACCTCCATCTGGGATTTTACTTATAACATCAATAGTTTTCTCAGTGTGAACTGTGAACTCATTATTCTTTAGTTGTTTATTATTTCCCCTCATATTTTTTTGATAACTTGTTTGAGCTGATGTAGTATATTTATCTTCATAACTTGTTAAATCCGATATTGCTTCATATGTAGTCACTTTTTTTGATTTTTCCTCAGGAAATTTAAACTTTTTATTCTTAATTCCAACAAAGAAAACTCGATTTCTATTTTGAGGTACACCGTAATCTGCAGAATTTAAAATTTTATAATCGACTATATATCCTAATTTTGTAAATCTTTCTACTATATCCTCTTTAAATTTACCATTATTTAAAGTTAATAATCCTTTTACATTTTCTAAAACAAAAAACTCTGGTTTAACTTTTTCAACTATTCTACAATATTGAAGATATAAATAATTTCTATCATCATTTATATCTCTTTTACCAACCGTACTATATCCTTGACATGGCGGACCACCTACAATACCAGTTATTTTATTTTTTTTGGTAAAATCATCTAAAAACTCATTAGATATTTTTGAAACATCATCACATATAGCAACTTTGTTTTTATGATTATTATTAAATGTTTCAACTGCATCTTTCCAAAAATCAATTGCTAAAACTGTATTAAATCCGGCCATTTCAAATCCTTTGCTTAGGCCTCCACATCCACAAAAAAGATCTATAATATTATTCATTATCCAAATCCTCCTTTATTAGTTTAGCAATTGAATTAGCAAGTAAAGGTGGCACAGCATTACCAACCTGTCTATATTGACTAGTTCTAGAACCGCAGAATATAAAGTTATCTGGGAATGACTGAATTCTTGCAGCCTCTCTTACTGTAGGTATCCTATTATATAACGGATGAAAATAATTACTATGAGAATTGCCTGTATCAATAGTTACTGAAACATCTTTTTCATTTAATCTTTTGTATGCTGAAGAATGCCTATTATTTCTTTGATTAGAAAATAATTCTTTAGGTATTGATTGCCAATTTTCTCCTTGTTTAACATAAGAAATTCGTTTTTGAACAATTTCTGCCGGGTATCTAACTTCATGATTATATATATCTGATTTTTTATTCATCTTTTTTGCATATGATGACATATCTTCAAAATTTGAATTTTTTATTTCTTTTTCATTTTTTTCTAGTTTGTATAAATCCCCAATTGCATCCTTAACTGTTACTTTTTTTGATACTTTATTAATCTTTTCAAAATCAAAAATAAAATCTTTTGACATAACAAAGAAATTTCTCATTCTTTTTTGCGGTACGCCATAGTCGGATGCATCAAGAATTTTATGTGTTACTTTATATCCTCTTTTTTCAAATATTTTATATATTTCTTTTTTTGCATATCCATTATTTTCTGTAACAATTCCTCTAACATTTTCTATTACAACAACTTTTGGTTTAAAAACATCCACAAATTTTACAAATTGAAAAAACAATTTATTTCTAGGATCATCATCTACTTTATTTCTATTGGCTGAAGAAAAACCCTGACAAGGTGGACCACCAATAATAATATCAACTTTATTTCCGAAAATTTCTTTTATCTTTTCTTCATCAATATTTAATATATCAGTATAAATTCCTTTTGATCCTTTAAAGTTAAAATTAAATGTATCTATTGCTTCTTTATTAAAATCAACTCCGCCAATAATATTAAATCCAGCCATTTCAAATCCCTTACTTAAGCCTCCGCATCCACAAAACAAATCTAAAACATTATATTTACTCATATACTTCTCCTTATCTTGTTGTGACACTATGACACTAACTATCGGTGTAATCCACACCTAAATCTAATGTCATTCTGTCATTAATCTAATATATCGCTGACTTTAATATTATAATATTCAGCTATTTTTCTTACTACTTCATTATTAAGTTTTCTACTACCTTTTTCATATTTATTGTAAGTAGAAATATCTATACCTAAATAATCTGCAACTTCTTGTTGTGATTTTTTATTATCTAATCTATATTTTTTAACTCTTAATCTAGCTCTTGCTTGTACTTTTTCTTCTAATTTAGCCATCCCTTCAGCAAAATTTCTTATATCACCTATCATTTGAGATTTATTTTGAGACACATCAAAAGCACGTCTACTTATTTCTAATTCTTCTTTTGTTGATAATTCCGGCATATTCTCAAAAAAATAATCAGTTGAAATTTTATAAAAATTTGCTAAATCTCTAATAACTACTAAAGGTGCACATCTATCTCCTAACTCATAATGCTTATATGTAGAAACGTTAACGCCTACAACTTGGGCTATATCTTTTTGCATTAAATTAAACTTACTACGCATATCAGCCATATTCTTACCTATAGCAATATCACTTTTTCTACGATTCTCCACAAATATGCCTCCTATTATATTTATGATACCATTATAACATATATTTTCCATTTTGGAACATCAAAATTCCAATCTGTCAATTTTTTACTATTTTAGTATTGATAATAAGGACTTAAAAGATATATTATAATTGTATTTTTAGTTGAAAATTTTTATTTTAAATATAGAGAACTAGCTAAAAAATATAATCTTACCTTTCTTCTAATACTTCATTTAAATAAAGAAGGTAAAACATTATACAACACAGGTATTGATGGTAATATGAATGGTATATTAATATTAATCAATAATAAAGTAATACTTATACTTTAAAAATAATCAATAGAGACTTTGAAGAACAAAATTTTAATCTTATAATTTGAATTTGAAATTATTAATTAAGATGATATTGAATTAGATTTTAATCTTAGTGTATTTATGAGATATGCAATTAAAAAGAAAGAACTAATATGAAATTGTCAACAAAAATGATAGCAGAACTAAATCTCATAATTACACCTTCTTGTTTTGTAATATTATTAAATAATAATATAAAAAACTTAGAAAAAAAGGCATATATGTTGAGTTAAATAGAACTGCTACTTATAGAAATTATAAAGCTAAGTTTATAGATTTTCTTGTTTTTGTAGAACAAGATTTTAGAATTTACCCTAACTCACATTTAGTCTTGACCTAGTGAGATAAATCATAAAATGACTTCTTCTTATGATATAATATGTTTGGTGATATTATGAAGCATAATTCTGATAAAGAACATTTTGAATTTCTTATAAAAAATATATTACAACACTATAATCTGATAGATAATAATTTATATAAAAATGAAAAACCAGATTTTAGAAATGATAATCTAGGATTAGAAGTAACAAGAGCGGATCAGACTTTAGAATTTGAAGGTTTTATTTCTAAATATAATAAAGATAATATTGGAAATATAAAAAAATTTAACAAAAATTTTGAGAAACTTGGAGGAATGGTTTTAAAAAAAAATAATCCAATAGTTAAAATATTAAATTTACATGATGCTTTTCATTATCATGAAGATTATATTTATATTATTCCTGGGTATTCTGAAATATTTGATTTTGTTAATAAAAAAATTAAAGATAAATTAATTAGATTAAATTCTATTTATGATGAAGATATTAAACATTACTATTTAGGAATATTTACAACAATATATACCCGTGAAGATAATATTAAAGAAGAACTTAATGAAATTATAAAATTACAATCAAATCGTGATAAAAAGTTTGAAAAGATAATAATAATTTTTATAGATAAATTGTGTGAATTTGATTTATTAAATAACACCTATAACATAATAGAAAATACTAATGAACAATTAAACAATATATCAATTAAGACACATGAGGAATTAAGCAACCAATAATGGTTGTTTTTTCTTTTGTAAAGGAAGTTTTAAATGTATGATGGATATCAAGTATTAAGATTTGAAAATAATTATAAAAGTAAAGATTTATATCTTATAGGAAATGAAATGAATAATAGAGTTGGTACAGGTAATTATGATAAAGAAAGAACAAAGTTTAATATTAAGTATAAAGAACTAGAAAAAGATAATTTATATCAAGATGTTAAATATAAATTAGAAAGTAGAAATATAGAATATCTTCACAAAACTAAAACTAATCTATTAAATGGTGTAACTATATCAAGTGGCCCAGAGTTTTTTATGACTCTGGGTTTACCATTTAAAGAAACAGATAGAAAATATAAAACAGGTAAAAAAGAAGGACAAAATATATGGACACCTGATATTAAAAGTAAAGATGATATTTCTGAAGAAGTAATTAAATATTTTGATGAAAGTTATAACTTTTTAAAAGAATTAGTTGGTGAAGAAAATATAGTAATGGCTCAAGTACATTTTGATGAAGATACTCCTCACCTACAAGCTTACTTTTTACCAGTAGTAAACGAAGTAAAAGGAAAATGTTATCAAAGAGATAAAGATGGTAATTTGATAAAAGAGACAAAAAAAGATAGAAATGGAAAAGATAAGGAAGTACCTATTCTACTCAGAGATAAAAAAATAGTGAGATGGTATATGAAATAGTTAAAGGTAAATTTTTAAATAACGATCAATTTTGGAAAGATTTAGGTGGTAGAAATTCTTTTTCAAAACTACAAGATAGATTCAACAAATATATAACAAGTAAAGGTTTTAATTTAGATAGAGGTGAAATTGGTTCTAATAAATATCATCAAACTAAATTAGAGTATCGTATTAATGAATTAAAGGCTGAAGAAAAGATATTAAGTAAAGATTTAAATAATTATAAGAATAAAATAAATGAAGCTAAAAACGTATTAGAAACATCTTTAAAAGATTCCAATTCAGATTTAAAGAAGAAAATCATTGGATATAGTAAAAAAGAAGTAGAAAAACTTATGGATGATTTTGATAACCTTACAAGATTAAATACTATAAAGACATATGAGTCAAAAGATAAAGATAATAAAATCACTTCACTGCCTATAGAAAATGATTTTTATAAAAATAACAGACAACTTATTAAAAGTGAAAAGATAAGACATGAACAATCTAAAGAATTATCTAACAAAGATGAAGAACTTAAATATTATAAAAATGCTTTTAGTAAAGTAACTCGTGCTTTAGATATTATTACGAAAAGAAGACCAATGCCATATGTACATAATTATGTATCATTTGCAGAATCTGTTATGGCTGGTAAAAGAGCTCGTGAAATGGATGAAGAAGCACAAAGAGAATTCGATGAAGCTAATAAGAAAGGAGAAGATATATGGCTATAAGACAAGTTAAAAATAAATATGCTACTAAAGATGGTAGAACTTGGATAGTAGATATAACCTATAGAGATTACTTAGGTAGACCTAGAAGATATCACCCTAAAAAGTTTGATACTAGAAGAGGAGCTAAAGATCATGAAGCAGAATATAAAGTTAATATTAAAAATATGACTGAATTTACTGATTTAACATTTAAACAATTAATTGATAAACATTATAAATATCAGCAAGATAAAGTTAAATCTACTACACTCTATAATTATAGAAATATGATGCCTTATCTTGAACCTTTATTTAATATTAAAGTTGAATCATTTAATATACGACATTTTGAATTATGGAGACAATCTATGAATGAGAAGAAAATATCTACTAGATATAAAAATGGTGTTTATAAATATCTAAAAGCAGTTATGAATTTTGGAACTAAATGGTATGACTTAAACTTTGTTAAAGTTTATAACAAAATGACTAATTTTACTAATCCAAATGAAAGAAAAAATAAATGTCATTTTATACACCAGAAGAATTTCAAAAATTCTTATCTGTTGAAAATGATGTTAAATTTATATGTGCATTTCAAGCACTATTCTATTGTGGACTTAGAAATGGTGAACTAAGAGGATTACCATAGAATGATATTAACTTTAGAAAAAGTTGTTTATCTGTTAATAAAAATATAACTAAGACACCAGATCCTATAACTGGTAAACCATATACAATATCAAGTCCTAAAACAATGTCTAGTTATAGAACTATACCTATTCCTAATTTCTTATTAGAATACTATAAAGATCTATATAATGATTGTAGTTCTTACTATAACTTTAATGATAATTGGTATGTATTTGATAATATTGATCCATTACCTGAAACTACATTAAGAGATAGAAAAACTAAAAATGTTTTTAAAGCTGGAGTTAAAGATATAAGAGTTCATGATTTTAGACATAGTTGTGCATCATTACTAATTGATAGTGGGGCCAATATAACATTAGTAGCTAAATATTTAGGGCACTCTAAAATTGACGAAACACTAAACACCTACTCTCATATGTACCAAAATAGACTTGAGAACATAGTTCAAATTATAGAAGCTCAAAATACTAAATTATTAGAAAGTAAGCAAAAAGAATTACCTAAACCTAAAGAAACAATTATTGATTGCGAAGATGCTGAGTATTATGCTTATGATGAAGATTTAGATAATAAAAAAGAAGATGACCTAGTCCTTTAATGAGCTAGGTCATTTTTTAATTCAAGTAATTCTTTTATGGGTGCATTTTCTACGTCTTCAGGAATAATTGGATTATCTGTTGGTAATATAGCAGCAGCTTCTATATCTTTTTTTCCTATTTCATATGCATTTTTTATACTTATATTTTTTATAAATATTTCATATTCATACAATGGTAACATCTTTCCTGCATTTGATATAACAGGAAAAATACTTATTTTAGGATTCTTGCCAGATATAACTTCTTCTAATATTTTTATATTATTATCATTATTACAATTCATTTGATGGAAACGAGTTGCCATATTAATAATAGCATTTTCTTTTATGCCCTCAGGAATCTTAATTTTACCAGTTATCATTACTCTATAATCATATATGTCTTTTTTATCTACTCCTTTAATAAATGATAAAATTATTTTTTCATTCTTATCATCTTTAGTTGATACATCAATTATATCTTGAAATACTTTTTTTGCTCCTTCCTCATTTTCAAACACAAAGCCAATTTTAATAAAATCTTTATTACTTATATCACCCAAATACATGATACCTTTCCACTTAGCTACATCCCAGTGATTACATTTTATCATATCTGAAGAATATATATTATCATGTGATACATTTTTAAATAAATCCCCAGTTTCCTCATCATATTTTATATCTTTCACTTCATTGAATGGATATATTTTATTTTTTTCTTTTTTAGAAATATCAATTTTCAAATCAGAATACCATTCCTTTTTTCTACTTATTATAATATCTGGAATATCGCTATAGTCATCATTACCAAAAATTTTGTTTAAGTTGTAAAGACTACTTGTATGGCTTAAAGCTCTTTCAAATGTTTTGTCATCATCAAATAATTCTTTAAATATACCCTCATCCTTATAAATAAAATTAACAGCAAATATATTAGCTAATAATTTGAATAACATATCAGTAATAATCTTATGATTTTCTATAGATATATCACATAAATCAATTGTATCAATTTCAATTGTATATGTCTCAATACCATTAAATGTATAAATCGCATTAAAGTTACCTGTATTTTTTTCTTGCAAATCAATTACGATATCACCACGCATAAAAATACCTTTATTAGTCATAGTTGCAAAAGTATTTTCTAATAAACCTAATATAAATTCTGCAAATCTTTTATACATTTTAGTACCATTATAATGTATAAAAGTTTTATTTCCACATATTCTTGATTCTATTGTTTTTTCTTCATTATCGTTATATATAGGGCTTGAAATATTATGAATCTTCGATTCTTTGTAAAAATCAGAAATATATTTATCTACTATTTTTTTATCATTTTTACATTCATTTAATAATTCTTCATCATATTGGCCAAGTACGTAGTTGGCCATGAGTGAAGAACTTACCAATCCATTTTTGTCGCATAAATAAATAATTCTATTTAAATCTTTAAAATTTTTCACTTTGGTATCCAATATTTGAGAAGCTATAAAAGCATCTGCTTCCAATATTGTTTGCTCTAATTCTTCATCATATAGCTCATTTTTGTCAATTAAGATACTTAAAAATATATTTTTAATATTTAACCACTCTATTGATTCTTCCACATTACCTATATGAATTTCCATTCCAATAATTCTATCGAGAATTTTTAAAGTAAATGGATCCAAATCATTTTCTTTCAAAAAAATATCCATGAAAAGTGCTATAGCAGCAATATAATAGTTTTTTGCTGCATATAACAACCCTACGCTTTCAAAATTTGCACCAATGTTAATATACGCCTCTACTAATTTACCATTTGATTCTTCTTTGTATAGTAAGGTTAGACATTTTCCTAATAAAACAATAGCATTATATTTTTCATCATTTTTTGATAATAATTTTGCTTTTTTTAAATGCATTTCAGCTTTTTGTATATCAGCGCTTCTATCAGATAACCTTTCAGTTACTAAATCATATAGTTGATTATAATTGACATTATCACAATAAACTTCTAGCAAATTTTCTATCATTTTAGCTAAAACTACATAATTAAATTCCTTAAATCTTGATGCCTCTTCAGCAATTTTTAACAATAACTTAAATTGTTCATCAACATTTTCCTCTAGCATTACTTTTATTAAACATTCTCTGGATTCTGCTTCAAGCTGAATAACCCTACTTTTGGATTCTTTTTTTTCATTTAATAATTTAAGAATATTTTGAGTTTTAGATTTAACATCTTCCTTGTTTCTTTTCTTCCTTGTATATGCAAGTATCCATAAATTTGATAGATTCATGATTTCTTCTATATTATTATCTTTTAATACTTCTTTTTCATATAGGGTATAATATTTTTCAAACCCTACATCATTATTTAACCACCAATGATAATACCATGCCATATTATATAGTATATCTTTTTGGGCACTGATATTTCCTTTTTCCTCTGCAAATCTGGATGCACGTTCAAATTTACCAATAACAATTGATTCATCTTCCTCTAAATCTCTACTAATAATTGCTGATTCAATTGCTAAATCTATCACTTTTTGATTTAATTTTTTACTTTGTGCAAATTCTAATAATTCTTTTTCAATTTTATCTCTTCTTCTCTGCTTTTTTAAGTCATTTGGCCCAATTTCTTTTTCAATTAATGGAGTTGAAATCTTAATTTCTTTAATTAAATCTACATTAGAATTCTTTAATAGTTTATCTAAGAGCCATGTCTTATCACATATAACTATATCGATTCCTGTTTCCATTATCATCTTATCTTGATATTCAACTCTCTTTTTATTAGGAATTGCTTGATTTGATACAAAAAAGATTTTTTTATAATTTCTATCAGTATTAATTATTTTTGTAATATCAGCATTACACTTTGATTTCCAATCTTTTTTCAAGCTGATAGCCACAGCCCATTTTTCATTTTTTTCGTTAAAGCCATAATACCAAAATTTTTGTAAATCTTTTGATACAGGATAATTTTCAGTATCAACTTTACCATCACCACCTGATGCTGGTCCTGTTTCTTCTATTAAATTTGGGCATACTTCCCTCTCCATAAGTTTTCTAACAAGGCCTTCAAAATCAAATTGCATATTTTCTTCAGATAAACAAGAAATTTTAAAATCTAGCAATTCACGTGGACAATCAACCTTTTCTACTATTTTAGAATCAGAAAACTGATTGGGATGTAATTTCTTTAATATATCTTTAGGTTCCATAATCTTTCCTCCTATACTCCTACGGGTTCAAATTGTTCAATCATTATTTCTAAACAATTCATTATATCTTCAAATTCTATTCCTTCTGCATATGAAAAGTTTCTTTGATATTTATTCCATCTTTTTTTTAATATTTCACTATTTCTTATAATATCAAGGCCTTCAAAAGGATCACCTTTATATTCTCTTTTTGTAAATGTTTTATCGATTGCTTTTCTAAAATGATCTATATTAATATTTTGCCATTCCTTTTTATAAATTAAATAAATATCATAAAAGTCCCTTGTTCTTCCATTCAACTCTAATCTGTTTAACATTGTTTCTATTTTTTCAGCTAATATTGTTTCCATATTATAAGCATATAAATCCACATAATAATCGCCTAATAAAGGTAAATATTTATATCTTATTTCTTTTGGTGTAATTGGATCGCCAGTAGCTATATCAATATGAAAAGATTGTTTCATAGTCTCATATTCTACTTGAATAGTTACCCTAAAGCCACCATATTCATCTTCATCTCTGATTGGTTCTATTCCTAAATATGATAGTTTAGCATTATCATCTATTTTTATGGATACTATTTCGTTTATCATTTTAATAATCGTTTCTTTATCAAAGCTAGCATTTCTAAATGCAGTATCTATATCCATAGTCGCTCTATTTTCCACCCCAAATAAAGTACTTAGATAAAATCCACCTTTCAATACAAAATTATCTCTATATTTACTTTTTGAAAGTCTTTCTAAAAATCTATCATACATATAAAGCCTAAGTAATGTATTAAAATCTACATTCTTTTCTTTAGAAATATTTCTTAATTTATCTTTTAATTGCATACTATTCATAAAAAACCTCCACATAATCCATTACTTCTTTTTTAATACTAAGTTTTTCAGCATATTTTGATAGTTTAACTAGATCTTTATCTTTTCTTTTAACATATTCTCTAATACTATGTTTAACATGTTCTGAATCCATTCTATTTTTAGATCTAATAATATCACATATACATCTTTCCATATCATATACTTTTACTTTATTACCCATTGGAGTATCAATTTGAATTAGTCCTAGCTCATAAATATCCTTATCAACATAAAAAACATTATGATTTTTGATTTTATAATTAAAATAATTATTTGGTACTGTTATATCGTATTTATCATTTGGAGCTTTAATAGAAAGTCCGTGAAAATAAAGTGCAGTCATATGTGAATAAACTACATTTGGAAGTTCTAAACTAAAGACAAAATAATTATCTTCTATTTTATTAGAGTCAATATAAATTCCATTACCAACTTTTTCTATCATACCTTTTTCTTTCATAATATTAAGATACATTCTATGAATTCCAAGATTAGATAGTTCTTTTGAAGTAACATATCCATTATTCATTTTCATAATAGATTCTATAATTTCAATATTACTTTGATCTTTAAATTCCTTAATTGTCATCCTTTCCATAAATATTTTCCTCTCCTTTTTTTGACAAACCTAATGAAATTATAGCGTTTATCATTAATTTTGTCAAATAATATATAAAAAAATGAGAGCGATATAAGTTAATCGCTCTCTTCAGGGGGTTTTGGTTACACTTTCACATATATCCGTAAAAGTGTGTGTTACGTAACATATTGTTACGCTATATTAATAATAAA
>ERZ857745.2811-NODE-2811-length-17861-cov-2.703358_pt1 | contig 17861 bp, 12 predicted proteins | sample MGYA00519699_ERZ857745 | MGnify/ENA primary metagenome ERZ857745 (study PRJEB31778, sample SAMEA3449357) | human gut metagenome | biome: human gut; feature: human-associated habitat; material: faeces | place: United Kingdom | collected 2010/2012 ...
CAAACAATCAAGTGCAAATTATCATAGCTCGAAGATTGAAAGAGGCACCGCTTCCGTTGGCAATGCGTTTATCGAAGACATTGGGCGTTCCGATTGAAACCTGGACCGGACAAAAGATATACACGCCGTCTAAAATTTCAATAGACGCTTTCGAGGTTGCCCGAGCATATGATATGGCAAGCTTGAAGGACCGAAATATTACACGGTTAGCGCTTAATTTGGAAACAGTTAAGGAGTGAAACAAAATATGAAGGCTGTCGTTTATGCCCGCTTTTCAAGCCATAGGCAAGGCGAACAATCTATTGAGGGGCAGGTTGCCGAGGCAGAGAAATTTGCCTTGGCTCATAATCTTGATATTATACATATTTATGCCGACCGTGCGCAAACCGGGCGTAACGATAACAGAGAGCAGTTTCAGCTCATGCTTTCCGACGCTTCTAAACACGCTTTTGACGCGCTGATTGTTTGGAAAACCAATAGAATAGGAAGAAACAAGGAAGAAATTGCCCTAAATAAATACCACCTAAAGAAAAACGGTGTAAAAATATATTATGTCGCCGAGACTATCCCCGATACGCCGGAGGGCATAATTTTAGAATCGGTAATTGAGGGTATGGCGGCATATTATTCGGAACAACTCTCGCAAAATGTAAAAAGAGGTCAGCGTGCAAGTGCAATGAAAGCGCAAAGCACAGGCGGAAAGCGACCGTTAGGTTATTTAACAGGTCCTGATAAGAAATTTATTATAGACCCCGAAACCGCTCCGACGGTTAAACTGGTCTATGAGCTTTATGCACAGGGAAAGACTGTTGCACAAATCGTTGATGAGCTTAACAGCCGAGGATTACGAACCCTACGCGGCCGCCCGTTTACCCACAACAGTTTACGCACCGTACTGAAAAATGAAAAATATATCGGCGTTTACACTTACAATGATGAAATAAGGTTAGAAAACGCTATACCGCCTATAATTGACAAAGAAACCTTTGATAAGGTTCAGGAAATGCTAAAATATAACCAGCGTTTCTCCGCACATAAAAATCCCAAAACAGATTATATACTGAGCGGTAAACTGTTTTGCGGAAAATGCGGCGAAATGATGGTAGGAGTGTGCGGTACCAGCCGCCACGGAACAAGGCACTATTATTATGAATGCTGCAATAAAAGGAAGAAACTGTGCAATAAAAAATCTGTTCGCAAGCCTTGGATTGAAAATGTTGTTTTAGACTATATAGCAGATCTGCTTAAAGATAAAGAACTATTGGACTTTATTGCAGAAAATACTTATCAATACTACATTGAACAAAATACCGAAACATCATACACTAAGGCGTTACGCAAAGCCTTAAAGGATACCGAAAAATCCATAGCCAACTTGGTGAGGGCAATTGAGCAAGGAATTTTTAACGAAGCCACAAAAAACGTATGGATGAGCTTGAAGAACAAAAATCGGAGCTTGAAGCTGCATTGGCGGCATCTAAGCTTAAACAGGACCTAGAACTGACCAAGGAAAAAATACTGTACTTTCTATATAGGTTTGCCGATATGGATTATGCAGATCTTAATTGCCAAAAACGCTTGATTAAAACCTTTATAAATTCAGTTTTTGTTTATGACGATAAGATAGTTTTAACGTTCAATTATTCGGGAGACGACCGAATTGTTACTTTAAAGGAGATTGACGGCGGATTACAGCATGGCGTTCGGATGCCGCATTTAATGTGGGAACGTTTCTTTATGAGAACGGACTTGATTCGGAAATATTGCTCGGAAACGCAATATTTGATGATTCTGCCGCAAAAACGAAAATTCACGGTTGCAGAATAGCTGTGAAGGCCGGAAGACTTTCCGTTACGATAGATGATAAGCTTATTTGCGGTAATACCGCCCTTAACGGTTATGACGGAGGCTTTATTGCCGTAGCGGCAAATTCCGAATATATTAAAATCGGGAATTTGAATGCTGCGGATACACTTTCGGCAACAACATTGGCAGAGCTTCAAAAAGCACTGCTTTTCGGTGAAACGTCACTGCAATTTGATTATAATGTCGATTTTAAATTCAATATTATTGATTTAATACGTCTGAAAAAATTACTTACAAAATTTTGAGAAAGTCAACGGTGAATAACAGATGAATAATGCAAATAAAATTTCATGAAATAATTATAAAGCCAAATGATAAAAAATACAGCGAGAATATAAGAGAGTTTCAGGGGTGTCCCACAATCGCCGTTACGCATGGCGGAAGAATTTATGCGGGTTGGTATGCCGGAGGCACCGGAGAACCGCATATGGAAAACTACAACTTGCTGGTATTCAGCGATGACGGCGGCAAAACATGGACAGAACCGTATTTGGTGATACCGAGCAGTCATAAAAATTTTGTTCATGCCTCGGATATTCAGTTATGGACCGACACCGACGGAAAATTGCATCTTTCATGGATGCAGCATAATGTTAAGCCGGCACCCGAAAAGCTCGGTGAATATCCTGCGGGACAAATGGCGGTTGTGGCGGACGGATATTTATTTGATGATTTCACCCATGCGGCATGGGAAATCGTATGCGATGAGCCGGATGCCGCCGAGCCTATATTTTCACAGCCGCGAAACCTCTTTGACGGATTTTTACGTACAAAGCCGATAACGCTGAAAAACGACACTCTGATTTACAGCGTATATAATCAGGTTGAAAACAACCTCGTATATCAAATTTCCTACGATAAGGGCAAAACCTTTAAACGCATAAAGGGCAGCGAAAAACTGCCGGCATGGTGTGATGAGCCTATGTCATATCAGCTCAATGACGGAAGCATAAGAACACTGTCACGCAGAAAACCGGTGCTGACGGAAACCTTTTCTTTTGACAACGGTTTGACATGGACAAAGGCTGCAGAAAGCGATATTCCGAACCCAGAATCGAGAATTTTTGTCGGCAGAACAAACGGGGGGAGAGTACTTTTGGTCGGCAATGATTCGTCGGAAATCAGAAATAATATGAGTATTGCCGTTTCCGAGGACGACGGTAAAACGTGGAAAAATAAAATCTGTATTGATGCCCGCGAGTGGACATCGTACCCCGATGTGGATTTTTACGGTGACCGTATTTATATAATCTACGACCGAGAAAGAGTCGACGCTAAAGAAATACTGTTTCTTTCCGTTACGGAGGAAGAAATTATAAACGGCAGTGAATTGCCGAGTCCCACAATAATCAGTAAACCTGTAAATACTCTGTAATTAATATATTTAAGTCCAAAGTCAGAATAACCGTCGGTTTTGTCAGTCTAATCGGGACTTGGGTGATATTTCACCTAAGTTCCGATTTTTAGTATGACGGGCATATCAATGCTCTGTGGTGAAAGTCCACCGAGGCGTAGTTGCCGACGAACTCAAAAGCGACTTGCAAGTTACACATCGTGAGGTGTGGGAGAGAAGAAGCAATAGCGAAATCGTAGCCCTACGGACAGAAACTTAATACAAAGGCATACTTGGCGGATAAGTTGGCTAAAAGCAACGAAGTCCAAAAGGCAACCGTAACCCAAGTATGTAAATTAAGAGGGTAGACGAGGAAAGAGTATGGGTTTATCCCGTGAGGTCTCATAGGCAGAGAAATCTGTAGTAACAACGAACTATGAGAAGTCAGCAGAGGTCATAGTACCGAAAAAAAAAAAATTTTTTTTCGGGAAGGACCGAACAATTCAAAGCGTCAATTCAAAATGTATGTTTCAAACAGAAAATCTGACAAGATGAGAAATCGAAGCGTAATTGAGAGGAAGCATCGACACATAGGAAAGTCTGTTTGAAAGCGGAAAGGAGAAAAGACGGAATATGTCAGAAATGCTTGAAAAGATACTGAGTGACGAAAATATCAGGCTTGCTCAAAAGAAGGTATATTCAAACAAAGGAGCAGGCGGAATAGACGGAGTCACAGTACAAGAACTCGAAGAATATATAAAAGAGAACTGGGACAGTATCAAGGAACAAATCCGAGAGAGAAAGTACAAACCGCAACCGGTATTAAGGGTAGAAATACCCAAGCCGAACGGAGGAGTACGAAAACTCGGTATTCCAACGGTAATTGACAGAGTAATAGAACAGGCGATAGTACAGGTGCTAACTCCCATATTTGACCCGTTGTTCAGCGAAAGCAGTTATGGTTTCCGACCGAACAGAAGATGTGAACAGGCAATAGCAAAACTGCTTGAATACTTCAATGACGGCTATGTGTGGATAGTAGATATCGACCTTGAAAAATTCTTTGACAATGTACCGCAAGACAAGGTGATGAGTTATGTGGGCAGAGTAATACACGACGGAGATACGGAAAGCCTAATCAGGAAGTATCTCAAAGCAGGAGTGATGAACAAAGGCACATACGAAGCAACAGACATAGGCACACCCCAAGGCGGATTATGCTAAGCTTTGCATAATCCACCTTATGCAAAGAAGCAGACTATGCAAAGAAAGTGAACTTTTCTTCGTAAATAAAAGGAAATTTTTCAAACTAACTTTGCATAGTATCTACCAATAAAACTAGAGATTAATTAACCATTCCATTAAATTACTATTTTCGTTCCAATTTGGCAAATTGGAATCAATTAAATCAGAATAAGCATTTTCCAATGCTTTCCTTTTGAGTTCAGAATCAGCTCTGGCATAGATTTCCGTTGTTTTTATATCGCTATGTCCCAGAAAATCACGTATATAAATCAGATTTACACCTGCTTGGAGAAGATGCACCGCCTTAGAATGGCGTAACATATGACATTTCACTTTTTCAGGCACCATATCAGACAACATATTTGCCATTCGAGCATATTTGTTTAAAATATAAGCCACGCCCTCTTTAGTCAGCTTATTATGCTGCCTATTTGTAAACAGAGGATATTCAGCTTTATGTGTTTGATTGAGTTTGTTTTCTGAAATATATGCTTCCAAAAGCATAGCAGTGTTCTTCATTATAGGAACTCGCCTTGTTTTATTACCCTTTCCGTTTATTATTAATATCGGATTATTTCCGCCTATAAAATTTTTAGCAGAAAGGTCAATGATTTCTTGAACTCTTGCGCCACTATCATACATCAGACTTAACAGTGTAAGATCACGCCGTCCTTGCGAAGTGGATTTATCTGGTTGTTGCAACAGGATTTTAATCCCTTCTGCTGACAGATGTTCTACAATTACCTTTTGCTTCTTTTTTAAAGGTATAGCAAGTATTTTTTGATAATAATACAACTGTTCAGGTGATTCTGCCTTAGGAGACTATGCAAAGTTACGCAAGAAAAAACAACCTATTTATGCTGTTTATAATAATTGACTTGGCATAGTTACTTTCTTAGCATAAGGCGGAAATTTATCACCAATGTTGAGTAACATAATGCTCAACGAACTTGACAAAGAACTTGAAAGCCGAGGACAGCGATTTACACGATATGCAGATGACGTAGTGATAGTGTTGAAAAGCAAAGCGGCGGCAACAAGGGTAATGTATTCCATAACAAGTTGGATAGAAAGAAAACTCGGATTAAAGGTAAATGCAGCGAAAACAAAGATAACCCCACCGAGTAAACTCAAATATCTCGGCTTCGGCTTTTGGAAAGATAAAACCGAATGGAAAGCAATACCGCACGAAAGTTCAGTAGAAAAGTTCAAAAGGGAACTCAAACAACTATGCAAAAGAAGTTGGAGTGTAGACCTCACATACCGAATTAAGAAAATTAACGAGGTAACAAGGGGTTGGATAAATTACTTTCGCATAGGAAGTATGAAAAGCAAACTTCAACGGATAGACGGTCATTTGAGAACAATGATAAGAGTGATAATATGGAAACAATGGAAAACTGCCCGAAAAAGAGAATGGGGACTACTAAAACTCGGAACTCCAAAATGGATAGCACACAAGGTGGCAAATTGGGGAGACCATTACCAATTTGTAGCCCAAAAGTCGGTTCTTAAAAGAGCGATTTCTAAAGAAATACTGACCAAGCGAGGCTTAGTCAGTATAGAAGATTACTACAGAAAGGTAGCACATATTTAATTTTGAATTGAACCGCCCTGTGCCGAACGGCACGCAGGGTGGTGTGAGAGGGCGATTTGTTTCGCCCTACTCGATTGTGTGCGGACACGGAGAGGCAAAAAACCGAAAGATGTATAATGACATAAATATTCACTCTAAAAAGTGTAACATCTTATTGCATATTCGCACAGATTTGTGTATAATATAATTGTTGAGTACATTTTGGAGGTAAGCTTTATGTATTTAAAAAGAAAAATAGACGCATATTTATCGGATTGGAAAAACAGTGAAAACAGAAAGCCCCTTATAGTAAAAGGTCCAAGACAAATCGGAAAAACGGAATCAATCAAAAAATTCGCAGAGGATAATTATAAAAGTGTAGTTGAAATCAATTTTGTAACCTCCGAAAAGTATAAGCAAATCACATCGGACGGTTACAGTGCCGAATCGGTAATAAAGAATATCTCTTTAATTGATCCGTCACACAAATTCATTCCGGGAGAAACCCTGATATTTTTTGATGAAATTCAAGAATATCCCGAAATCGCAACAACCTTAAAGTTTTTCAGCATTGACGGCCGTTTTGATATTATTTGTTCCGGTTCTCTTTTGGGTATTAACTATAAGAGAATCGAAAGCAACAGCGTCGGCTATAAAACCGATTTTAATATGTATTCTCTCGACTTTGAGGAATTTCTTTGGGCCAAGGGATACACACCGGATGTGGTGGACGGTATGCTTAATCATATGAAAGAGCTGAAGCCTTTTTCCGAGCTTGAGCATTCTGTATTTTCTTCTCATTTTTTGGATTATTGTATTCTCGGCGGTATGCCTGCCGTAGTGCGGGAATTTATCAAGAATAAAACCTTTGAAGGAACACTTGATATTCAGCGCCAGTTACTGGCAGACTACAAGGAGGATATCCGCAAATATGCCGACGGTATGGACCAAACCCGTATTATAAATGTCTTTAACAGCATTCCTGTCCAATTAGCCAAAGAAAACAAGAAGTTTCAATTATCCAAGGTGGAAAAGGGCGCCCGTTTCAAGGATTATCGGGGCTGTATTGAATGGCTTGAAGACGCAGGTATGGTTCATATGTGCTATTGCCTTAATAATGCCGAGCTGCCTCTTAAAGGCAACTGTGATATTAACAAGTTTAAGATGTATTTTTGCGATACCGGTCTTTTTGTCGCCCTGCTTGATGATGAAGCGCAGGAAGATTTAAGGGCAAATAAAAACCTGTCTGTGTATAAGGGCGCCTTGTATGAGAGCATTGTCGGGGAAGCATTGGTAAAAGAAGGCTATCGGCTTTATTATTATAAACGTGAAGACTCCACTCTTGAGGAGGATTTTTTCGTCAGAACAGCCGAAAATTTGATACCCGTAGAGGTAAAGGCAAAAAACAGTAAGTCAAAATCCTTGGCACAGCTTATAAAAAGCGATAAATATTCCGATATATCATACGGAATTAAATTCTGCGCGGGAAATATCGGTTTTGAAAATAATATCTATACTTTCCCTTACTACTGTACATTTCTGTTAAAAAGGTATCTTAAAGGAGTATAACAGTATTTACCGATTTTATTTTCCGTTATTGCTAAGCAAACGTTTGTATGACCGCTTTAAAGCGGATGTTACCAGTCGTTTATGTCAAGATTTTTGATTTTTTCCTTCTGCTTTTCCTTTTGCAGTTCAGCGTAAAAGGCGGCGGTAATGGCAATGCTTTTGTGGTTTAGCTGGGTGGAGGCAAGCTCAATATCTCCCGTTTGCGCCAAAATCCTTGTGGCGCAGGTGGCGCGCAGCTTGTGGGGCGAGAAAAGCTCCTTGTCGTCATAATCCGGAAGATAGGTCTTGACCGCCTCCTTAATCATAACCTCCACCATACGGACGGTCATCCTCGTCCCGCGGGAGGATAAAAACACCGCCTTTTCGTTTTTATGGGGATTAAAGCCGTCCCTGCCGGTGCGCAGAGAGGTTTTGTCCGGCCGCTTTTTGCCGTAAATGTAGTTTTTAAGAGCGTCGGCAACCTCGTCGCCGAAATAGACCTGAACCTCATTACCGCCCTTTGCTATAATGTTTAGGGAGTTTTGATTAAAGTTAATATCGGACAGGTCAAGCCCCACAAGCTCGGAAACGCGAAGACCCGAGCCTAAAAACAAACAGCAAATGGCATAATTTCTTAAAACCAAAGGCTCACGGCGAACGAAAACCGAGCGGGGAACGGGGGATAGCTTTTCGCCGTCGGACGTTTTTTCCAAATAAAGCCGATTGTTTAAAATTCCCTCAAGCAGGCGGCCCGACATTTCGGAATTTAATTTTATAATTCGGTGGCTGTTGACCGCAGGCTGCTCAAAATTTCGCATCGGATTATTGCCGATCCGCCCGTCGGAGTTCATATATTTATAAAATGCGGAAACAGCGGCAAACTTCTTTTTTATCGAGGAATTTGAAATTTTTCTTTCGTCATGGAGATATGCGCGGTATTCGTTTAAATCCTTTACCGTCAGGTCTTCGAAAATTTCTTCCGGCAAATTGCAAATTTCGGTTTCCGAAAAAAAGGGAATTGCGCTCTTTAAGTACCCGAAAAATGCCGATATATCCCGAATATATGCCGCTTGGGTGGTGATTTCACGCTTTCCGTTATGTATATGCTCGTAAAAATCCCTTATATACGGCGGCGCGGTTTTTAAAAGCCTTTCAATCTGCGTTTCGTACCGCTTTACCGTTTCTTCCTTATATTCTCTTGACATAGAAATTCCTCCCGTGTGCGGCGGCATATTTTTAAGTTAAATAAATCCGCAAAATACGGCGATATATTTTCATGACAAAACCCCGACCGAGCAGGGCAGCCGTCGCATTATTTGATGATGAGGTATGGCAGGGGTTATAATTTCGTAAAACCAAAATGATACGAAATTACTGTTTTAAATATTATAATGACTATAGAATGTAGAAATAACGCATATATGTGTTATTTCTACGCCAAATCTTTGATTTGGCATCAAATTTTCAAAGAAAATTTGTTTGTATTCATTGCAATGGAACTTGTCACAAAATTGCAGAGCAATTTTGTGTAGCCGATAAAACCGGCTTGTTGAAAGCCTTTTAATGCTTTCAACTGTTAGTTTTAATTGTAACATTTAAAGGATGAGTATGTCAAGAGAAACAAATAAGCGGCAACGGCATTTTAATTTTGAATTGTTCGGCAGGCATCATATAAAAATCCCGTGAATCAAAAAACGCAAAAAATACCGCACAGGTGAATGTAATTTTTGCCCGTGCGGTATTAAAATCGGTTACATAAGGTATTGCGCCGCTCCGATTACGCACACAAGAAAGATGTTGCCGAATATCTTGCTGTATGCAACGCAAATAAGCACTCTGACGTCTTCGGGAACAGGTATTTCACGTTCGGTCAGCTCAACTTTTCGGTTTTTGCCAACGCCCGCATATTGCATTTCTTTCCTTTAAAACTCAATTTTTTTACCGTCCGAATAAATGTTTTCGGCGGTAAAATTCTTAATATTTCCCTTCATCGTCATAAACGGCATTTCGGGCGCGTCAGTGTGGTTTTCGACCGAAACGTTTTCGAGTATAAAGTTGTCTATTACCGCATTTTCGTCAACAAGAACGGTTTCGACAGGCACCTTATATTCCTTTCTGAACAGTCCCGAAATTTTAAGATTTTTTATATAAAGCTCGCGCTCTATATAAATCGGCTGATATATCCTGGAATTACCCTTGTTGTAATACTCGTATCTTTCCGCCTTTGAGGCACAAATATTTTCAAGCGTAATGCCGTCGTAAAAGCCCGAAACGGCGCCGTTATAATATTTCGTAAGGCCTATAACGTACTGATAGAAAGTGCCGTAGACATTGCGTATGCTGATATTCTCAACCGGATTAGTGACGGTAAGCAGACGCGCGGCGCTGTGGCAGTCCTCGGAATAAAGGCCGTTGATGTCAATGTTCTTAATCGGGCCGTTTGTTCCTTCGTCCGCGTTAACAGCTACTAAATCGTCAAAGCACCTTCCTTTAAGATTTGTTATTTTACCGAAGCTGCAGTTTCCGTTAAGATGAATACCGTCCATATTCGTCGGGAGCGGGTTGCCCATATTGAAATCAAAGGTTATGTCATCAACCGTAAAATAGGAGACCGTGTCGAGCGTTACGGAAAACGTAACCGGATCCTTTACCGTGAGAGAGGAAATGCGGAGGTTGGTAACATTGTAAAATATCATACCTATGCCGCTGTAACCGGTAACCTCCCGGGATATAATCGGGTTTGAGCGCTGTTCAAGGTTGTTGCAGTTCCAAATGCCACCCGTAACCTCTATGTTTTTACAGGGAAAGTCGGGCGAAAATTCGTTTATAAAGCCGAAAATGCAGGGCTTAATGCGCTCGGCAAAATCGGGAACCGCTTTGTTTCTGAGCATTTCGCAGTTTGAGCCTGCGGCAAGCTTTATTTCGGCAAATCTCGGAAGCACAAGGCGGAAATCAGAGGGCAGCTCAAGCGGCTTTGAAATCAGGTAACAAGCCTTCGGCGCGGGTAAAGAAACCTCGCAAACGCCGCTGTCTATAAGCTCTTGAATTGCTTTTGTGTCGTCGTGTATTCCGTCACCGTACAGTATACTCATTCAGCCCACTCCTCATAAGTAAAGATATAATGACCGAAACGCTCAAAATCAATCGCTGATCCGCCGTTTGATACACCGACGCTCTCGCCGGTGTAAGCATTTGTAAGCCGACCGGAGGCAAAGCCGGATATAACGTCATTTTTAATCCCGGCGCTTTGACTGTTCGCAATGAATACAAGCCACTGCGTTTTTCTGTTTTCCGCGTGCTTATAGGCGCTTATTTTAACCGCCTCATTTTCGGAGCGGAAGGGATGCGAATTTTCTTTATGGTAAGGGCACCATTCCGATTCCGCAATCGGAAAGCCGTCAATTATTTTCCAAAGCCGCGACATTTTTTCAAGCGGCTCGCCTATATCGTTAGGTCTCGGCAGAACGCCGTGAATCAGGGTGAACGCAAAAGCGTCGTCAAAGCCCCAAACCGGCTTATTTTCGTAAACCAAAAATTCGGTGGGAATTCCGAAATTTCTGCCGCTGTGAGTGGCGCGCATATAGCCCTCCGGCATTTTATCGGCGCCGGTTTTAACTAAAGTGTACTGAATGTATTCGCCGAGCCACAAGCCGTGTGTAAAGGACATTCCGGCTCCGCAAACGCAATCGGAAACGTGACAGTTTATTGTTTTTCCGCGGCTCTCGAAAATCTCGTAAAGCCGGCGCATAAGTCTTCTGACGCCCAATATCGGATAGGTGGATTTAAGGTTGCCCTCGCTGTCGTAATATCCGCAGCCGTGGGCGGTGTTGCGGCAGTTCCATACCATTCCGGTGCCGTCGAGATATATGCCGTCAAAATCATATTCATCCACAAGCTTTTCAAGGCCGTTTGCAAAATCGTCGGCAATCGGGCTGTTATAGCAGACGCAAAGCTCCCTCTGCGCGGGGAAGCGATACCAGCCGAGTCCCTTTTTATGCTCCCTGCCGATACGTCGGTATTCGTCGCGCTTATCGTTCCAAATGTCGGCGAGAGAGGATATTTCGTACCCGAAATACGGCACAACCTTTATCCCCCGCTTATGGCATTCGTCAATAATTGTTTTAAGCTGAAGCCTCGTTCGGCTTGTCAGTTTCCAATAATTTTGAACCTGATTCCACTTTTCGTGAAGAATAAGGGTTGTAACGCCGAGCCGCTTTATTCGGTCGTAGCCTGTTTCGTTACTTCCCCAGATAACCGGATTGGCAAGAAAATCCATATATTCGGGGGCGATTTTCTTAAAGCAGTCAATGTGCAGTCTTTTTTCCTCATAAGGATTGCCCGGGAAAGGCTTTAAGGGAGCTGCCTGGAAGAATACGCGGTAGGAAAGGTCGGGGTATTCATACTGCCCCTGCCCGTTTTCGGTTTCGATTTCTTCCCAAGCCTTAGGCTGACCGTCAATAATTCTCAGCCTTAAAACAACCTCGTCGTCGGTTACGTCGTACTCTGCCATTCTTCTTATATCGGCAGGCTGCCAGCCCTCGTCGGTATCAAGATAGGTGAAAAAGCCTTTTTCATCGTTTCCGAGAAAGATAACAGACGAAAAGCCGGAAGCCATATTATTGCCGGTAATTTTACCGCTTCCCGAATACATATCGGCGGCGACCTTTTCATTTGTACCCGACGCGTCGGGCAGAACTCCGCAGGGATAGGAATGGTAAAGCGCGGCGAATTTTCGCTTTATCGGAATTTCAATATGGAAATAATCAAGGTGGGTTTTCGGAGACTCCTTCTTTTCAAGCCCGAAAAGCTGGGGAACGGTAAAGCCCCTCGGCATAAGCCTTACGTCAACCGTGGCAAAGCCGTCGAACTCAAGAGTTGTTACGGTATTTACTATAAATGCGTCGCTTTGTGCGGTTGCGCAAATAACCGCCTTGCTTTCGTCGTTTTCGGAAAGAAAAACGTCAACGTCGCGCCATTCGATTTTTTTGCCGTTTTCCGACGCGGAAATTCTGATAGGAGAAGAAAGCAGCTCGTCCCCTAATGAAGTTACCGACGAAAAAAGCAGGTTGTTTTCAAGCTTATAGGTTCTTCCCCATACCTCTGCGGTACAACCGTTTCGGTTTTCCTCGGTGCGCATCGGACACCAGGGGGAAGGAACGCTGTTTTTAAATTCTTTGCACATAAAGTTCTCCTTGTTTGGGAAGTGTTTTTAAAACCCGACGACGGTCAAAAACCGCCGTCGGGTCATGTCGTTCCGTAAAGCTTCAGCGTAATATGTTTTTTAATCCGATTATGCTTAAAGCGCGCCGATTCTTATAGATCCGTCGCTGTTTTGATAAAGGCGAACATAATCTATTTCATACTTTAACGGAAGCACGGTTGAAGAATCGGCCGCATAATCCGCTCCGCCGGTACCGGCAGGCGTATGCATATAGTTATTCATAATAAGATAGTAGTAATCGTGGAATACGTCGAAATCCTCTTCGGTAATTCCGGTGGATTCTCCTGTTTGGGTATTGTAGCTCTTATATGTTCCGATGCCGGTAATATCAATGCTGTGATAAACCGTTCCGTCACAAATGAATTCGAGCTTTTCGGGAGTCCACAGCAGGCCGTAGGTATGCCAGTCGCCGTCGGCGGCAACATTCATTCCGTTTATGGCCGCCTTATCGCCAACCTCGGTTAAGAGCAGGTGTGTGCCGGCCTCCGTGTACCACTTATGAATACCCGACTGAATCCATGTATCGCCGTTTTCATTATAGCAGAAATGCTCGAAAATATCAATCTCGCCGTGAACACCGTTATTAACGAGCGACTTCATCCAAAAGGACGGAAACGCAGGAGCGCCGAACGGAATTTTTGCGCGCATTTCAACGTAACCGTATTTAAAGGACATAAGATGGGTAGTGCCGTCTCTGTTGCAGGTGGTGAGCGCCGCATTGGTGTAGTAGTTGTTTTCGTCTACCCTGCCGGCGTAAAGGGTTGCCTCGCCGTTTTCAACGGAAATTCCGGTATCGTCGTAACGCAGCTCCAAATCGGATTTGCCCGACATATGCTGCGCGCGGGTCCATTTTTCCGAGTCAAGCGCAGTTCCTGTAAATTCATCGGACCAAACGAGGGAATACCCCTCGATAGGCGATGCCGATGTAAGGTCCTTTTTAAGTCTTATAAGGTCAGCAATGTTAAATTTGCCGTCGTTGTTCACATCAATTCCTCCCATGTAGTAAGTAGGTATTCCGAGAAGACGGCGGCGAATTTCAACAAGGTCTTTTGAATCTACCGTGCCGTCGTTGTCGGCGTCTCCCCTCATAAACGTATATTCACCGAGCGCCCAATTATCGGTAAAGCCGCCGCGTGCCGAGTTAATAAGGTCTATACTCAACCGAACAGAAGTGTTTTCGCCCGAATTAAATATAACGTTATATTGTTTCCAATCCGTATCATAAAGCGTTTCATGCCATAGGTTGATATCAGAAGCGCTGCGGATATCCGTAAAGGAGCGGTTACTCTCCGCCGCATAGGCGTCCGTCTTTAAAAACGACGGTAAAAGCAGCTTATCATCGGCACTGCGAACACCGACAAGCGAGGTATTATGCGCCTTGCTTTTATACCAAAAGCTCCAAATATAATCGGTATTGGGCTTAACCGTAACCTCTTGGTATATAAATCTGCCGAAGGCGGGCTTGCTTGAATTATCCTTACCGTTCACCTTTGCGGAATACGCCCCGTCATAAACGTCCTCTTTTGTTATCTCGGCTGACGTATTTCCGTCCACGGCAAAATATTTAAGTCCGTCTTCAAAACCGCCGTTTCTGAGTTCTCCCGGAAGCGCGGCTCTGTCAAGGTTCCAGTCGTCCATATAAATTTCACGGCTTGCGGCCCATGTGTTATGCGAAAGCCGGACGTTTTCATTGTCTCCCGAATTGAACTTAGCCGTAAACGTAACCCAGTTTTTACCGTAGGTTGCCGCGGCGGCATAGGTTCCGTCGTTAAGGGAAGCGTAGCCGTTGCCGTCCTTTGTAAATTCGGTTATTAAATTTTCGTCGCCGTCCTCGGCGGTAACAAGAATTCTTGTAGAGCCGGTATTGCCGATGTCCTTCATTCTGAAGGTCCATATATAATCCGTGTTTTTATTAACCTTTACCGTCTGCCAGTAGCTACCGCCGCCGACAAGATGCAATACACGGTTTGCGGTGTTCCCCGGCTCCCTGATAACCTCAAAGGCAGAGACGCCGCCGTCGGTATATCCGACAGTGCCGTTTTCAAAGTCGCCGTTTATAATATCGCCCTTTGGCTCTAAAGAAAGTCGCCAGTCATCGGTATATATTTCACGGTCGGAAGCGTATGTGTTATGAATAAGCTTTATGCTTTCGTTATCGCCCGAGTTAAATCTTACCGTAAAGGTGACCCAAGCCTTATTATATGCCGCAACCGAGGCGTAGCCTCCGTCGTTAAGGGAAGCGTAGCCGCCGCCGCTTTGCATTATATCGGACATTAAGCTGTTCTCACTGTCTGCGGCGGTAACGAGAATTCTTGTAGACTCAGTACTGCCGAGATCCTTCATTCTGAAGGTCCATATATAATCGGTGTTCTTATTTACCTTAACCTGCTGATAATAGCTTCCGCCGCCGATAAGGTGAAGCAGGTTGTTGGTTTCGTTGCCTGGCTCGGGAATTACCTCAAAGGTAGCGGTATCAACATTTGTGTATCCCTTTGTTCCGCTGTCAAATTCTCCGTTTACAACGGCGCCTGTTTTGATTTCCTCGGTGATCGTCCAGTCGTCGGTGTAATATTCGCGGTTGGCAGTCCATGTATCACCCGTCAGTGCGACCGACGTATTATTGCCGGAGTTGAACTTAATTGAAAACGTTCCCCAAGTGTCCCGATTTACATTTACGGCCGCTCTGCCGTTATACATATTGGAATATCCCCCGGATGAAACACCCACAACGGCGGTAATCAGGTTAGTTGTGCCGTCCTCCGCAATAACGTCGAAATAAACCGACAATTGCGATTCAAGCTTCTTCATGCGGAAAGTCCATATATAATCGGTGTTTTTCTTAACCGTTACGGTTTGCTTGTATTTTCCGCCGCCCTTTAAATGTAAAACATGGTTTGCGGGGTTGCCTGTTTCGGCAATTACCTCAAACAAGGCGGCGTTAATGTTTTCAAAGCCGGCAGTACCGTTTTCAAAATCGCCGTTTACGATGATTGCGCCGCCTTCGGCCAGGTAAATCGAAGCCGGCAAGGCACTCACAGTCAAAATCAGCGATACGGCAATCGCTATTATCCGGTATACCGCTGTCTTCATACGAGTTTCCATTGTTGTCCCCTTTTCATATTTTGTTGCCAAAAGACATATGTTATATGCACATTTGCCATAGTTTTCTATGTTTTTATTATAAAACTATATTCAATTTATCACAAGGAAAGAATTTCGGGATTTTTTATAAAAATTATTCCGCAATTGCTGTCCTTATCCTACTATACCTACTCTGTCGATGCTCTGTATGAATTTTCTTTGCAGAATAAGGTACATAATAAGCATGGGAAGAATAAACAGAAGGCAGGCCGCCTTAATAATGCCGGTGGTTACAGCCATCTGCGCGTCTACTCCCGAGTTTTGGAGATATGTACGCAGGTTGGTAAGCCGAACGGATAGCGTATTGTTATTTGAGAAATACATAACCGAAAGGAAATATTCGTTCCAATGCCAAATTGCCGAAAGAATAAGTACGGAAACTATTGCAACGCCGGATGACGGGAGCACGATTTTCAAAAACGTACCGAGCGCGCCCGCGCCGTCGATTGAGGACGCCTCCTCAAGCTCCTTGGGCAGACCCTTAAAGAACTGCATATATATGAATATAATAATTCCGGATCTGAGTCCCACAGACATAAACGACGGCAGATAGAAGGTAAGCGGCGTATCGATAATGCTGAAGGTCAGCTTTTTGCCGGTTATTTTTCCAAAAAGCCCTAATATTCCGAGAATATCGAAATTGCGGAAACTGATGTAGGACGGGATTACGGTCATTTGCGCGGGAACGATAATGCTGAATATGAGCAGGGTCATAAAAAGCCCCTTTCCCTTAAAACCGAAGCGCGAAAAGCCGTATGCCGTGAATGCGCAGGTAAGCACCTGAATCAGCGCGCTGACTATGTTTACGGCCACCGTCCACAAAAAGGTTTTAGGATATTCGAGGGTTTGCCACGCAACCCTGAAGTTTACGGTTGATATTGCTTTCGGCACCCAAACGACGCTTGTATCGGTATACTGCTCCTGCGTCATAAGCGATTGGCTTATCATTTGAATAAGAGGAAAAAGGATTATATAACCGACCGCCAAAATCAGCACCCAGCGCACCGCAAAGGTTATTACGTTAATTCCCTTTCCTTTTAACTCGTTACGGTTCATTTTCATAGGTTTTCCCTCCTATTCCCAACGTTTCATACAAAAACGGTTGTAAGCCAAAAGAATCACGCCCGAAAAGGCGAATGTTGCGGCAAAGTAAACCCACAGCATTGCCGAGCTTCTGCCGTAAATCATAACCTGCATTAAATTGTAGGCCTGGGTTATAACGGCATTATCCTCCGAAAGACAAAGCTCAACCATTGTATAGATAATAACAAGGAAGATAATGTTTTTGAGCATCGGAACCGTTATGTACCAAAACTCCTCCCATTTGCTCGCGCCCTCTACCTTTGAAACCTCGTAAAGCTGTGCGGGAATTGTTTGAAGTCCCGAAATAAACAAAACGGTCTGAACGCCGGTGCTCCAAATGAGCGTGAATATTTCCGATATATAAACCGAGAAGAAATTTACTATGGCGGAGGAAAAGCCCATCTTACCGAGAACGTCGTTAAAATCTATCATATCGCCCATATAGCTGTTGGAGCTTCCAAGCGACATCGTTACCGGCTCGCCGTAGCCTGTGGAATTTATCATTTGCATTACTACGCCCGAAGCTATTATTACCGGGAGAAAGAAGAGTGCGCGGGCGAAAATGCGACCCTTAAACTTCTGATTTAAGGCACAGGCGAAAACCAGGCTTAAAATAACGATTATCGGCATTGAATAGGCAAACGAAATAAGGGAGTTGCGAAGGTTTACCGTAAACGCGCCGTCGGTATTAAAAATATAGGTGTAATTACCGAATCCCTTAAAATCGAATTCAAGGCCGCCGCTCGCGCCGAGCGTTACGTCCGCAAAGGAGAAAAGCACCGACTGAATAAGCGGAGACAGGAAAAAGAGAACTATTCCGACAAACCACGGCAGAATGAAGTAAAATC
>ERZ857745.2812-NODE-2812-length-17857-cov-3.605718_pt1 | contig 17857 bp, 17 predicted proteins | sample MGYA00519699_ERZ857745 | MGnify/ENA primary metagenome ERZ857745 (study PRJEB31778, sample SAMEA3449357) | human gut metagenome | biome: human gut; feature: human-associated habitat; material: faeces | place: United Kingdom | collected 2010/2012 ...
AATTATCGGCTTTATATTCTACAACATTATCGGTAGTGTCCTTAACAAGATTATCAATTCTTTTCCGTTCTATACCTACCTCAGCCTTACGGTCGGCGGTTTCTTTTGATAGATTTGCAGATACCTCTCTGATTTCCTTGACTGTTGCCGCAACCGAATCTGGATGCCCAGTCGCATCTTTATAGCATTGTTCTATCGCATCATGAATACTATCTCTTACTTCTTCTCCGTAAACGGCTTCTTTTATCTTTTTCAGATACTCATTTATAAGTCCCATCTTTTCTCCTTTCTACTCTATACGTTTCCACATATAACAAGTAATGTACGGCTGTAAGTTATTGTGTGCATTACCGCCTCCGGCACTCTCCACCGTCGCACTTGCCACATGGCTATGCGTTGCATTAATTTTAAATCCGTCTTTGTATTTTGTTGTTTCATCTGTATTACTCGGATAAAAAGCAGTATCGTCACCTGATGCACTACATATGCCGCTTACCGTGTTCCCCGGACCCCAACTTGCACTCTGCCCTGCAAAATTATGCACTGTACCTGTAAGTGATTTTTCTGTAACTTTAACTGTTGTAGAATGTTTGTGTGACGGCATTTCATTAATTGATAATGTGTGTGTTTTCTCACCGCCAGTCTTTTCAACCGTTGAAAAATCACCGTCCGATGTGTTTACACTCACGGGTACCCGACCAGCTCCCCACGTTACCCATGTGCCACCGAAAAGCGTTCCGGGGTTTGTGTTATTTACACTCATATAAATACTACCTACGGGGTATACTTTATCGAGCGTAACCCCGCCAGATGAATGAGCGTCAATGTAATTTTTTATTTTCGCCCACAATCTCGTCAAACCGTCGTTATCCAGATAACCCATAATCCCACCTCACTTTATACACAAATAGCGTCAATCTGCGCGTTTGTGATTGCCGTAATAGTAAAGATTTCGCCCAGCGGGTCCCATGCGGTACCATTCCAAGCTACGTTCATACCTGCCCCGCCGTACTTACTAGCCGCCTCAATATTGTAAACATCACCGGTACGCTGTCCGGTTGTCGGCAACTTTTCAGTGGATGCGACAGAACCGCAATATTTATACATATTTGTGATTTCTGATTTCTTAGCGTATGTACTCGACAAGGTGGCGTTTGTCGGTAACGCATCGAGCTTACTTTTATCGGTCGCACTCATAACACCGGCCGCACTACTAGTTGCCCCACTAAAGACAAACCCACATAAATCTACGGCCGCCTCACCTTCATCCCTCGTAATCCAGAAGCCGCATTTATCCGCAGAGGGATTGTAAGCCCTCGTTTGTAAGCTACCCCAATAGCCACTCCCGAATAACACCATAGTCTCATGTCCTGCCGCTGGTGCCGGTACGAGTCCATGAGTACCCATTGCGTCACCACTTGCGGCGGCTTTAAAATCACTGTAAGTGGTATCGTTATCCGCGCCCCAAATAGCTGTGCCATCTGCGCTCCAACGTAAGATTTGACCGGAAGAACCGCCCGCCGGGATGTGTTTGTTACCACTTGTCGTAGGATGTGTATAGTTGTTCGCGTTTGTGGCAATACCGTCCAATTTCTTTTTATCATCAACACTCATAAGACCGTGTGCCGACTGTGTCGCATCAGAATAGGTTGTATTTGTAGGGGTAGCCCAGGTTCCATCTCCCCGTAAATACTGTGACTGTTTACCTGCCGCCGGTGCAGGTACCAGACCATGCGTACCTGCTGCGGAACTTGTTGCACCTTTCATGTCAGCATATGTGGTGTTAGCCGGTGTTCCCCAAGTTCCGTCTGCTTTTAAATATTTACCTTCGTTTCCTTTCGTTGGAGCAGGTACTAAACCGCTACCGCCATCTGCGGATGCTGTCGCCCCTTTAAAATTACCATATGTCGTGTTTGTGTCCTGTGTCGTAATCGTTCCGGTTGTTCCATCACCTTTGGTAAATGTAATGGTTTTACCACTTACCGAGAGATTAGTAATCCCTTTATTAAAAAGTCCTTTAATTTTGTTCCATAAATAAGTAACGCCATTATTGTCTAAATAAGCCATTTTATCACCTCATCGTTTTTTATTTACATATTTCGTCTAGTTCCAAGTTTGTTATCGCTTCTATATCTTTCGATTGCGCGATAGATATCGCCATGTCTGACTTGTCGTTTGCTTCGCTAGCCGTTTCTCTTACTTTTTCTACATTGTTATTTATAATTAGAACACTTTTTTCAAATGTAACTTCATTGGAAAAAGTTTTTTCTGAAAGTGTGGATAGTGTTTTTCCAAGCGTAATTTTTGTATTTGAAGGATTTTCCAAATCTATCTCGTATTTGTTAACGAGATAATATGTAGATTTGTCTCCCGGAGTGCTTAACAGATTATGATGCGTTGACACGCAAGGAATCAAATCTCCCAAGCCTATGGCATCAATCTCCACATCAATTTTATGCAAATCCACCGCTGTCAGTTCAATCGTAGTTGTCAGATTAATGCACTTGTTTAGATATTCCTGTGCTTTTTTTAGGAGGGTGTTTGGATTATTAATATCGGGAAAATCCACCTTATCACATATCCACCCATAAAGCTCAACTGCCTCTGGGCTGTAAATATAGTCCGTTCCATCGTGTCCTTCCGCGGTCTTGATTGTTACATTATTTGCACCAATCGGAGCTCCAATTGGAATAATTGCCGTTTTAATGTCTTCTGCTTTTACATACTTCTGAAAATCAAGAAGATTTTCTCCGAATCGGATTACCTGCGTACTGACTTTTCCGTATTGCTTCACATAGTCAAGGTAACGAACATTATTTTCATAGCGCACCCTAAGATAACCTTCGTATTTTTCAAGAAAATTCGTATTAATAAAATCCCAGGTAGTTTCATAGTTTGTCGCCAAAGTTTTAATTTCTACTGAATCAATATCAACAATTCCTATTTCAAACTGCTTTTCTTTTTCTACTTGAGAATTATGTTCTTCTATTAATCGTTTAAAAATTACAATATTAGTATCTGCCTTATGAATTTCTCCCGACTGGCTTCCATAAGTGTGTGGACGCTGAATTGTGTCAAGTAAATAAGATAACTCTCCTTCGCATGTAATCCGACCAGTATATTCAAAGTCTCGCTGATCAGTAATGGAACGGCCACAATATAGCAATCTTGAAGCCTCCCCACTATCTGATATGTCAACATCATATACTTTCAATCGAGATTTCAATTTCTTTATATCGTTTACATGAGGATGAGAAGGGAGTATGCCGAACTCAAAACTCCCTGTCTTATTAAGTTCAAGAGAGATTTTTGGTGTTATAAGCTGATACTCCTCGTCTCTCACATCATGCAGCGTTTTATCATCACAATAAATGCGATACATTACAGCAGCCCTCCTCTATAATCGACCGAAATAGTAGCCTTTCCAGAAAAAGTAAGGATATTTTCCCCTTCTTTGATACAAATACCAAAAACTTTGTTTTTGCCAGGTGAAAGATTATAGATTACCCCTTCATAAGATACCTGTATAGCTGTATTGCAAGAGATTACCGGCACAATTCTTTTTCTTCTGCCTGGTATTACAAGTTTATATGTACCATCCACAACAATATCTTTATAATTTCGGATGATGCCCGTTCTAAAATTAAAAGTATCCCATTCCCAATTTTCAAGACTAGAAAACTTTTCGTATTTATACGGGTCAACGTTCCCAGACAAGGTAAGAGTTCCTTCTACCCTGTCTGATTTTTCGACTTCAACATTTAGCCTTCCAATATAATAAAAATCCGGGTCATTATCCAGGATTATCTTATATTTTCTTCCGGCCAAGTAATTTGCTATCTCTGAAATTCTAATACCCCAATCGTAATAGTCCTGTTCAGGGGTTTCAAATTCAAGAGTAAGGGTTCTGATTTTGTATTTCACATCCCCTCCAGTAAGAGATTCCGTAAAATCTAACACCCCGTCCATTCCCGGAATATCCTGCTCATACGTTTTTGCCTCTGGAAAACCAAGAGTAATTTTTGTCCAACCAAGTCCCCAGTCCTTAAGGGTATGTTTGTTTCCAATCTGCACACCTAAGCTTCCTCTGTACATTTTAAACGCCCCCTCTTGCTTTTCTGGCTGCCATATTTCCTAAGTACGCATCAATATAAGGCACCGAAGTCCTCGCTATCTCCCGTCCATCAAGATTAGTCACAAGCTCAATCTTTTCTGGTCCATTGTAAATTGTCTGACCTGCATCTCCTGCCAGTGCCGCTGTAAGCTGCGGCTGAATACTTGCAGATACTTTTGATACCTGTCTCGATAAAGCCGCTTGTGTTCGACCTGCAATATCCGGAAGAGATACTTTTAAGTTTGCCTTTGCAAAACGCTCTGCAAGGGTCTCTGATACATTTTCAACCTGACGGTAAAGTCGCGGAGCTTCTGCTTCATGTCCCTTTTCGGCTCCTTGTATGTTATAAACACCAATCCGCTTAAATACCCTTGATGGAGATTTTATTTTCAGCTGTTTTTTTGCAGTCTTTACAAGGTTTGCACAGATTTTCTTCATTGTTTTTGAAAGGTTTCTTGACTCGCTATCCATTCCTGCAGTAAGTCCTTTCGCAATATTTGTTCCAATCTGGTTCATCTCTGCCTGTAGATCATCTGTTGCTTTTTTTAATTTGTCTTGATATTCTTTCTGAATCTTACCAAAATCATCTGAAAAGAAGTTCTTTGAAAAAGTCTCTGAAGAAGAATACATCGTATTCCAATCATTTAAGTATGCTTTTTGTTCTGCAGATGTCATTCCCTGGAACCAGTCCATATAGGCTGTCGCTTCATCCATATTCATTCCTAAGATTTTATCCATCATGGATTCTGGAATCTTATTCTCAAGAGCTTTCAAATTGGTCTGATACCGTTTGATATCTGCAATGTTCTGTTTCAAATCATAGACATTTCCCCAGGATCGCTGTTTTTCTGTGAGAGTATCCATTTTGCTTTTGATATCATTGTATTTAGTCTGATATGTCTCAGAAAGTTCCTGTATACTCTTTTCTGCAATCTTGGTAATACGGGTAGATTCTTTCTCGAAGGCATCATTATAAGCCGCTGCCGCCTTTTCTCCGGCCGTTTTAAGCTGTGACTCCTGTTTCTTATCTGCAGCTTTCATCTGCTTGAGCCTTTTCTTTAATGCGGCTTTTCTCTTCTTGTTTGCCTTTTTGCTTCCTAGCTTATCAATTTTATTTTGAAGCGCCTCTTCTTTCTTCTGATTGGCATTAGATAGACTTTCTTGCTGTTGATCAATAATTTCCTGTATTGTTTCAGAAGAACGAGACTTTGATGTACTCAGCGATGTAGATAATCCAGACAGCAGATTGCTTCCTATTTCAGAATATTTTCCGCTTTTAGAAGCATTTTGTGCCGCACTAAGTGCTTCGTTCACAACACTTTCCATTTCTCCGACAAGCTCGCTTTTAGATTCTCTTACACCTTTTGCAATGCCTTTCGGGATATTCTTTCCGATAATGTTCTTGAACTTCCGAGAAGGAGAATGAATATCAAGTTCATCTGCAGAAGCTGTTAGAGCTGAGGCACACATTGCTCTTGATGCATTAACTACAGAATCGGTATTATCCTTAATACCTGCTGCCATGCCGAGGGGTAAGTATTTGCCGACCTCATTTTTCATCACCCTGGATGGTGATTTAATCTTAGCTGCAGCTTTCGCCGCTGCTACGGCTGCTCTTACTGCACTTCTGGCCGCTGCCGTTACAAATGGAGTCCCTGAATGAATACCGGATGCGATACCGGCAGCCATATTTCTTCCGGCTGACACAAAACCAGCTTTTCCAGAGCTTGCACCTGTCTTTGCAGAAGTAGATAGCGTTTTTCCTGCTTTTTGGGATGCTACACCAGAAATATATGACTTAGCATTTTTACTACCAGCAGATTTCCACTGCGAAGTTGTAGAAGCCACACTGGTTGCTCCGCCTTTTCCAATCTCTTTTCCTGTCTTCTTTACAGTGCTTACCGCCTTCTTACCTTCGTCTGTAACAGATTTATAAGTACTTTTTGCTGCAGCACTATTATTGGTTGCTTTTAACTTGCTATTTTTCTCAATCTCTTTTTTGGTACTTTTTGCTTTCTGACTCGCTGTATTAAGCGATGAAGTATAAGCTGAGGTATTTATCCCTTTAATCTTGCCGTTTCCAATATCTTCAACATTCTTCTTAATCTTAGTCGCTTTTTCTTTTGTCAGTGTCTCTGCCTGTGTTGTCGATGCTACACCAGAACCGCTAAGCAGTTGATTTATTGCCTCATCAACACTGATTTTGCCTTGCATGATACTTTGAGCTAGTTCTTCCGGAATTTCTTTTCCAGAAATGCCAGCTTTTTCTGCTGCACTGCTAAAATCCAGAAGCGTGTTCATCTGATTAATCGCTGATTGAAAGTTTATCGAGCCATCTGAAATACCCTGCAATAAATACTGAGGAATTTCTATTCCGGCTTCCTGTGCCTGTTGAATCAATCCGTCAAGATTAATAAGCCTTTTTAAACCGTCACCCGTAGTTGGAGCTTTATAGTTTCCAGCTTTAATATTTTCTAATACTGTCTCTGGAATTTTCTTTGCTTTTATTCCAGCATCTTTCGCAAGTTTGTCTAAATTAGAAAGAAAATCACTATAATTTGTCTGGGTTGTAAATTTATCAGAATATGTTGTGAGTTCTTTGTTGGCTGCATTAAGATTCTTTTCTGATTTATCAAGAGCCTTCTCTGTTGTTTGCAGGCTCTTCTCATATTTCATTAAATCTTCTGCGGCTTTAGCTAACTCTTTATTTCCACTTCCAAGTCCCTTTTCTTTTTCAAGCTTATCAAATTTTTCTTGCGCTGCATTCTTCTTTTCAAGTGCTTCCGTATACTTCTCTGTCGCATTCTGATTAGCTACCTCAGCCTCTGCAACTTTTTCTGCTGCACTTTCCATTCCTGACTGATATGCCTTTGCCATTGCCTGCTCTTTTAAAGCTTGAATGTTTCTTTTGATTGCCGCAGTGGATTGATTCAGCTTATCTTTCTGCTCGTCATATTGTAAATTCAAATCCGGTAAGATATCATTTAACTGCTGTACTGTACTTTTTATCTGCTGTTTTGTTCCAGCACTCTTTTCCTGTACACCAATCAGACTCTTCAATTTAGAGAGAAGATTATCTGCCTGAACTCCTTGGGTCTTTACATCATTGACATTTTTCGCATTATCTTTATGCATGGAACGAATAGAACTTGCTACTTCATCCTGTTCCTTTTTCAATTTCTTGCAAGACTGTGCAAACTTGTCTGCTTCAGTTGTACTTTTTTTCTGTGTTAAAGTATAAGCAACCATTCCGGCCGTTAATGCTCCACCGGCAACAACTGCTAATGCAATAGGATTCGCCAATACACCAATCGCTCCAGAAAGAAGCCCTGTTGCTGTAGTGGCTGCCAATGCTTCTCCTGTGAACAACTTCACAACTGTTCCAAGAATCGTCATTCCCGTGCTTGCGCCAGCCATAGCAACTTGCGTCTCCGCAAAAGCAGTAGAAATCGTCTTTACGACCGTATACCCCTTAACAACCGTCAACAAGCTAGCTGCTACTGGAAGTGCAGTCTGAATATTTTCACCGGCAAACTGCGCTGCTCCTCCAAGAACTTTTAAACCACCAGCACCAACAGCCTTTGCAGTAGTGCCTAAGTTTTTCACAGTCGTAATCGTTTCTTCTGGGATAATCGCTTCAATGCCGTTGTCTTTTATCGTGGTCGATAAACTCCTAATCTCTGTCGCGGCAGCTCTAACAGCTTTCTTAGCAGGATTCTTGATATTATCATATAATTCGATTCCTGCCGACTCTGCAGCAGAGCCTAATTCATATAATGCCCCCTGTAGGTTATCATTCATGATATCGGCCTGATCCTGTGCCGCTCCAGATGCATTATCAATCGCTTTTGATAAATTATCAAAATCTGACTCGCTTGCATTTATGATTGCAAGCAATCCAGACATTGCTTCCTGGCCGCCAAGTGCAGAAGCGGCGGCGGCTTTCTCATCTTCCGGAAGTCCTTGTAGCGAATCCCTCATGTTTTCCATCACTTCCATAAGGGATTTCATGGAACCATCGGAGTTTTTAATGGAAATTCCGTACTTTTCCATAGCTTTCGCCGCATCGGATGGAGGGCTTGCAAGGCGTGTAAGTATACTTCTTAAAGATGTACCTGACTGGCTTCCCTTGATTCCTGCATTTGCCATTAATCCGATTGCCTGAGATAAATCTTCTATGTTGTATCCAAGTGTTCCAGCAAGTGGTGCAGCATATTTGAAGGTTTCCCCCATCATTGCCACATTTGTGTTAGAACTACTTGCCGCTGTTGCTAATACATCCGCAAAGTGAGCACTATCACCTGCCTTTAATCCCATAGCTGTGAGGGCATCTGTCACAATATCAGAAACCGTTCCAAGGTCTTCACCAGAAGCCGCTGCCAAGTTCATGACACCAGGAAGACCATCAATCATCTGCTGTGAATTCCAGCCAGCCATAGCCATATACTTAAGTCCTTCTGAAGCTTGCGTAGCAGAGAACTTTGTTGTAGCCCCCATTTCTTTCGCCTTGTTCGTTAATGCTTCTAAATCTTTTCTGGAAGCACCAGAGATTGCCTGCACTTCACTCATTCCAGCTTCAAAAGACTTTCCCGCATTAATAGCAGCTGTGCCGGCGGCAACTGCTCCAGCACCAGTAGCAGCCGTAATCGTACTTACAATACTTTTTATCTTGCTGCCGGCACCCGTCCAATACTGTGTAGCCTTTTCAGAAGATTCTTTATAAGGCTTGCTTGGATCCGACTCTGGTTTACTGGATTCTCTGGTCTTTTCCCGTTCCTTATACTGTTTTTTCTCTTCTTCTGTTACTCTTTTACTTGATTTCTTTACTTCTTCTTCTGCCTTTTTTGTAGAATCAATCACCTGTTTACTCGCAGAACTGGCTGTATTTTTTACTTCCTGTCCTGCCTGTTTCGCAGAGCTTTCTGTCTGCTTGGAAGCCTGTTTCGCAGAAGTTTCTATCTGTTTTACTGACTGCTTAACAGAACTTTCCGCTTTTTTTGCAGCTTGTGCAGTGTCTTTTTCAAGGCTTTTGCTTAAACTATCAAGCTCCTTTTCTGCTTTTTCAGAATTAAGCTCAACTTCAATCTCAATATGTCCATCCGCAGACATAGCTAAACCTCCTATAAAATTCGTCTGCGTCTGTCATCCATGTTCACACTGCACGTTCCTTAGGGCTGCAGCTCCATCCCTTATAAAATTCCTGTCAGATCACCATCACCAAGAAGTGCCTGCGTGATCTTGTCCTGTCTTTCTCTTTCTTCCTCTGAAATGTCTTCCGGAAGTTGGTACAACCGTTTCATCCGGTTGTAAAATGCTTTCTGTTCTTTCTCCATTCCTTTCGTATCGATTACGCGATACGTTATAATCTTGCTTATCATGCAGTCCTCAGAAAGAGCAGAAAAAAGAGCAGAGAACTTCCACCAGTGAAGTTCCTGCTCTGCTAAATCAATATGATATTGTTCAAAGAAAGCTGCATAAATATAATCTGCATCATAGTTATAATTATAAATCTTTTTTCCGCTGCCCGACTTTTTCGACTTCTTTTTATCAATGTTTTCTTTTCCACATTCATAGAACCACAGCATCGCATTGATTGCTTCGTTGATGTCATTCGGAATCTCTGGATAGTAAAGTTCTAAGCCATCTTTATACTTTGCAAGTAGTTCGGCTGTCTCTCTGTCCATTTCCTTATCCAACAAACAAAGCTCGTTTGCAAATTCTTTCTGTTTCTCTGTAAGTTCTTTTTTCTGCATCAATATTTCAAATTGAATCGAAGTTCGGAAATCAGAGTTTATCTTATATAATTTTCCATCTACCTCAACTTGCTCTGGCGGCTTGTCCATTAAGATATTCATAATTATACAAAGAGACCTTTACTTGCGGCTTCTCCATATTCTTTAACCTGTGCGTTGTTTAAACGTGTCAGCTTCTGCGTTGCCGCTACACGTTCTCCCAGGTCATATCCTTTAAACATCTTCTCGACGGCTCCTTCTCCTAATATAGTATCAAGAAAAGCATCAATAATTTTGCATTCTGCAATAATATCATCTGCACTAAGAAGATTCCCTACTCCTACAACATCTTTTTCATAGTCTTCAAGTGCTTTTGCTGTTTTTGTTGCTTCGGGAATAAATTTTCTTGTTGTCTCTGCTTCCAATGCCGAGAAATAAAACTTCTCTCCATTCCACTGAAATGTCTTATTCATGCTGCCTTCTCCTTTCCTATGCTTTTGGTGTGAAAGTCTTTGTTTCCGTATTAAATGTACCTTCTACTGGGTCACCTTTATCGTGAAGTGTACCTTCTACCTGCAGCTCTCCGTCATTATCTGCAAAAGAGGAAATTTCCACTGCAGTATTAAAACACCTTGCCTCAAAAGTATTTTCTTTTGATTCTACTGGTTTATCTAAATCAACACGCACTAAAGAACGTTCCGCATCTCCTCCCGTCTTTCTTAACTTTCCAATAGATACAAAATCCTCAATTACCTTTTCTGAAAGAATCTGGTCCGCTGTAAACGGATGCGTTCCTTCATAAGATGTAATAGAGGAAGTAGAGGATTTATCATTGATATACTTCTTTGAAGAAGTCTGTGCCCCCGGCTCTTCATCTAATTTTTCAAAACCTGTGCCGGCTAACTCATAAGCTTCTCCAACTTCGATATATGCCGCTTCCTGGTATCTCTGTTTTACTTCTTTACTTGTATTCGCCATTATCTTCTAGCCTCCTGTTTATAAATAATCCTGCACTGTATCTGATACTTTGCCTTGTCAAGTTCCGTATCAAACACATAGCCGCATGTGATTGCTTCAATTTTTTTAATTGTCTTGCCGGCATCCAATTCCGGAAAATCTCCTGCCTCAGATACCTCTTCTAACCAGTCTGAAAAATGTTCATAGAATCCGATATTATCAAGATTCTGACGCACTTCTTCTGTGTACAGCTCCCGACTGGAAAAATTAAAAAGACACTGCCGCGTTGTATTCCCGGCAATGTCTCTCTTAGTAACCTGCTGTCCTGGAACAGAATCAATCGAATAGCTCGTGCTATCCTTTCCAAGTCTGTCTACGGAAAGGCTCTTATAATATTCATCAAGATACGGGCATTTCTTTACAATCTCCCGCACCGCTTCCATTACCATCATTTTGCTTTTCCTCCAATATAATCAGCCACACTCTGGGTAATCTCCTTGCCTCTGTCTGCCCACATTCGCTTATCCCATTCTCTTCCTCTTAAGCCATCGCCTTTATGCTCATAATACTGTCTACGAGCGTAAGGAGTAACATATTCGATAGAATTTTCATGTTCTACGGCTGTATTTTTAAGCGGACCATTAAGGAACGGAACATAAGGGTCTGTCTTGCGCCTTACCTCGCTTACCATATACCTCTGTGCCTGCCCGCCTTTTCCAAGCTTTCTTTTTGCCAATATTGCACTAGCAGGGTCTAACCGAACCTTTACCCTCATTCTGCTGTCACCTTCCAATGCTGCATCGTAGGGCTTCCGTTATCGTTAGTTTCTATAACAGCAATTACCCTTACGCTGCCATACTTATCTTTAAGGTGTTCCACATCTTTCTGCTTTGTAAGTTCGTCTGTGACAACTCCTTTAACAATAATATCCTCTGGAGCAAGTGTGAAGAATTTATCCTTTTCCTGCTCTGAATTAAAATTAACCGGAGAACAATATTTTTTCTCTGTATCAATCAGAAACGGAATATACACCTCTGCTACATCGGCACTTACTACTCCAGTATCAGATGGCAGGACCTTTGTTGCATCCTGCCAGTTCACTCCTTTAAGTACTGTCCGGTAATATTTATTGCTTCCTTCGTCTCTGTCATAGACTTTATTATAAATCGTCACAGAAGCGTTAGTGATCATTAGAAACACCCCCTATATAACAATCCGGTTGTGGCAAGGTAAGGATATGCTGCAGCATATTGTTTTTTACGAAGAACTTTTTCTTTAATCTGACCGTCTGCCTGCTCTGTTACATAAGAAACTGACAACTTTCCAACCGTTTCAGACTTCTTTTCCCCTTCCGTAGAGCTTTCAGCTTTATAAATAACTTCCGCAACTGCACAGGCTGCAGCTTTCACTTCCTCTGGAATATTGTTTTCATCCACTCTTGAAAAAGTAATCGCCTTAATATATGTGCTTGCCCTTGTGATCACACGCTGGAACTGTTCGTTTGGGATAATATTACCGCCGTACTCTGTCATGTAAAATGCAAGATCTGCATATCTTACCATGGAGTCGCCACCTATCCTCTCGAAATGATTCTTGCAATCGGGATTGCCTTATGTTTGATTGTCTTTTTTGCAGAACCAGCTTTACCATTGTTTACAAGTTCCCAGTTTGCTCCGTTCGCAAGTTCATCGTCCGTAGGAGATTTTGCTACCATAGATTTTCTTGTGAAGGAAATTCCATAAGGCGCAAATACTTTTCTCTGTCTCATGTAAAGCGTATCTTCGCCGCCATGTTTCTTTGGGTCACGATACATTTCATATGGTACCTTTGCTCCGATATCCTCATAATCAAACGCTCCATCACCTAATACATAAGTTGTATATTTTGTGTAAGCAGGCTGAGCTGGAATATATCCTGGATTTCCACTTGTTCCGCTTTCCTCTACTTCTGGAACATCTTCTGTTGGCATAGAATCATCAATTAAAACTAAGCGGCCATTCCATGTTGCAAGGGTTAATTCTCTCTCAACTCCATTTGCATCTGTCTGTGTCATGTATTTTAACAGTTTCAGATTTTCAAGATTGGTTGCCACAGTACTATGCATGATAGCCATCGTGAATTTAGACTTATTGTCTCCGGCCGCTTTCTGAATCGCAGTATTTAATGTATCTGCCTGCACAACATTTTTGACATTACCATCTTTATCCGTTGCGGTTACTCCTGTAATATCTGTAGTATGTTCATCAACAAATACTTTGTCATCTTTTCCTGTCATTGCAAAGATTCCTGTTAAAATCTTTGTCAGGGTTAACTGATCAAGGTCTGCTTTATAATCGCTTACCTGTGCCGCTACATTATCCATAAAGCTGACACCGCCTGTTACATCCTCGGAGAAGTCACGCTCTGTCCAACCTTTCATACGGCCAATAACGACAACCCCTCTTTCAAATGTCTCTGTTTCTTCGGATTCAATCCCAGCCCAAAGCTTATTCCCCTCCTTCTTATAATTTATCTCTTTGCTCTCCTTGTTCCCTTTTTTCATTATGTAACGCTCCTTTCTTGCGAAAGTATGTTCGATTTCATTCTATTATATAACCCGAACATATTTTCGTCAATATGTAATTTCTGGAATTAAATTTCCCATCAATAGTAGTATGACAGATTTTAAAATTGGACGATTTTTCTGTAGAAGTTTTTTTGTCATTTTTATCGGTTTGTATAGTAGGGATAATTTCCTCTATTATTCTTCCAAATTTTGTGTACTTATTTCATATTTTGTTGTATAATTTTACTTGTAACTATTTGATTTTTTCATTAATACATAAAAAGGAGTAAGAAATTATGAAAAAGAAAAAGATAATACCTGCAATAATCATTCTTTTGATAGTTATTGTTGCAGGTTCCTGTTTCTGGTATTTCCAGTACAAAAAGCCACATGATGAAGCTGTTGCTAATTTCAATAAGGCAGTTTCTGCTTTAAAAGAAAGTAATAAGCCATTAGACGAGGCAGTATCTTCTCTCAAATCTGTAATTGATTCAAAAGAAGAACCCCTGGATCCAGCAACACTCACCACAGCAAAAGGTAAATTATCGGATGCTAAAAAAACTGAAATGAAAGTTCCAGAAATGCCAAAGAAGACAAATGATATTAATGCAGCAACTAAAAAAATATCTACCATTCCGGATTATTCAAATATTATAGCTACTCTTTCTGAGGCACAGACTAATTTGGAAAATAGCATCAAACAGCTTAAACAGGTAACAAATCCTTCGGAAGATTTTGTAGTGGAACGTTTGAAACAGATTAAGAGTATTTCCGGAGTTGAAGCCGTTACCGAAAAAACAGATACTAATAGGCTTTTAAATAAAAACGGTGGATATACCGCTTGTGTGTATTTCTCAAGTAAGAAAGTAAAACAGGATTATGTTTATGGTAATACCATTGCTGAAAAGGGAACAGAGGGCGGTGGAGCTATTGAAGTCTTTGCTTCTGCCAAGGATGCAAAGAAACGGGAATCTTATCTTGCTTCTTTTGATGGAAATGGCATGATGGATTCAGGCTCTCACATTGTTCTTGGTACTGTTTTGATTAGAACATCAAGTCAATTAACTGCTACACAGCAGAAAAACCTTACCGAGCAGATCTCAAATAAATTTACAGAACTACAATAAATAAATTTAAAAGAGGAAAAACTTATGAAAAAAATTTTAGGATTACTACTTGCTATGATTTTAGCAATTGGAATGTGTGGATGTTCTTCTGGAACTTCTTCGGTTAAAGAATATAATATTGACGAATTTCTTCCAACTTACAGGAAAATACTTAGTTCTATCGAAGAAAAAACTCAATACTGGAGTGAAGACGAGCTTCAGTCTTCCAAATATACTGAACTTGTTAAAAAGGAAGCAGAGTCTGGTGGATTTTCTTTAAATCAAACTATTATCATCAGGGGAAAGGTTGATACGACCTACCCTTCATTCTTGTTTATAAGTACCAGTAAAAACTCCAACGAGGATACAGAATCCGATGATTATGAAGATGAAGATTTTGAACCTGATTCTGAAGATGCAGACTTTGATTCTACAACATTTATGTGCCTTTTTTCGGAAAACCCTAACTCACCTGCACTATTAGAACCTGGTAGTAATGTAGCAATCGAGGGAACTCTTTTTGCGGAAAAGAAAGATGAGGAAAAAGGTACAAAATATATATCCGAATACCTTTCAGACTGCAAAATCAAATCCCCTGATATAAGTAAAGTTAAATTTGCCGATAATGTAACTGATGCTATAGCGGTTGATGGTTCAGAGCGGATTATGGGAACTGTAAATTCCATAGAGAAAATAACCACATCCGATGATGACAAAGAGGAGTATCTAGAAAGCGTAGATACCTCTTCTGATGAGTATAATTATGCATCCGCATACAGATTCGCTAATTATGTAATCTATCTTAATAACGGTCCTGGCAACACGTTACCTTGTTTTATAAATACTACCGAAGACCTTCTTCCAAAAGAAGGAGATAAAATAAGTTTAATTGGCGAACATTTTTCATACGATTACTCTGATTATATCAATGCTGAAAATTCTGCTATTTACATCTTTAAATAATTTTACATCTCTTTACATAACAGAGCAGCTCATCCGCTGCTCTTTTCTTTTTTGTAGACAGCTTTCTGACTAAATACGCATTTTTCAGTATACAGACTAAAAAAATCGCATATTGAGGTTTCCAGAAGCCTCCCCTCTTATAGGATATGACATGCTCTTTTACGGAAAACCTTACAGATTACATCAAAAAACATGCGTTTTTGTGCAAAAAACCTACCCCAAGACTGGTTTTCACATATCCGAAATCTCCTGAGGCACCTTTTAGCTCACTTTACATTTTTCAATAATTTTGCATCGCACAATCATACATAAAATTTCAAAACCAGAATATACTTGAATTATCTGACCCAATATGATATATTGAAGCCAGAAAAGAGTAAATGGTGATATCATTTATGCACCAAAAACCCCTCGGTACCGCTAATACCGAGGGGTTTTATTTTGGGCTTGGTTGCCGTTTGTTTTACTTCTTTTTCCGGCCAAACCACTTGCGAAGTATAGCCATGATCAGTTCAACAAGGATGCCAGATGCTACACCAGCCAATACCGAAAAAAGAAAAGAGTATAATGATATCATTTGTGCACCTCCCTTCCGTCACCAGTATAGGGAGCAGCAACGATGGGATTATAACATAATTTTCTAAAAAAGTCTTTATTTAATCATCAATTTTTAACATTTTTCAACATTCTCTTGCACATATGTTCTGCACAGAGTATAATGACCCTATAAATGAAAAAAATCCGGTACTGACAATACCGGATTTCAAGTTACCTATCAACCAGGATGGCTGATAATCTCTGCAACACTTAGATTATAACACGCATCCTACAAAATGTATAGGGTGTATTTTTTATACCCAAAATTCGAAAGGATGAGAATAATGAAGTTACCTAATGGCTATGGATCAGTACATAAACTCTCTGGAAATCGAAGGAATCCATGGAGAGCGAGAAAAACTACCGGTTGGTCTCTTGATAAAAAAACAATGAAATACAAGCAGGAATATACAACTCTTGGCTACTATCCTACAAAAAAGGAAGCTTTGCAGGCTCTGGCCGCTTATAATGAACAACCATATGATTTGGATAATAATCTGACAGTAATGCAGCTATACGAACGCTGGAGCAAGGAATATTTTCAATCTTTGAAAGGTAAATCCGGACAACGAACTATTACTTCTGCGTGGGCTTACTGCTCTGATGTATACGATATAAAAGTAAGAGACCTTCGGGCAAGGCATATAAAAGGATGTATTGATGATGGTACGGCTGTTGTACGTGGAGTAAAGAAGACAGCTTCCGCCGGAACAAAGTCACGAATCAAAAGTATATTTAACCTTATGCTTGATTATGCTTTAGAATATGAAATTGTTGATAGAAACTATGCCCGAACTTTTAATTTATCCGATGATATCATTAAAGAGAAAGCAGAAGCCAAACGGCAGCACATTCCTTTTACCGATAGGGAAATGGAAATATTATGGGCAAATGTTGATAAGGTTCTTTACGTGGATGTAGTTCTCATTCAATGCTATTCTGGATGGCGGCCTCAAGAATTAGGGCTAATAGAAATGGATAGAGTGGATTTAGATAACTGGGAATTTACCGGCGGCATAAAGACAGATGCCGGTATTGACAGACTTGTTCCAATTCACCCTCGAATCAGAGAATTGGTTAAGCAAAAATATGATGAGGCAATTCGTCTCGGAAGTGATTATCTGATTAACTGCATAGACAGTCAACGAAAGAACGATATTAAAATGACTTATGACAAATATAACTACCGTTTTGAAAGAATCAGAGATACTTTAAAGCTCAACCCAGAACATCGACCACATGATCCTCGAAAACATTTTTCCACAATGGCAAAGAAATATAAGGTTGACGAATATGCTCTCAAGTATATGATCGGCCACAAGATTGAAGATATTACAGAAAAGGTTTATACGCAGCGTGATGTTAATTGGCTCAAAGAAGAACTAGAAAAAATAGTTTAAAATCCACCGGGATAGCTCTTGCTATCTCGGTTTTTCTATGCTTGAATTTGTGTATTACCGCGTGTATTACGCGTGTATTACTTGTGTATTATTTGTGTATTGTTAGCTGATTTTTCGCCATTTTTCTGCATTTTGAATGTTCAATTTCTATATTTTTACACAAACAATAAAAGTGGCATAGAGCCTTTATCTATGCCACTTTTGTAAAGTTTTCAATGATTGAAATTTAGAATCTACCTGCTTTTGCGGCTTCTTCAACGCTAACTGCAACGGCAACTGTAGCTCCAACCATAGGGTTGTTACCCATTCCGATAAGTCCCATCATCTCAACGTGAGCTGGTACGGAAGAAGATCCTGCGAACTGTGCATCAGAGTGCATACGTCCCATTGTATCTGTCATACCGTAGGAAGCTGGACCTGCTGCCATGTTGTCTGGGTGAAGT
>ERZ857745.2813-NODE-2813-length-17851-cov-5.497528_pt1 | contig 17851 bp, 18 predicted proteins | sample MGYA00519699_ERZ857745 | MGnify/ENA primary metagenome ERZ857745 (study PRJEB31778, sample SAMEA3449357) | human gut metagenome | biome: human gut; feature: human-associated habitat; material: faeces | place: United Kingdom | collected 2010/2012 ...
AGCCGCCGGAGCGGTGCTTAAGCCGTAAGGCGGGAATTATGCGGTGTTGCCTTAAGACTCCGCATCGGCACCGGCCACAATCTCGGTGATTTCCTGGGTGATAGCGGCCTGACGCGCACGGTTGTAGTACAGGTTCAGATGGTCGATCATCTCGCCTGCGTTCTTGGTGGCGGCGTCCATCGCCATACGGCGCGCGCCCTGCTCACTGGCAACGCTCTCGCACAGGGCACCGTAGACGACGCCCGCGAGATACTCGGGGATAATGGCGTCAAAGACGGTCCCTCCGTCCGGCTCATACATCATCAGGCTTTCGCGCTCGTGGCCCGGCTCGGGGCGCTGAGCGTCAAAGGGCAGGACCGGCAGCACGGTGGCCGTCTGGGTCAGCATAGAGACAAATTGCGTAAAACCAAGGCGGATCTCGTCAAACTCCCCTGCCAGGAATTTCTGGCAGACGAGACGGGAAATCTCAAAGCAATCGCTGACAGACAAATCCCCTGCCTCCGCGAAGGCGGTGGTCAGGATGGCTGCCTTGCGGCGCTCAAAGTGCTCGACGGCCTTTTTGCCAATGGGCAGTACGCAATAGTCCGCGCCCTCGGCGTCCGCCTCGATGGCCTTGAGGATATTGGAGTTGTAGCCGCCCGCCAGACCGCGGTCACCCGCGATAACGATATACAGGCGGCGGTTCGTATCCCGCCTGGCAAGATACGGGCTGTCGAACCCCGAGTCCGCGCTGACAATGTCATACAGCGTACTGTAGAGCGTCTCAAAATATGGGCGGCTGCCCTCGACACGCTCCTTGGCACGGCGCAGCTTGCTGGATGCCACAAGCTCCATGGCCTTGGTGATCTGCATGGTGCTTTCGACGCTTCGGATACGCAGCTTGATTTCCTTCATGGAACCGGCCATCGGCGGCACCTCCTTTGCAGTTTATTTTTCTTTGAGGAATTGGGCTGTGAAGTCAGCCAGCACCTGCTTGAGCTGCTCCTCGGTTTCGGGCTTCAGATCGCCCGTCGTGCGGATGGTCTCCATCACGCCCGCGGCGGTGACGTTCTCGTCCAGGTACTCATACAGGCGGCGCTCATACTCTGCAATATCAGCAACGACCACATCCTTCAGGTAGCTGTGAATGGTCGCGTACAGGATGGCAACCTGCTTTTCGACGGCGACGGGGCTGTTGCGGTCCTGCTTGAGCACCTCGACGATGCGCTCACCTTGGGCCAGACGGGCCTTGGTGTCGGCGTCCAGGTCAGAGCCGAACTGGGCGAAGCCCTGCAGCTCACGATACTGAGAGTAAATCAGCTTCAGCGTACCGGCGACCTTTTTCATGGCCTTGATCTGGGCGTTGCCGCCGACACGGGAAACCGAGATGCCGGGGTTGACGGCGGGGCGGATGCCCGCGTGGAACAGCTCTGTCTCAAGGAAGATCTGACCGTCGGTAATGGAAATGACGTTCGTCGGGATATAGGCGGAAACGTCGCCCGCCTGCGTCTCGATGATGGGCAGTGCGGTCAGCGAGCCGCCGCCCTTGGCGTCACTCAGCTTGGCTGCGCGTTCCAGCAGGCGGCTGTGCAGGTAGAAAACGTCGCCGGGGTAAGCCTCGCGTCCCGGGGGACGGCGAATCAGCAGCGAGAGCGCACGGTACGCGACAGCGTGCTTGGACAGGTCATCGTAGATGATCAGGACGTGCTTGCCCTTATTCATGAAGTATTCACCCATGGCGCAGCCTGCGTAGGGGGCGATATACTGCAAAGGCGACAGCTCGGACGCGGTGGCGCAGACAACGGTTGTGTATGCCATAGCGCCGTTTTTCTCGAGATTCTCGACCAGCGTTGCCACGGTAGAGCGCTTCTGACCGATGGCAACATAGATGCACAGAACGTCCTTGCCCTTCTGGTTGATGATGGTATCGGTGGCAATGACGGTCTTGCCGGTCTGGCGGTCACCGATGATAAGCTCACGCTGGCCGCGGCCAATCGGGATCATCGAGTCGATGGCCTTAATGCCGGTCTGCAAAGGCTGCTTGACGGGCTGACGGTCCAGGATGCCGGGGGCCGGGGACTCAATGGCGCGGTAGTCGGCAGCCTCGATGGGGCCCTTGCCGTCGATGGGCTGGCCCAGCGCGTTAACCACGCGGCCAATCATACCCTCGCCCACCGGCACGGAAACGACCTTGCCGGTGCGCTTGATGGTACTGCCCTCCTTGATGCCTTCATCATCACCAAGCAGGACGATGGAGACACTGTTTTCTTCCAGGTTCTGCGCCATGCCGTAGGTGCCGCTCTCAAACTGGACCAGCTCACCGGCCATACAGTTGTCAAGCCCCGCGGCGCGCGCAATACCGTCGCCCACCATCGTTACCGTTCCGGTCTCGGTCTGCTCAATGGCATTCTCGTAGTACTTGATTTGGGAACGGATGATGCGGGAAATCTGTTCGGGTTTCAGTTGCACTGTTTGGTTCACCACACAATCTATAGAATGGGTGCGATTTTACTTAAAGGACTGCACCGTCGATTTCTGTACGCAGGCGCTCCAGATGGCGCTGCACGGTGCCGTCCAGGCGTGTGCCGTCCATGTCAAGCCGCAGACCGCCTAAAACGGCGGGGTCCACAGTCTCGGTCAGGACGATGTTTTTGCCTGTCATTTTCTGCAATTTTGCCAGTAGCTTTTCGCGGCTGGGCGCGGTCAGCGCAATGGCCGATACTGCCGTGACCTCAAGGATATTATGGTCAACATTGTAGCGGTCCTGATACGCGCGCAGACAGCCCGGCAGCTCACCCAGCAGATCCTCCTCGCACAGCAGCTTGAGGAAGCTGACGAGGTAGGGGTGGGCTCCCTCGAACGCCTTGTCCAGCAGGGCGCAGCGCTCCTTTTTGGGAACGCTGGGCGTCGAGAGCAGACGCAGGTACTGCGGCTCGGTTTCGATGCTGTTTACCGCGGTGCGCAGCTGCTGCAAAAGCTCGTCGGTCAGATTTTCCTCTGCCGCCAGCTCATACAGGCTGCCGCCGTAGCGCTTTGCAAGCTCGGTCATGAGGCATCCCCCACATTCCTGATAAACTCATCGATCAGGGCCTGATGGTCAGACTCGTTGATCTCGCGCTCCACGACCTTACCGGCAATTTCGACAGCCATGCCGCCGATCTCGTTTTTCAGGTCGTTGACAGCCTTCTTGCGTTCCTGGGCAATGTCTGCCTCCGCCGCAGCGCGGATGGACGCCGCCTCAGCCCTGGCCTCGCCGACGATTTCCTCCTCGCGCTTCTGGGCGCGGGCGGTTGCCTCGCGCAGCATGGCGTCGCGTTCATCCTTGATGCTCTGCAGGTGGTCGGCGTACTCCTTCTCGAGATCCGCAGCCTTCTGTTTGGCGGCATCCGCGTCGGCATACATCGTATCGATCTCCTGCTGGCGGTCATCGATCATCTTCTTCACAGGCTTGAAAAGGAACTTTTTCAGCACTGCAAAGGTGATGAGCATATTGCAGAAGGTAAACAGCGCAGTCCACGGGTTGACGCCTACAAAACTTTCAAAGCCCGTCATGAGCTATTCCTCCAATTCAGCAGTTTAATCAGAACACAAAGAGCAGCAGCAGCGCGATGACCAGCGAGTAAATACCGGTGGACTCGGTGATGGCGCAGCCCAGGATCATGTTGGTACGCAGGTCGTTGGCCATCTCCGGCTGGCGGGCCATGCCCTCCAGTGCCTTGCCGACGGCGTTACCTTCACCGACAGCCGGGCCGATGGCACCAAAGCCCATTGCGATACCAGCGCCGATTGCGCAGGCAGCTTTTACGATTGCAGCTTCCATAGAAATATCCTCCTAAATAATAAATACGGATTCAGGCTTCCTCCGGGGGCGGGCAGGCATTGCCCACGTACACCATTGTCAACAGGCTGAAAACAAGGGCTTGTACGCCGCCGGAGAAAATATCGAAATACAGGCTCAGGATTCCGGGGACACCGACCTCCAGATACGGTACGCCTGTCAGCCCCAAAAGGGAGAGTGCGCCGGTCACGGCGAAAACGATGCCGAAGATCTTGCGCGCCAGCTTTTTTGTCTTGACGCCGCTGTACAACAGCGCCGCGCCGACTGTCAGAACGAGAACTCCCACAATGACGCTCTTGCCGACCAGACCCAGCACCGCCGCAGAAACGGTCGCCAGTGCCGAGTAGACAAGGCTTGTCAGAACGCTTCCGCCTGCAATGTTGCCGAAGTGACGGAACGCCATCGAGATCGGCTGTGCGATCTCGGAAACAAGGTTCATTGGGGTCATGACGACGATTGGCTCGGTGAAGCCCTTCAGCCAGCCGCCGACACCGTTGCGCTTGATGGAGCAGCCCCAGCAGATAAAGCTTGTCATCAGCGCCCAAGTCACCGTCGTGGACAGATCAGCCGTCGACGAGCGGAAGATGCCCGTCATGCCGATGAACGAACCGCAGATGGAACTGAGGAACAGCGCGCCGATGTAGGGTGTCCAATAACTGTTGTGCTTGCCCATCGTGCTTTCGACCATGTCATAGAGCATCGTCACGCCTTTTTCGACGAGCACCTGACGGCGGCTTGGCCGCTTTTGCAGGTTACTGCCCAGCACGACCGCCGCTATGCAAAGCAACAGCATGACAACAAACGACGAGACCGTTGTCTGTGTGATGCCGATGCCGCCGAACAACGGGATGGTAAAGTAGATTTTCGGACCATTCATGGGGTGGAATCACCGTCCTTTGTCTTTTGTGCCGCCTGGGGATCCGGGCGGAAAAAGTCGATGAGCTTGATGCAGATCTGCGCAAAGAGCAGCGGCAGGATGGCCGCCAGCGGGTCACACAGCTCTGCACGAAACAGCAGGATATAAATGATGACCAGAATGACCGGGCGGACGACGCTCGACGTCTGAATCTCCAGCTGCGCCTTCTGCGGGCTGCCGCCGTTGGCGGCACGATTCATGGCGTTGGAGACTGTGATGCTCAGCGAGAGGAAGTTTCCCATCGCCATCACAAAGCCAATCAGAGCGCCGAGAAGCACAGCGTTGGTAAAGTGCCCGGTCAGCGCATAGACCGCCAGCATAGCGGCAATGCAGAGCGCCACGGCCACAGCCAGGCGGCTTGCCTGCTGCAATACATCACGATGCTTTTGCAAGGGTGGACTCCCCTTTCTAATGTCGGTCAAAGGATACCGGAGATATTTTTTCGCCGTCTTTTTTGGCGGGGCGACCCTGCCGGTCCAGCGCCTGCAGCGAGCAGCGCAGGCAGCTTACCGCGGCCAGCACCCCGACCACAACGCCGACAGCTACGACCCAGCTGCCCAATGTGAACCGATGCCGCAGCCAGACCGAACCGGCAATGCAGAGCGTCGGCGGTACGACCACCGACAGGCCAAACTGCGTCAGCCATACAAGATGGCGTGCCACATCGTAAAGACCCTTCATCGGTGCCTGACCTCCATTATCTGCCTTAATGCTACCAGTATACAACAGTTTGCAGAGTATTTCAACAGTTATTTTTCACGTAGGGGGTGCATTTTGTACAGATTTCATATCTCGTTCACAATTACGGCATAGGTAAATTCTTCCTGCCCCGGCAGGGCCGGTCTTTCCAGAACGTCCAGCGCCAACAGCACCGGGTAAAGGTAGCTGGCCCCGTAGCAACCGATTTTCTTGGGACCGGTGATGACCTCCCCTGCGGCCTCGAGCAGTGTAATTTTTTCCAGCGCACGTCGAACCGTGGAGACGGTGATCGACTTCCGGCGGCGGTTCACGAAAAGTTCGCCGCCGCGGATCGTATAGGTGAACGGCAGACCCTTGGCGGTGTGGAAGGTCTCGCCCTGGTGCTGCTGCAAAAGCTGCCAGATGGCTTCTATGGTTTTTGTCATGTCACATCACGCCTTCAGTATAACAGATTTTCATTATTGCACACCATGTACAAAAAACACCGCATGACCAAAATCATGCGGTGCCATTAGGACAGTTTATTTCTTTTGCCCAAAGCGGTACTCGGTGCCGTTTTTCAGGCGCTCAATGTTGGAGCGGTGCAGCCAGATGACCATAGCGGCCATGATCACGCAGCAAATCGTGCTGAAAAGAATGGTAGGCAGGTTCGCGCCGCGGGCAATCAGGTTGATGAGGGTGCCCACCGGGTACAGCGCAGCAATGATGATGCTGCCCAGAGAGACAATGCGGGTGACAGCGACCTCAATCAGGAAGATGGCCAGCAGCACGGCGCAGACGAGGGGTTCGGTGGCGAGAGCCGCGCCCGCGCCGACCAACACGCCCTTGCCGCCTTTGAAGCCGAAGAAAATCGGGCGGCTATGGCCGATCATGCAGAAGATAGCGGCCAGATACGCGCCGCAGACGGGGTCCAGCGGGTTCTGCCAGGCCGCACCTGTGCCGGAGAGCAGTGCGCCAAAGATGAAGCGGCCCAGGTTGACAGCCGCAACGCTCTTGCCCACGTCACCGAGGGTAGTGAACACGGCGGGCAGCTTGCCGTAGGTGCGCAGAACGTTGGTCATGCCCGCGTTGCCGCTGCCATGGTTGCGCACATCGTCATTGTACATGACTTTAGAAATCAGCACGCCGAACAGGATACTGCCCAGCAGGTAACCGCCTGCTGCGGTCAGCACGCAGGCCAGAAGGATATTTTTCACCATGGGTTACACCTTTCCTGCCTTGACCGCGCCGTCGCCGTGCTCGCGGGTAATCATCTTGATGGGGGTGCCTGTCAGGCCGAACGTCTCGCGGATCTGGTTTTCCAGATAGCGCTGGTACGAGAAATGGAACAGCGCTTTCTGGTTGACGAAGCAGACGAACGTCGGCGGGCGGGTCGAGATCTGGGTGATATAGAATACCTTCAGGCGCTTGCCCTTGTCAGACGGCGGCTGGACCTTGGCGGTGGCACGGGCCAGCATCTCGTTCAGTGCGCCGGTGGGCACGCGGGTACCATTCTGGACATCCACAAAGTGGATGGTCTCAAACAGTTTGTCGACGCGCTGACCGGTCTTGGCGCTGATAAAGACGATGGGGGCATAGGACATGAAGCTGAAGTCCTCCTCCAGCTTTTTGCGCATGGCGTCCATCGTGTAGCTGTCCTTCTCGACGGCGTCCCACTTGTTGACGGCGATGATGCAGGCCTTGCCCTGCTCATGCGCGTAGCCGGCGACCTTGGAGTCCTGTTCGGTGAAGCCTACCGTCGCGTCGATCATAATGACGCAGACACGGCTGCGCTCGACAGCGGCCAGACTGCGCAGGACGCTGTAGCGCTCAACGCCGCTCTCGACCTTGCCGCGCTTGCGCAGGCCGGCGGTGTCGGTAAAAATGAACTTGCCGTACTTGTTCTCCACCATCGTGTCGATGGCATCGCGGGTCGTACCGGCTTCGTTGGCGACGATCAGACGGTTCTCGCCCAGAATATGGTTGATGAGGCTGGATTTGCCGACGTTGGGGCGGCCAATGACGGCAACCGTGATGCGGTCATCCGTGTCTTCCTCGTCCTCCTCAAAGTTGAGGTGGGCGCAGACCGCGTCCAGCAGGTCGCCGGTGCCGTGGCCGTGCACGCCGGAAACCGGAATCAGTTCGCCGAGGCCGAGGCTGTAGAAGTCGTACAGCTCCATCGGGGGTTCGCCGACCTTATCGCACTTGTTGACAGCCAGCACAACGGGCTTGCCGCTGCGCATAAGCATTCCGGCAACGTCCTGATCCTGCGGTGTGACGCCCGCGGACAGCTCGGTCACCATGACGATGCAGTCTGCGGAATCAATGGCCAGCTGTGCCTGTTCGCGCATGTGGGCCAGCAGGCCGTCGTCAATGCGCGGCTCGATGCCGCCGGTGTCCACCAGCAGGAACTTGTGGCCGGACCACTCGCAGTCGCAGAAGATGCGGTCACGGGTGACGCCGGGGGTGTCCTCGACAATGGCGAGGCGCTGACCGGTCAGCTTATTAAAAATGGTGGACTTGCCCACGTTGGGGCGGCCCACGATGGCTACAATCGGTTTTGCCATGTCTGCCTTCCTCCCTCTCTACTCTCTTATCGTTTGAATTTTATCGTTTTGCGCTTGTGGGTGCTCAACATTGCCTTGCAGCATCCGCCGCCGTCGGTGGGGATGCTGACGGCGCGGCAGCCCAGCGCTCTGCCAAGCTCCTCCAGCGTGATGTCGTCAAGGAACTGGCCCTTCTCGTCGCGGATCATGACCTCGGGCACGGCCAGCAGGTCACTGTGCAGTTTGCCGCTGCACTGTTTGATGATGTCGGTGCCCGTGACAAGGCCCGCCACGCTGACGTTGCCGCCGAAATACTCATTTTTGATCTCGTGCACGGTGATCTTTACCTGCGGATACTTCTGCATCAGCGCATCGGCGCATTCCCGGATCAGCGGCCCGGCCAGCGTGCCGGTAACTACATCCATACTGTGGGGCAGCACCAGACCCGTGTAATTTTCCAGTTCTTCCAAAAAGGTGTCGTGGTAGAGCCGCCACATGCCGACGCCGTCCTCCAACTGCGCGAACGCATCGTAGAACTCCGCCGGAGGCAGCGGGCGCTCTGCGGTCAGATACCACTCATCGCTGGGGTAGATGACGCTGCGGCCATACTCGGCGCGGCATTTCTGTGCAAATTCTTCCAGAATATCCAGCGTGGCGGCGGCGGTTTCCTTATCGTAGGGTGTCAGCTTGTACAGACCCTTGCGGTAATCGGTCACACCGGCTGGCACAGCGGCGATGCTGCCGACCTGCGGGCGTAGGGCCAACAGGTCGGTCAGGGTGCGGCGCAGCTCGTCGCCGTCGTTGACGCCGCGGCAGAGCACGAGCTGACAGTTCAACTCGATGCCGCCCGCCGCCAGTCTGGGCAGATAGTCGAGCACCTCGCCGCCGCGCTTGTTGGCCAGCATCCGTACCCGCAGTGCGGGGTTTGTCGTGTGGACCGAGACGAAGATCGGGCTGATATGCATCTGGATGATACGGTCAATTTCGTGGTCGGTCAGGTTCGTCAGCGTGATATAGTTGCCGAACAGGAAGGAGAGCCGCTCGTCGTCATCCTTAAAATAGAGCGGCTCCCGCATACCGGGCGGCAGCTGGTCAATAAAGCAGAACATACAGTGATTGGCGCAGCTGTGCTTTTCGTCGCCCAGATAGGTCTTGAAGTTGCAGCCCAGTGGCTCATACTCCGCCTTGGTGATCTGCACGGTGCGGTGCTGCTCGTTCTCACACACTTCCAGGGAGAACGAGGTGGGCGTTGTATAAAACTGGTAGTCCAGTGCATCGTTCAGGGGATGACCGTCGATGGCCAGCAGCGCACAGCCTACGGTAAGGCCGAAGCGCTCCGCGGGGGAATTTTCATCTACCGCTGTCACATACAGGGCCATGGTGTCACACTCCTTTGCGATGGTTGTTCAATAAAAAATGGGGAAGGCATCGCCCTCCCCACGCAAGAGACTTACGCCTCTTTCTTGATGACTTCCTGGCCTTTGTAGTAGCCACACTTGCCGCAAACCTTATGGGGAACCTTCAGTTCGCCACACTGCGGGCACTTCACCAGCGTAGGCGCCTCCAGTTTCCAGACATTAGAGCGACGTTTATCGCGGCGGGCTTGAGAATGCTTTCTCTTGGGTACGATAGCCATAATCGGACACCTCCTTGGTGAAATTCAACTTAATAGTTGTTTTAATATGCTAAGCCTTGCATCTGCAGGGGCAGCATTGTCTGCCGGTTGGCAGGAACACCCTGCCGCCTTCTTCTTGCCGCAGATGGGGCATAGACCTTGACAATCAGCACTGCACAGCAGTACTGCGGGCACCTCAAAAATCAGCTCCTGATAGGCGAGCTCCTCGAGGTCGAGACAACCGTTCTCATTGCACGGCAGTTCAAAATCCGGATCCTCCAAATCACGATCCCGCACGAAGTATTCGCGTGTAAAATCGTAATCCCGGGTCAGCGGTTCCAGGCAACGCGCACACTCGGCATCAATATGAGCCCTTACACACAAAAGCAACTCTGCGCCGTCTTCGGTCAGCGTCGCCGTAAAGTCACATACTGCTGGTTTGTTTACGCTGTAGCCCCCGAAATCCGCCTTAGAGAAATCAGCCTCAAAATGCGCCTCAAACGGCTTGCGGCCACTCTCCAGAAAAGAACGAATATCAAATTGCATAGTACACCTCAAAAGGTTGCTTAAATAGTATACACAAGCGAAAGGGTCTTGTCAACCTGTAAAACACAAAAAGTTGAGATTTTTTTGGATTTTCCGCAGAAAATCGGGGCGGGAAGCACTTTCCCGCCCCGAAATCTCAATTTTTGCGGTTCAGAAGGTTCATATGACGAACTTCTTCAGGTCCTCCGGCAGGTCAGCCGCATTGGCAGAAACCGTGACGACGACCTCGATGTTGGAGGTGATCTTGTCGATGGCGTTCAGGACCTTGGCGGCAGCGGCCATATCGTGGTCGGTGATGCGCAGGATGCCGTCGAGAAACAGCTCGGTAATATCGTAGTTGCCTGCCAGCACGCCTGCCACAAAGCCGTACAACATATCAGCACCGGCAACGCCGTACTCGTCAACGTCTACCAGACGGGCGGAGTGGTTGATCTCGGTGGTGAGCTTCATGCACTTTTCAATGACAACAATGTTGCCGGAGGTGGTCTTGACGGCCTTGTCGATCATATCGATCATGGTCTTGGTCTTACCGGAGCCTTTGGTTCCAACAATCAGTTTCAGCATAGGGGGTTACCTCCTTATATTCGTCAGCGCGCAGTGCGCGTAGTTCCTTTACTCTTTCAGCGCGGCCTCCAGCTCAGCCTTGCGGTCCTCATAGCCGGGCTTGCCCAGCAGCGCGAACATATTCTTCTTGTAGCTCTCAACACCGGGCTGGTCGAACGGATTGACACTCAGCAGGTAGCCGGAGACGGCGCAGGCACGCCAGAAGAAGTAGATCAGCTCACCGACATCGTGGGCGGACAGGCTGTCGACCTCGATCAGGCCCAGCGGCACGCCGCCGTCGGTGTGGGCGAGAATCGTGCCCTCCATTGCCTTGCGGTTGACAACGCTCATATTCTGGTTGGCCAGGAAGTTCAGGCCGTCAAAGTTGCCCTCAAGCTCCTCAATATAGAAGTCGTCGCGGGTGTGCTTGACGTCGACGTAGGTCTCGAACATGATGCGTGCGCCGTCCTGCAGGAACTGGCCCATGGAGTGCAGGTCGGTGGAGAAGATGCAGGAGGTCGGCATCAGGCCCTTCTGGTCCTTGCCCTCGCTCTCGCCGAACAGCTGCTTGTACCACTCGTTCATCATCGTGAAGTCAGGCTCGAAGCAGGCCAGCGTCTCAACGCTCTTGCCCTTGCGGTACAGGATGTTGCGGGTCATAGCGTAGCGGTAGGCATCGTTGTCCGGGGACAGCTTGCCGAACTTCTCGCGGCCATCGGCAGCGCCCTGCATGAGCTCGTCGATGTCGATACCGGCGCAGGCAATGGGCAGCAGGCCGACAGCAGTCAGGACGGAGTAGCGTCCGCCGACGTCGTCGGGAACGACGAAGGTCGGCCAGCCCTGCTCGGTTGCCAGCTGCTTCAGCGTGCCTTTGGCGCGGTCCGTCGTGGCGTAGATGCGCTTGTTGGCCTCCTCGGTGCCGACAGAATCCTCCAGCAGCTTGCGCAGTACGCGGAACGCGAGCGCGGTCTCGGTGGTGGTGCCGGACTTGGAGATGACGTTGATCGAGAAGCGCTTGCCCTTCGTCAGCTTGATGATGTCGTTCAGGGCCGTGGGGCTGATGGTGTTGCCGCAGAAATAAATCTTCAGGCCGTCGTCAGCCTCATTGTGGTACAGGCCCTTGACGGCCTCGACCACAGCGCGCGCGCCCAGATAAGAACCGCCGATACCGGCGACGAGCAGCACATCGGAATCCGAGCGGATCTTCTGCGCAGCCTCCTTGATGCGGGCAAACTCTTCCTTGTCATAAGTAACAGGCAGGTCCAGCCAGCCCAGAAAATCATTGCCGGCACCCGTTTTGGATTCCAGCTGATTGTGGGCCAACTCGACCTGCGGATAGATTGCCTCATATTCTTCAGGACGGATGAATTTTGCAAGATGCTTGCCGTTAAAAGAAACAGCCATCTTTAGCTCCTCCTTTATGATTTTTATATCCCCATGATACCGTTTTACGTCGGTATTGTCAAGCAAAAGTAGGGGTCTTTTTTCGACTTTTTCATGAAATTTGCACAAATTCAATTCCGGAGCAGCAGGCTTTGGGCAAGAAGACGGAGGCAGTAGCGGAAACTTAACGCATCAACGTTCTGTGCTGCTGTGATGGGATAGCTGCACATTTCCGTGCCCTGATGCAGTATCTTAATGCGGCCCACCTGTTCCCCTGCCGTGACGGGCGCAGACAGCGGCGCGGGCAGCTCGACGACGGCTTCCAGGGTGCCGCCCTCGCCCTTGGGCATCAGGCAGTGTCCGGGGCTTTCGTAGTTCAGCGGGACTGTCGCCGCCGTGCCGTGCTCCACGGGCAGCGTCTGCGGCGCGTCGCCGGGCAGCGCGGCGGCTGCGCTCTCATAGTGGGCAAAGCCGTAATCCAGCAGCGTACTGGCTGCCTGGAAGCGTTCCTTGCCCGACGCAGAGCCCAGCACAACAGCAATCAGCCGCAGGCCGTCGCGCTCGGCGCTGGCGGAGATACAAACGCCCGCCTTGCCGGTTGTGCCGGTTTTCAGCCCCGTGATGCCGCGGTAGCTTTTGAGCAGCTTGTTGGTGTTGACAAGCTGGGTCGCGCCGCCGCGCAGCGTGTCCATCCAGATCGAGCAGTAGTCCCGCACCTCGGTGTGGTGCAGAAGCATTTCGCGGCTCATCAGGGCGACATCCCGTGCGGTGGAAAGGTGCCCTGCCTCGTCCAGCCCGCAGGCGTTGACAAAGTGGGTATTCGTCATGCCGAGCTCATACGCGCGGACGTTCATCATCTCTGCAAAAGCGGTTTCGCTGCCGCCGACATACTCAGCCACGGCCACCGCTGCGTCGTTGGCGCTGGAAATGCAGATGGCCTTGAGCATGTCGTCCAGCGTCATCTGCTCGCCGGGCTCGAGCCAGATCTGACTGCCGCCCATGTGGTAGGCGTGCTCACTGACGGGGACAAAATCGTCAAGGTGTATCTTGCCCGCCTCAAGGGCCTCAAACGCCAGCAGCAGTGTCATGACCTTGGTGATGGAGGCGATCGGGCGCCGGGCATCGGCGTTTTTCTCATAGAGCACTGTGCCGGAGTCCTCGTCGATCAGGATGGCCGCCGCGCAGGGCACGTCAAAGTCGGCCTTGGTCGCCGGGATGATGCCCGCAGCGGACGCGGCAAACCCGCGCAGCAGCGAAAGCACCACCAGCACCAGGCAGAGCAGCAGGGTCACGGCACGTTTTTTCATGGCAGCACACCTCCGGCGGAAATCGCTTTGGTACTACGATATGCTGCTCTGTGCGGAATTAGTATTGCGCTTTTGGTCGGATTCTATTATAATAAATCATGTATGTCTACTATTTATAAAAGCAAAGGAATCGTACACCATGCGGGTAACTTTTTACACCTTGGGCTGCAAGGTAAACCAGAATGAAACGGGCGCGCTGGCCCAGCTGTTTGAGGAAAACGGCTACACCGTTGTCTCCAATGAAGAAGGTGCGGATGTCTACATCGTCAACAGCTGCACCGTGACGAACTTCGGCGACCAGAAGAGCCGCAAATGGCTGCGCCGTGCCAAGCGCGAGAACCCCGGCGCTGTGACCGTGCTGACAGGGTGCTACCCGCAGGCCTTCCCGGACGAGGCCGCCGAGATTGCCGAGGCGGACGTTGTGACCGGCTCCGGCAACCGTCACGCGATTCTGACCGACGTACAGAAGGTGCTGAACGGTGAGGAAGAGCGCGTCGTCGACATCCGCCCCCACGAGAAGGGCGAGCGCTTTGAAGAGCTGCCCATGGATAAGTTTGCCGAGCACACCCGCGCCTTTGTCAAGGTCGAGGACGGCTGCAACCGCCGCTGCGCCTACTGCGTTATTCCGCGCGCCCGCGGTCCGGTGCGCAGCCGCGATGAGGCGAGCGTGCTGGAGGAGCTGCGCCGCCTGGCCGACGCCGGGTATAAGGAGGTCGTGCTGACGGCCATCAGCCTGCCGAGCTACGGCACCGACAGCGGTACGAGCCTGGTGGAGCTGATCGAAAAAGCCGCCGAGGTGCCCGGCATTGAGCGCATCCGGCTGGGCAGCCTTGACCCCGACATGCTGCACGATGACGACATCCGCCGCATGGCAGCCGTAAAGAAGCTCTGCCCGCAGTTCCATTTAAGCCTGCAGAGCGGCTGTGACAAGACGCTGCGCGCCATGCGCCGCCCCTACACGACGGCCCAGTACGCCGATATTGCAGCCAAGCTGCGCGCGGCATTCGGTGCGGACAACGTCAGCTTTACCACCGATGTCATCGTAGGCTTCCCCGGCGAGACGGAGGATGACTTTGAAGCCAGCATGGCCTTTGTGACGGGAATGAGGTTTTTGAAGGTGCATGTGTTCCCCTACTCCCGCCGCGAAGGCACGGCAGCCTACGACTTTGCCGACCAGTTGCCCGAGCACGAAAAGGAGGCCCGCAGCCGCCGCATGGCCGCCGCTGTGGAGGAGGTACGCGCTGCCGAAGCAGCCGCTATGCAGGGCCGCAAGGCCAGCGTACTGCTGGAAACGCCGCTGTCCGCTACAATGTTCACCGGCTACACGAAGCAGTACCTGCCTGTGCTGGTCAGCGCACCCGGGCACAAGACCGGCGACGTTGTGGAGGTCACGCTGGGGGCCTGGGACGGGAAACGGTGCAGGGCAGAGATCGTTTGATTTGTATTGATTGTTGCAACGCCGTTATTCATGCTCGATGTAGGGGCAATGCTTGCATCGAACCGCGGGCTGATGCCTGCATCCGCTCCTGCAGGCCGGGGATGCCGCGGCACCGCAAGAGATATTGCATCCATTCTGCAGGGAAATCTCTGGATTTTACAGAGATTTTCCTGTTTTTTGTTGCCTGCCCTCTTGCAAAAAGTATGGATTTTTGGTAAAATTTTAACAGGAGCGGGTGTACCCGCTGATACGTCACTTTTGGAGCAAACAGAGCAAAACAAAGGAGCAATTACAATGAGAGGCATTTACACCCCCGTAACGGATATCCGTCGCAAGGTGTTCACTGAGGTTGCCCGCATGGCCTATGAGGTCAACGAGCTTTCCGACTACGAAAAGCTGATGCGTGAGCTGCCCTTCAAGATCATTCCCGGTGAGGAAAAATCTCTGCGCAGCAGCATCTTCCTGGAGAGAGCCATCATCTCCGAGCGCGTCCGTCTGGCCATGGGCATGTCCCTGCGTCCGCTGGATGAGAGCGTGCCCGCCAGCGAGGGTCTGGAGCACAGCGTTATTGCGGACAAGTACTACGAGCCGCCGCTGATCAATGTCATCAAGTTTGCCTGCAACGCCTGCCCGGAGAAGGTCATCAAGGTCACGGCCATGTGCCAGGGCTGCCTGGCGCACCCCTGCCAGGAGGTCTGCCCGAAGCACGCCATCAGCTTCCGCAACGGCAAGAGCCACATTGACCAGAGCCTCTGCGTCAAGTGCGGCCGCTGCGTCAACAGCTGCCCTTACAGCGCCATCGTCAAGACCGAGCGCCCCTGCGCCGCGGCCTGCGGCATGGGTGCCATCCACTCCGACGAGCATGGCCGTGCCGAGATCGATTACGATAAGTGCGTTTCCTGCGGCATGTGCCTGGTCAACTGCCCGTTCGGCGCTATCGTTGACAAGGGCCAGATCTTCCAGCTGATCCAGTCCATCAAGCGCGGTGATGAGGTCGTTGCCATCGTGGCCCCCGCCTTCATCAACCAGTTCCCCGGCATGACCCCCTCCAAGCTGAAGGAGGCCATGCGTCAGCTGGGCTTTGCCGATGTGGCCGAGGTCGCCATCGGTGCCGACCTGTGCACCATCGACGAGGCGAAGGACTTCATGGAAGAGGTTCCCGCCAAGATTCCGTTCATGGGTACGTCCTGCTGCCCCGCGTGGAGCGTGATGGCTAAGAAGCTGTTCCCCCAGCAGGCCGAGTGCATCAGCATGGCCATGACCCCCATGGTCCTGACCGCCCGCCTCATCAAGAAGGAAAAGCCCAACGCCCGTATCTGCTTTATCGGCCCCTGCGCCGCCAAGAAGCTGGAGGCCAGCCGCCGCAGTGTCCGCAGCGAGGTGGACTTCGTGCTGACCTTTGAGGAGCTGCGGGGAATGTTCGCCGCCAAGGATATCGACTTCTCCCAAATCCCTGATACGGAGGCTCACTATAAGGCGTCGGCTCCCGGCGTGGGCTTTGCTGCCTCCGGCGGCGTGGCTAAGGCCGTGGAGAAGGTGATCCAGACCAAGAATCCGGATCGGGAGGTCAAGACGGTGTACGCTGCGGGCTTGCGGGCCTGCCGCCAGATGCTGCGGGTGGCCCGGTCCGGCAAATACGACGGCTATCTGCTGGAGGGCATGGCCTGCCCTGGCGGCTGCATCGCAGGCGCCGGTACGGTTCAGCCGCCGGAGAAGTCCCGGCGGATGCTGGAGCAGTACGAGGCTCGGGCGGCGCTGGACAACCCACTGGATTCGGAGTATATGGAGGACATTGAGCTGCTGTACGAGGATCCGGAGAACTGGGACCGTGTGTCCCGGCACTGATAGGCGGAATATTGGATAGAAGATCTCGATGGAAGGGACAAAAGAGGGACACGCTGGCGGGCGTGTCCCTCTTTTGCTGCGGGGAGGCTGTTTTGTTCAGAAGATTTTTCCCTTGTCTCCGATAGCCCACTTTTCCGGCTGCTGGGAAAAGCGGGCCGCCGGAGGCACGTTCCCGTCGAAGTTACCCGCAGGAGACAACAAAAGCGAAAAGCATCATAGGCTGCTGAAGGCTATCAACATAAATATAGCACTGTCATTCCCACGACCAGTCCGCAGACCGACCGTGGGAATCCGTAATACCTTTGCATGAGTTGCCGTACGGCGACAACAAACCGTATAATTCGATGCATATATTTCAAATTGTTATCATATTTCCAGCCTTGCTGAACAGAAGCACACAACGAAAAGACCCCTGATGGGAGCAAGAGCTGTACCATCCGGAAGACCCTCTGCATCCCGGCATATCCCCGAAAAATCTGCGAACAGACGTTGGCTATTCCGAACGGCAGAGCATATGACGGAATTTAAATAATTTCATTCAACGAAACGAAATAACGTGTCAGGGAAAACCAAGGTAGCCAAAAAGTACCATATTTCAAGGGAAACAGTGATTTCTGAGTTTTCGGTATCGTTACCGGCAATGAGCAAAGTGTGAATTTTCTGTGAAAATTGCAAAAAAATTTTGTGATGATTTTGTCGATTCTGATTGTTGACTTTTTTCACAAAAGAGATATGATAATGTCGTATGACGGAGGCGGAAACGTTTTCTGTCAGTAATGGCCGTTATATTTGTGCGAAAAAATGTACCTGCGGAGCGGGAGTTCCCCCGTGCCGCACCCGGACTGCAGCCGGGAAAACCTTTTGTGTCATTGTGTAAGGAGGAGACAATATGATTAGTTTTCTGATCTGTCTTGCTTTGCTGATCGGCGGCTACTTCCTGTACGGCAAGGTCGTGGAGAACACCTTCGGCCCCGACGACCGTGAAACGCCTGCCGTAAAGATCAACGACGGCGTGGACTATGTGGTTCTGCCCCAGTGGAAGCTGTTCATGATCCAGCTGCTGAACATTGCGGGCCTCGGCCCCATCTTTGGTGCACTGCAGGGTGCTCTGTGGGGCCCCGTGGTGTTCCTGTGGATCACCTTCGGCACCATCTTTGCCGGCGGCGTGCATGACTACTGCTCCGGCATGATGAGCGAGCGCAACGACGGCGCTTCCA
>ERZ857745.2824-NODE-2824-length-17819-cov-6.715548_pt1 | contig 17819 bp, 10 predicted proteins | sample MGYA00519699_ERZ857745 | MGnify/ENA primary metagenome ERZ857745 (study PRJEB31778, sample SAMEA3449357) | human gut metagenome | biome: human gut; feature: human-associated habitat; material: faeces | place: United Kingdom | collected 2010/2012 ...
GAACGCGTGCTGAAAATGGTGGACGGCGTGCTGCTGCTGGTGGACAGCTTTGAAGGCCCGATGCCCCAAACCCGCTTTGTGCTGAAAAAGGCACTGGAGCTGAAGCTGAAGGTGCTGATTGTCATCAACAAGATTGACCGCCCCGACGCGCGCTGCGAAGAGGTGGTGGGCGAAATCCTCGACCTGCTGATTGACCTCGAAGCCGACGAAAGCACCATCGAAAACCCGATTCTCTACGTTTCCGCCCGCAAGGGTACGGCGACGCTGGATCTGGACACCCCCGGTACGGATCTGCGCCCGCTGTTCGATGCCATCCTGAAGTACATTCCCGCGCCTGAAGGCGATCCCGACGGCCCGGCGCAGGTGCTGATTTCCACCATCGACTACTCCGAGTATGTCGGGCGCATCGGCGTCGGCCGCATCACCCGCGGCGTGTTCAAGGCGGGCATGAACGTCGTCCACACGAATGTGCAGACCGGCGTGACGAGCCAGCCGTGGCGTCTGGGCAACCTGTATCAGTACGACGGCTTGAAGCGTGTGGACGCGGAAGAAGTCCGCATGGGCGACATCGTGGCGCTGTCCGGCGCGGCGGATTTGTCCATCGGTGACACCGTCTGCGCGCCGGAGTGCATCGAGGGTCTGCCGTTCGTCAAAATCAGCGAGCCGACCGTCACGATGACGTTCCAAGTCAACGATTCCCCTTTCGCGGGCCGTGAGGGCACTTATGTCACGAGCCGTCACCTGCGCGCGCGCCTGATGCGCGAATTGCAGACGGACGTTTCTCTGCGCGTCAGCGACACCGACAGCACGGATGCGTTCGAGGTCTGCGGCCGCGGCGAACTGCATCTGTCTATCCTGATTGAAAACATGCGCCGTCAGGGCTACGAATTCGCCGTCTCCAAGCCGCGCGTTATTTACCGCGAAATCGACGGCGTGAAGTGCGAACCGATTGAACGCCTTGTCGTGGACACGCCGCAAGCTTCCGCAGGCGCGGTCATCGAGAAAATCGGTCGCCGCCGCGGTACGCTGGAGCACATGTCTGGTCAGGATCGCGTTCGTCTGGAGTTCCTTGTGCCGTCGCGCGGGCTGTTCGGCTATCGCAGTGAGTTCATGACTGACACGCGCGGCGAAGGCATCATGTCCGCCGTGTTCGAGCGCTACGAGCCGGTCAAGGGCGATATTCCGCACCGCAGCGTCGGCGCGCTGGTGGCGCACGAAAGCGGCGTTTCCACCCCCTATGCGCTGTTCTACGCGCAGGAACGCGGCACGCTGTTCATCGGCGCGCAGCAGAACGTCTACGAGGGCATGATCGTCGGTCAGAACTCCCGCCCGGATGACCTTGTTGTCAACGTCTGCAAACAGAAGCACGTCACCAACATGCGCAACGCTTCCGCTTCCGAAGACGCAATGCGCCTGATTTCCGTCCATCCGATGACGCTGGAAGAGTGCCTCGAGTTCATTGATGATGACGAGCTGCTGGAAATCACCCCGAAGAACCTGCGTATGCGCAAGCGCATCCTGAACGCGGGCGACCGCGCGCGCCAGTGGCGGTACAAGCAGGACTAATTGAGTTCTCTGCATTCGCATTTTTGAGCATATAGAATCCCCCGGCAGGGCTGATTGAAGGACTGCCGGGGGATTTTTTTGCGTGCGCCTCCGGGCGCACGCAAAAACAGCACCGAGAGAAACGTTTCTCCCGATGCTGTCTGGCCGCGCCCATCTGGCGCGACAATGTGCAAGCAGTGAATAAAGCAGCTTGAGGGGGCGCTCCTGCGGGTGCGCAAATTTCCCTTACTCCCTTATCAGCCCCAGCAATACCGACCCCTCCGGGTTCTCCGCAACCCGTATATCAACCTGACCCCACGGTGTCCACACATTCTCCCGCACATATCTCCGAATCCTCTGCATCAGCATTTCTGAATGGCATGGCCCACCGCTGAGCAGCAGCACTTCCGGGTCATACGCATGAATCAAATTCACCGCGCCCATCCCCAGCGCCGTCGCGACCGTCTCAAACACCCGCAGGCTGACCGCATCCCCCTGCGCCACGCCGTCCAGCAGCGCGCGGTAATCTACCTTTCTCGCATTCGCCAAGGCACTTTCCGCAAACCCATCCTCCTGACGGGCGATTTCATCCAGTGCCCAAGTTCCCGCCCATGCTTCCAAACAGCCCGTCGCGCCGCAGGTGCAGCGGCGGGGGTGCAGCATTTCAATCGCCATGTGACCGCCGAGCATCCCCATTGTGCCGTGCCGACCTGTCAGAATGCGCCTGTCCTGGGCGGCGGCACTGCCGATGCCTGTACCAATCATGAGGATGGCGGCGGCCTCCGTGTCTTTCGCCGCACCGCAGCGCATTTCGCCCAGCAGTGCAGCAGCAGCATCGTTCATCAGGAAAACGGGCGCGCCGAATGTCTTCTGTGACCAGCGCATCCAGTCAAAACCGACTGCATCCGTGTATTTTCCGTTGCAGGCGATGACCGTTCCACGGCAGACCACGCAGGGCAGTGCAATCGACACGGCATCGGGCTGTCCCCATGCGGCGGCATGCTGCGCGACGAGCGAGAGCGTCTGCGCAAGCGGCGCACGCGAATCCACCTCGAACACGTCCGGCTGTGGGTGACTGTCCGCCATCATCAGCGCCAGTTTCACCCGCGAGCCGCCTAAATCAACGCACAGCGTCTTCATACCGTTTCCCCCTTGTGCCGACGAACGAAATCCATATAGAACAGCCAGTCCTGGCGGCTCAGATAGTGCAGTCCGCCGCGCAGATGGTACGCGACATGCCCCTCCGGGTACGCCGCACCGACCGCGGCGGGTGATTCTGTACCCACAAAGCCGCGCAGTCCGTGCAGCTTCCACGCGGGCGACGCGGCGGCACAGCAAAGCTGCTGCGAATATGGGTCAGCCCAGCAGTCAAGCGACGCGCTGCTGACGGCGGCGAAGCGTGGGGCGATGGCGCCGAGCAGAAAATGCTGGTCGTAGGGGCGCTCCTCCGGGTGGTCGATGTAGCGGCTGCGATTGCCGCAGAACCAGTACGGGAAGCTGCGCGCCATCGCCGCGTAATCCTCCGCGCCGGGGTGCTTGGTCTGTTCCAGCGCGTCGCCGCCGCATCCGGCATCGTTGGCGCAGGTGAAGCGGATTCGGGTGTCCTGCGCGCCGCAGAGCAGCGCCGCTTTGCCCAGCCGTGAATGCCCAATCACGGCGATATTCCGCGCGTCCACCTCCGGGCGAAGCGTCAGCACATCCAGCGCGCGGCTGGCAGCGTATGCCCAGAAAACGAGCTTGCCGGGGTCGGTGTCGGGATGCTTCCGCGGATAATGCCCGCACAGCCCGCTGCCCCAGTCGCTATCGTCCGCCGTAATGTCTGTATAGCACACGACCGCCAGTGCAAAGCCGTTGTCGAGGATTTCCTCCGCCGGACAGTAGATGTCCGGAATGAGCGGACGGAAATTCAGCAGCAAAAACAGCGGATGCGCCTGACCGTCCGCCGGATAGAGAAACCGCAGCGGGAAAGCAAATTCTCCTGCGGGGGTATCAAAGCGGACTTCGAGCGTCTCCTGCATGGCGTGTCCGGCGCAGGCGGGCATTGGCGGCGCCATTACCCGCGCGGATGCGGTGGACGGCGGCAGAAACGTGCCGTACTGCTCCCGCGCGAGGATGTTCAGCAGTTCCCCCCGGCGCGCCTCCCACTGCGCGGATGACGTGACGGGCGTGCCGTCGGTCATGGTGAGCAAATCGGGCGTGTACATGCGGGTGTCCTCCCCGTTATAATTGTGGTACAATGGCATCCAAGAGCGTTTCCAGCAGCTGCTTCTGATTCCGGTTTTCCGCCGTGCAGGTGATGACTGCCTCCTGCGCCGGCAGAATGACGCTGTACTGCCCATACAGCCCGTCCGCGCGATACGAATCGTACTTTCCGCGCCAGAACAGGTAGCCGTAGCCGTCTTCCTCGTTTTCGACCTGCTTGCTGCCGCTTGCGCGCACCCAAGTCGGGTCAAGCAGCTGTTTTCCCTGCCATTGCCCGCCCTGCTGATAGAGCAGTCCCAGCTTGTGCAGCTCTGGCAGCGCCAGCAGCAGCCCCGCTGCGCCGAACGTCCGCCCCAGCGGGTCAACCTCCCAGACCGTGCGCTGAATCCCCAGCGGCGCAAACAGCCGCGGCATCAGGTAATCCACAAGGTCGCACCCGGCGCGCTTCTGCACCGCCAGCCCCGCCAGATACGGCCCGACGTTGCTGTACACAAAGTGCGTCCCCGGCGCTTCGTCAAACGGCAGCGCCAGCACTGCTTTCGCCCAGTCTTCTTCCGCCATGCCGACGCGCTGTGCACCCATCAAGTACCCGCGCGACTGCCCGATGCACATCGTCAGCGCATCACGAATCGTGGCGCGGCAAAGGTTCTCCGAGGGATTTTCCGGCGCTTCGTCCGGGAGCAGTTCAATCAGGCGGTCGTCAAGGCGCAATAACCCCTCCTGAACCGCGAAACCAACTGCCGCCCCGGTGAAGCTCTTGCTGGCAGAGAACAGCAGGCGGCGGCACGGGCTGTCCCAATTGTGCTGATAGATTGTTTCGCCGCGCTGGGCGACAATCAGCCCCAGCAGCCGCAGGTTTTCGGCATTCTGTTCGATGTTCATCAGGTTCATAAGATGTGACCTCCCTGTTCTGTTTCTGTCTGCACCAGCACCATCGGCAGGTGCAGCGTGACGCGCGTTCCGCCCTCCGGGGGACAGACGATGTCCAGCCCGTAGTTCGCGCCGTAGAGATTGCGCAGGCGGTTATGGATGTTCACCAGCGCCAGACTGTTCCCCGCCGGGACGTTCAGCACGTCCTGCATACTCTTGTCGGACAGCTTCCGGTGAATTTCCGCCAGCCGCTCCGGGGGAATCCCCACGCCATCGTCCGTTACGCACAGCGCACAGCCTCCCGTCTCCGTCGTGTGGCAGGAAATCGTCAGCGTCCCTTTCTCCAAGCGCGATTCCAGCCCGTGATAAATCGCGTTTTCCACCACGGGCTGGATGATGAAACGCGGAATCGCGAGGTCTTCGAGCGCCGGATCTACGTCGAAAACGTAGTTGAAGCGGTTCGGGAAGCGGATGCGGATGATGTCCAGATAATAGTTGACAATGGTCATTTCCTTGCGCAGCGCGACGATGTCCGCGCCCTTGATGCAGTAGCGCATGATGGAGGATAGGGCGTTGGTAATCGACACGATTTCGCTGCTGTTCAGCATGTACCCATACCCGCGGATGCAGTCCAGCGTGTTGTAGAGGAAATGCGGGTTAATCTGGCTTTGCAGGGCGGACAGCTCCGCGCGCTTCTTTGCCAGATTCAGCTCATAGAGCCGCGTCTGATCTTGCAGGCGCTCCGCCGTCATTTCAGACACCTTGTCCAGCAGCGTGTTGATTTCCTGACAGAACAGTTCCATTTCGCTGCTGGTGCTGATGTGGATGCGGTTTTGCAGCTTGTCATCCAAGTCATTTTCGATGAAGGCGGTCAGCTGTTTCACCGGCGCCATGATGCTGCGCTGGATGTGCAGGTTCCACACACCGATGCAAATGGCGAACACGACGCATATCAGCATCCCCAGCCAGAGCAGCGGCATCAGGTCTGCCGCGATTTCGTCCTCCGGCACGAGGCTGACCAGCCGCCAGCCCATCGATGAGAGCAGCAGCGAATCCGTCAGGTATGTCGTCTTGTTGAGCGTCAGACTGTGCTGCAAGCCGTCCGCCATATCGCTGCAGAACGATTCGGGCAGCAGGGACAGCGTGTTCCCGTCTGCGTCGCAGCAGAGGATAATCTGCTCGTCCTGCTCGATGAGCATCAGCGCTGCACCGGGCGTCGGCAGGGCGCTGCGCAGCGTGGATTGCAGCAGGTCAAGGCGGGCGAAGATGACGCAGGTGCCTAACTTCTGCCGGAAGCGCGCGCCCTGCCGGGTGTTGTAGACCGGCTGAACGTATGCAAAAAAGTTGATGTTCGTGAAGGTATCGAATGCTGGCCCGTAAAAACCGGAAGACAGATTGTCGCTTTCAAACAGGTGATACTTGGAATCCAGCGTGTCCAGCGCAATGATGTTCCGCTCCGTCGGGCTGAGGATACTCTGGTCGTTGTTGACGATGACGATGTGGCTGACCGTGGTGCTGTGGTTGAGCAGGCTGGAAGTAAAATCAATGAAACTTTTGCCGTACTGCATTCGTTGTATCGCTGTCGGCGCGTGATAATACTGCTGCAAGACCTCGTTGGAATGGAGGGCGTTGCCCAAGTAGGACATTTCGTTGCCGATGCGGTCAAGGCTGTCGCCCAGCTGCACGAGCATCGAATGCACGAACGTCGCCGCTTTCTTCTCAGACATCCGCTGTGCGCTGCTGTAAAACACCGTCGCCAGAATCACCACCGCCAGCACCGTGCCGGTCGTCAGCAGCGTCATCTGGCTGCGCAGAGAACTGAAATGCTTGCGCATATGTCAGCGCACACTCCCTTCCTGATGCGCTGTGCGGTACGCGCCCGGCGTCTGCCCGAAATATGTTTTGAAGGTGGCGGAAAAGTGGTTATAGTTGCTGTACCCCGTCTGCCGTGCGATTTCGGAGATGCTCATGGACGTCGTGATAATCAGCGTCCGCGCACGCTCCATGCGGTGGCTGGATAGGTACTTAGTGAACGTCGCGCCCGTGATGGCGCGAAACAGCTCACTGCAATAGGTGTAGTTCAGGTGGAACTGCGCCGAAAGCCTTTGGAGGGACAATTCGTCGCTCAAATGCGCATCGACGTAGTTCAGCATGTCGAAAAACGTCGGACTGCAGTCGTTGACGTAGATGGATACCGGCGCCTGACCAGGCTGCACCTCCGCCATCGTCTGCCGAAGCAGCTGCAATTGCCGAACGGGATTGAGGATGTCCTGCGATACAGGCACAGTGTAGCACACACGCACGTCAGGCGACTTTGGCAGGGTAGATAACAGCGACTGTTCTGTCATTGGCGTGAACAGCAGCACTTCGTTCGCGTCCGCCCAGAAGGACAGAGACGCCTGAAACCCGTTCAGCAGCGGCGGAAGCGTCTCTGGCTTCTCCGCGGACAGCAGCACCATGGACAACATCCCTTCCGGCACGGGCAGTCCGCGCTGCGTAAAAAGCGGTTTGAGCGGCGCTGTACTGCTCAGCGTCGCCAGAAACGCCGGGTCGCTCCCCACACGAATGTCGTGGATGCGGCCCGACAAGCGTTCCAGTGCAGTCTGCGCCGCGTCGGGCAGAATTGGCTTCAGGCAGTAGTCGAATGCGGACAGCCGCAGCGCTGTCTGCACATAACTGAAATCGGAATACCCGCTCAGGACGATGAACACCGTCTGCAAGCCCGCTTCCCCGGACAGGCGAATCAGGTCAATGCCCGTCATCTGCGGCATCCGAATGTCCACAATCGCGGCGTCGAAGCGTTCCGTGCGCAGCTTGTCCAGCGCAGCGGGCGCTTCCGTCCTCAGCACGGGCGGATCAAAGCCCCAGTCCGCCCACGGGAAGGTGTGCGCGGTGGAATACAGCGCCATCGGCTCGTCATCAACAATCAGAATGCGGTACAAATTTCGTCCTCCTTCCTCCCGAACGGCTTCATCGGGAGTGCATCCAGAAACTTATGAAAGCAATCCTATTTAGCAGGAAGGTGTTCTTATTATAGCAGGGATGATTTCGCTTGTCCACTGCTAAAGATGGAGAATCTGGTCTAAATACAGCCGAACCGAAAATATTGAGGGTGCAAACCGAAAACAGTGCATTCCTTTTCGGTCAAAAAGCGATAAAATAAAGCCATGAACAAAAACGAGAAAGCGGGTGGCTGATGGCATGGCGAAAGAACATGCGATGATTGAATCAGGGCGTCGGCAGTCCTTGGGCAAGCGGATCTGGAAAAACCGCTGGGTGTATCTCTTCCTGCTGCCGGGCATTGCGTTCGTCCTGCTGTTCTGCTACGGCCCGATGTATGGTCTGGTGGTCGCCTTCAAGGACTACAAGATCAGCAAGGGCATTCTGGGCAGTCCGTGGGCGAATCCGTGGTATAATAACTTCGCGATGATGTTCAAGGACAAGAAGTTCAACGCGGCGTTCTTCAACACCATCCGCATGGGACTGGCGTACATCATTACCGGCTTCCCCGGCCCGATCATTCTGGCGCTGCTGCTCAACGAACTGCGGAGTCGGCACTACAAGAATACCTTGCAGGTGATTTACACCTTCCCGAACTTCCTAAGCTGGGTTATCGTCGGTGGCTTGATGACGACGATTTTCGCAGGCGAGGGCGTCATCAACAGCCTGATTCGCGCATCCGGAGGACAGACATACGGCTTCTTGACGGACAAGAGTCTGATTCGTCCTCTGCTGTATGCGACAAGTATCTGGAAGGGAACTGGCTGGTCAGCCATCCTGTATCTGGCGGGCATCGCGGGCATCAGCCCGGAACTCTACGAAGCCGCCGAGGTGGACGGCGCGAACCGCTTCCACAAGATGTGGTACATCACATGGCCGGAAATCCGCTCGACGGCGGTGATTCTGCTCATTCTGGCGTTCGGCGGCATCATGAGCAAGGGCTATGACCAAATCCTGAACATGACCAATGCGGTTGTGCGCGACGCGGCGGAGACGATTGACACCTACATCTACCGCATCACCTTCCAGGAAAAACCGAAATACGGCTTCTCCACCGCGATCGGCTTGTCGAAATCCGTCATCAACTTCGCTTTCCTGCTGCTGGCAAACAAGCTGGCGAAAGCACTTGGGGAAGGAGGCATCATGTAATGACAGCAATTTCCTCGAAAAAAGCGGAGAAACAGCTTGAACGGGAAATCGCGCGGAAGAAACGCAAGCTCCAAAAAACGACGGCGTTCGATGTCTTCAACATCATCTTCCTGCTGATTCTGGCGTTCATCGTCATCGTCCCCTTCTACTACACCATCGTCCGTTCCTTCCTCACACAGCAGGAATTCATCATGAACGGCACGACGCTCTGGCCGCAGAGCCCGACTACAGGCAACTACCGCGACATCTTCGTCGGCACGGGCCTGCTGCGCTCGTTCTTCAACTCCGTGCTGTACACGGTGACAGGTACGCTTTTCAGCATGTTCCTCGCCACAACCTTGGCGTATGGGCTGAGCAAGAAGAACTACCCCGGACGCGCGCTGTTCCAGAACATGATTGTCTTCACCATGTACTTCGGCGGCGGCGTTGTCCCCTTCTTCCTGCTGGTTAAGGACTTGGGGCTGTACGGCAACCGCTTCGCCGTGGTCATTGCGCTGGCGTTCAATGCGTTCAACATGATTATCCTGCGCAACTTCTTCGAGTCTCTGCCGCCGGATTTGGAAGAAGCGGCAATGCTCGACGGTGCAAGCCCTTTCCGCATCTTCTGGCAGATTGACCTGCCGCTGATGAAGCCCGCACTGGCGACGGTGACGCTGTACTTCATCGTTGACCGCTGGAACGAATGGTTCTGGAGCAACCTGCTGTTCCTCGACAGCAAGATGTGGCCGATGCAGCTGGAACTGCGGCAGATTCTGTGGACGAGCAGTGCGCTGGCGGCGGATGTTCCGGCAGAGCTGGGGCGCCGCACATACGCCGACGGCATGAAGGCGGCGGCGGTGATCGTGACGATGCTGCCCATCATGTGCGTGTATCCTTTCCTGCAAAAGTATTTTGCAAAAGGCGTTATGATTGGGGCGATTAAGTCTTAAGGCTTAGCTTCTCTTTCCGTTGATTTCTATTCATCCGGCAAGGATGATAGGACATAAAAAGGAGGTATTCCTACATGAAACGGTTTCTGTCTCTGGTTCTGTCTCTGGCAATGATTCTCCCCATCATGCTGGCTGCGACGCCCGCATTGGCGGAAGAGAATCCCTACGCCGAACACCTGACCTTCAAGGTCTTCACCATCGACGGCTCGGACGACATGTTCAACTGGCCGCTGGTGAAGCAGGCGATGGAGAAGTTCAACTTCGACTTTGAAATCCAGCTTGTCGCGTGGGATTCTTGGGATGAATCCACCCGCACGCTGGCATACACCCAGAGTCTGCCGGAAGTCATCGCGTGGTACAACCTGAATAAGGATGAGTACCTCGAATGGGTGGAAGAGGGCGTGTTCAAGGCGCTGCCGGACGACATGTCTGCGTACCCGAATCTGGAAAAGCTCATCAACAGCTACACCTGCTTCGACCAGTTCCGCGTCGATGGCAAGCTGTACACCTTCCCCAAGATTAAGAACAGCAACCCCGTCAACCTCTACACCACCTACATGTTCGCGTATCGCCGCGACTGGGCGAAGGCGATGGGCTATGACTGGGCGCCTGTCCAGACCTTGACCTACGACGAATTCGTGGCATACCTGCGCGACGTGAAGGAAAAGGATCCGGGCCACATGGGCGATAAGCTCGTTCCGCTTGATCTGGACAACGGCGGCAAGCACTGGGCGATGCTGGCGCAGCTGTGGAACCAGCGCATCGGCTCCTTCGACATCGTGGATGGCCAGTATCGCTGGAGCGCGGAAGACCCCTCTTCTCTGGAAGCCATCAAGCAGATTAAAACCCTCTACGACGACGGTCTGCTGGCGATGGACAGCTACAACGACTCCAACAACGCGGGTCGTGAACGCTTCCTCGCGGGCCGCTCTGCTGTCCTGTACGGCAACCTCGGCGCGACCATCCTGCAGACGACTGCCCGTACCCTCGCGACCAATGTCGAAGGCTTCACCGACGAAGACCTCGGCATCATCTGCCTCGAAGCGCCCGACGGCACGTTCCATGTCAGCCAGATCGACGAGTGGTGGGCTGCGTTCGCCTTCTCCGCGAACTGCCGCGACGAAGTCATGGATCGCTGGCTGGCGGTCGGCAACTGGCTGCTCGAACAGGAACAGATTGAAACCTACGCTTACGGCGTGAAGGGTGAAGACTGGGACTACGACGCGGACGGCAACGTCGTTCTGAACTACACCGATGCAGACATCGCCGCCACCGGCAGCAAGTACTACATCGTGCAGGAGCGCGCCTTCCAGAAGTACTTCGTCCTCGAAGGCTTGGACGTCTACCTCCCCGGCAACCCCGCATACTCTTCCTACATCATCAATGACCTGTTCACCACGAACATGAAGACTTGGGAAAGCAACGCAACATTCGCTCCGACGGACTATAACCTGACCAACACCAAGAACGAGGCGTATTACTCCTTCCGTTCTGCCGTCATCAACAACATCCGCGATATCATCATTCAGGCGGTCATCTCTGACGATCCGGAAACGGTTTGGAACGACTTCGTGAATGAACATCGCGAAGAAGGCGACAAGCTGGCTGCGGAACTGACGGAAGAATTCCTGAAGTAATCCATCCACGGGTCAGTGCTTGACCCGCAATCACCCGTCTGCATTTTCAGGCAGCAGGGAGCTTTCTGAGAATGGAAGCTCCCTGCTTTTCGATTTTAGCGTACGCCAAATCTAAAAGGCTACAGCAAAAACAAGCTGCTTATTTCCCGCAAATACCGCGCACTTCCCCCCCGAATGCTTCCGTCCAGCACCGGACGTTCCTTCCGACGCTGCACCAAGGCATTCCCAACCCCATCAACGGGAGGCAAAACACATGATTCACCCCCTCGCCATCACCATGTGGGATTTTTCATGGATTGAACGCCGCTGGGACGGCGCAGGCTTTGAGGACTGGAACGCTGTCCTCGACGGCGTCAAGGAACGCGGCTATGATGCCGTCCGCATCGACGCATTCCCCCACCTGCTGTCCCAAGCCCCTGAAAAAGAATGGCTGCTCCTGCCTGTCTGGTATTCCAATGACTGGGGCAGCCCCTATAAAGTCCGCGTTCGGCTCTTTCCTGCACTCATCGACTTCCTGAAAGCCTGCCGCGCGCGCCGCATCAAGGTCGCCCTCAGCAGCTGGTTCCGCGAAGACGCCGATAACGTCCGCATGGCGCTCAGCACCCCGCAGGCGATGGCGAAATGCTGGATTGATACCCTTCGCCTGATTGCAAACGCCGGGCTGATGGACACCATCCTCTATGTTGACCTCTGCAATGAGTTCCCCGGCGACTTCTGGGCACCGTACTTCCGCAATGACCCGCCGTGGATGACGTGGAGCTGCTGGCATACCGACGCCGCGATGGACTATATGCGCACGGCGATTGCGCTCGTCCGTCAAGAATACCCTGATTTGCCGTACTGCTTCTCCTTCGACGGCGAGAATACGCACTTCTACCGCGAACGCGACCTCTCCTTCTTCGATTTGGCGGAGCACCATATCTGGATGACGAAGCTGAACAAGCAGCAGTTCTATCACGAGGTCGGTCAGGCGAAGGACGGGCGATTCACCGAGGAAGCGTATCACCTGCTGGCTGACCATGCGCTGGATGTGTACCACAACAAGGAAGATTACTGGAAGCAGCTGCTTGTGGACGGCATTCAGACGCTCGCAGCGGACGCGAAAGCCGCAGGGCTTCCGCTGGCGACAACCGAGTGCTGGGGCATCACGGACTACAAGGATTTCCCGATGCTCCCGTGGGGCTGGGTGAAAGACCTGTGCGCGCTGGGTGTAGAGACGGCGTGTCAGGCAGGACAGTGGGCGCTGATGGCGACGAGCAACTTCGCCGCGCCGCAGTTCTGCGGCATGTGGCGGGATGTTGCGTGGCATCAGCGTTTGACGACGATGATTCACGAAGCGCCCCTGCCGCCGGAAGCGGAAAAGACCGCGCTTGGGCGCGCGATGCGGTGGTAATGGTTTTCCTGCAATGCCGCTTCCCAAAAGCATTGCGTTGTCAGGCAGGGGATTTCGCCTCTGCGGAGGCGACAAGGGGGCTTTCCGATCGCCCCCTTGACCCCTTCGGCGCCGCAGCTTTTGGGGTTATCCCATATTGAATATAGTGTGAGTTGGAATATGGAAGACGGGAAAAAGGAGAACGAACACATGCGTGAGCAGATTTCCCTAAACGGCACTTGGCAGCTCAAAGGCACAGCATCCTATGTGCCGCTGCGCGATAAGAGCATGGAAACCGGCAAGCCGCTGGAAGGCGTGACCGGCTGGATGGACGCGCAAGTTCCCGGCGGCGTGGCGCGCGCGCTGTATCAGGCAGGCTATATCGACCACCCCTATGTGGACATGAACAGCTTGAAGTGCGAGTGGATAGAAAACCGCTGGTGGATTTACCGCCGCGAGTTCGACCGCCGGGACCTCCCCGCGCACCGCAAGACCCTCCTGCACTTCGAGGGCGTCGATTATGCCTGCATGGTCTACCTGAACGGGCATCTGCTGGGCGAACACGAGGGCATGTATGAGGATTTCGCCTTTGACATGACCGACCTTCTGCAGACGGCGGAGCATTTCGTGCTGGATGTGCTGATTCTCCATGCGCCGGACGAAATGGGGCAGATTGGGCGCACAAGCCAGACTTCGACGCAGAAGAGCCGCTTCGGATATAAGTGGGATTTCAGCACCCGGCTGGTCAATCTGGGCATCTGGCAGGATGTATCGCTGATTTTGGAGGACGAAGCCGCGCTAGACGACCTTTATGTGCATTCGGACGCAGCGGACGGCATGGGGCTGCTGCATATTTCCGGCACAACCCGTGCGGATGGCAATCTGCCGCTGGCGGTGACGGTACGCTGCGCAAAAGACGGCGTGGAAAAAGCCGCTGCGACACTGCCTGTGCAGGACGGCGCATTCGCTGGAACGCTGACCATCCCGGCACCGGAACTGTGGTATCCCAACGGGCTGGGCGAACAGCCGCTCTATGACGTGACGCTGACGCTCCGAAACGGCGAAACCGTGCTGGACGAGCGGACAATGCGCCAAGGCATCCGCCACTTCGAGATGATTCAGAATGAGGACGCCCCGACGGGTGCGCTCCCCTATACCATTATCATGAACGGCGAGCGCGTCTATATGAAGGGCGTCAATATCACGCCGATGGATCATATCTACGGCGATATTCCGGCGGAACAGGTCGCATATCAACTGCATCAAGCGAAGCGGCTGAATGTGAACATCGTGCGCGTCTGGGGCGGGGGCGTGATTGAGACGGAAACGTTCTACCGCCTCTGCGACGAGCTGGGTCTGCTGGTCTGGCAGGAATTCATTCAGTCCTCCTCCGGCGTGGACAACATTCCGTCGGAACTGCCGCATTTTCTCACACTCCTGCGGCAGTCAGCGGTTCACGCGCTGAAAGTCAAGCGCAATCACACATCGCTGGTCATTTGGAGCGGCGGCAACGAGCTGATGGACGAGAACCGCAAGCCCATGACGCTGGAAAACAAGAACATCGCGATGTTGGCAGACTTGGTTAGGACGCTTGACCCGGCGCGGATGTTCGTGCCGACGTCGCCCTCCGGCCCGGAAGCGCACATTTCTCGCACACCGGGCAGAAGCCATGATGTGCACGGCTGGTGGCAATATCAGGGCAACGGGCGGCAGTACAGCTATTTCGGCGATACGGACAGTCTGCTGCACAGCGAATTCGGCTGCGACGGCATGAGCAGTATGCAAACCGTTGCGCGGACGCTGTCAAAATGCCCGGCGAAGCCGGAGCGCATGAAGGACAACGACCTCTGGCGCTTCCACGGCGACTGGTGGTGCACCTACGACCGCGAGGAAGTCATGTTCGGGCATGTGGAGGACATCCGGCGCTATATCCGCCTCAGCCAGTGGATGCAGGCGGAGGGGCTGCGCTTCATTCTGGAGAGCAACCAGCGCCGCAAGTGGCATAACAGCGGCAGCATCATCTGGCAGCTCAGCGAGCCGTGGCCGAATCTCTCCTGCACGTCCATTGTCGATTATTACGGGCATGAGAAACAGGCGTATTACTGGACGAAGGACGCCTTTGCGCCCCTGCATCCAACGCTGGATTACCGCCGCTTGGACTACGCAGCAGGAACGGCGGTGGAGCTTCCCCTGACAGTGCTGACGGACAGCGGCATTGCGGGCAACGCGGAAGTCGCGTGGTCTGTGCGTGGTCTGGATGGCGCGACCTATGCCGAAGAAACCCGCACAGCGCACTTGGCGGCTGCTGCGGTCAACCGCGTGGGCGACGTCGCGTTCGTCATGCCGCAGACGGCGGATGGACTGGTGCTGGTGCGCCTGACAGTGCGGTTGGGCGAAAGAACCGCCGTCAATGAATACTACTTCTCCTGCGAGAACAATCGCCCCTACCGCGCGGCGGCATCCCTGCATGGCGGACACCTGACCGCGCGGGCGCTGGAAACATCCCCGGACAGCGCCGTCATTGAGGTGCGCAACACGGGCGACACGGCCGTGCTGTTTGCGGACATCACGGATGCGTCGGACGAATGGAATCTGGTGCGCGACGACAATTTCCGCACGCTCCTCCCCGGCGAGCGCTGGCAGACGCGGGTACAGTGGTCTCGCCGCTTCCGCATCGGCTTCGACGACTTCACCGCGCACACGACCGAGCGCCCGATTTTGACCGTGGACGGCATTGGGCTGGATGCGCCGGTGTTGATTTAATCCCCCTTGTCGCTTCCGCAGAGGCGAAATCCTCTGCTCCAAAAGCGCAATACTATGCAGAAACAGTACAAACAAAGGAGAAAAAACTCACCATGAACGGAACGATGGTTGACCTGCTCAGCGGCTACCTGCGCGGTGACAATATCAGCGAATCCAAACGGACACTCGGCGACCTCAAAAACGTATTTCAGGACGAAGCCGCCCGCGCCCAAATGAACCCTGCGACCATCGTCTATGAAGTTCAGAGCCATATGGCGGTCAAAGACGGCACGCCCGGCGGTCTGTTCTTCGGCACGAGCAACGTCATGCCCGGTCAGGTCGGCGGCGAATACTTCATGACCAAGGGACATTATCACGCGCGGCGGGAATGCGGCGAATATTACTGGTGCATTCAGGGCACGGGCGCGCTCATCCTCATGGATGAAAGCGGCAAGTGCTGGTTCGAGCCGATGCAGCCCGGCAGCCTCCACTATATCCCCGGCTACATCGCGCACCGCCTCGCCAATACGGGCGATACGCCCCTGCGCGTCGGCGCGTGCTGGCCGTCCGACGCGGGACATGACTATGCGTCCATCGCCGAACATGGCTTCACCGCGCGGCTGATGAACGTCGGCGGCGTCCCGACGCTGGTTCAGGAGGGGCAGGCATGAGAAAAAGCAATTACGACAAGCGTCCTGTCCTCCATGTGCGGACAAAGGGCGTCAGCGCATGGCAGGGCTGGGAAGCTATCGGCGCACAGCTGCGCAAAGCCATTGCGGGCAAGCCTGACGCCGTCGTTTGCGTGGACTGCTATCACGGCGTGTGGGAATCGGACGTGCTGAGCGCGCTGACAGAGCAGCTGAACCCGTCGCACGTCTTCTGCACGGCACAGGCGACGCTCCCCAAAGAGCAGGTCAATGCCATGCTGAAAGACCACCTGACCGATGACCGTGTGTTCGGCATCATGGCGCACTACCGCATCGAGCAGTTCTTCGACATGGAACGGGTGGCGGCGCTTCGGCAGGAAATCGCATTGGCGCACGGTGTCCGGCTGGTGTTCGGCGTCGGCGCGGCGTTGCTGTGCGAGCATCCCGATGTACTGGTGTATGCGGACATGGCGCGTTGGGAAATCCAGCTCACTATTATAGACAAGAGCACAAAAGGGATAGGTACGGTGGGGATTAACCCGTCAGATTTTCCATTCAATTTCTACCTTTTCATTTGTTGCCCGGATGACCGTTATCAGTGCGTCCACCACCTGCCTCTTGTCCTCAAAGCTGACATTCTCCCAGTCATCCAGATACCCGGAAATGCTTTCCATCTTCTCCATCGGCACAGCGTCCGCAGAGAGTTTTGCAATCTCATTGGCAATGGACTGCCGCCTTGCGTCCAGTTCCTCAATTTTGCTGTTGGCATAGGAGAGCAAAACAGGGCTTGCGCCCGTCAGCGTGTCAAGCAGCTTTTCAATCTCGCTTTCCACCTGCGCCAGTTCCAGCCGCTTTGCCGCCAGCTTCGGGGAGATTTTCGCCGCTTTTTTCCGGCCTGTCAGCGTCTTAAAATCTTTCAGCTTCTTCACCATAGCCCCATAGACCACCGCTTCCAGTTCGTGCAGCTTCACGCACCCGCAGCCGGGACACGCCTTGCTGTCCGCATGGACGGTGCAACGCATATAGAGGATGCCGTTGGAGTGCGCCGACATAAGCGCATAGCCGCATTTCCCGCATTTGATTTTTCCCGCCATCCATGTGTTCCGGGCTTTCCTTGCAGGCTGGTAGGTGTGGCTGGCAAGCAGCTTCTTCCGGCATTTCAGCCACAGCTCCGATGGGATAAACCCCTCATGTGGAGCCAGTACCAGCGTCTGTCCTTGCAGGTGCTTGTGCTTGTCCTCTGTATTCCCCTTGCCCTGATAGTAATAGCAGCCGTTTGTCCCGGCAAAGTCGGCGGCATCATTGTAAATATCCGTCCCCTGGCTTTTGTAAAACTCGTATATGTCGAGGTCAGCCATGACATAAATCGGGTTTCGGAGAATAACGCTCAAAGTAGCCCTTGACAGCGGCCTGCCATGATAAGTACGCATACCGTCCGCCGTCAGCTTCTTTGTAATGTCATGCAGCGATACCTGCGGGTCAGCGTACATCTCATACATCTGCCGGACAAAGGCCGCTTCGGTTGGCTCTATTACCAGCTTCTTTGTGCGCACCCCGTCCATCACATAAGGCTCTGTCCGAAATCCGTAGGGCGTTTTGCCGCCCATTTTGAAGCCCCGCTGACAGCGGGAGTACCATGCGTCCTGCACCCGCTTCTGTATCGTTTCCCGTTCAAGCTGGGCGAACACGATACAGATATTCAGCATCGCCCGCCCCATCGGGGTGG
>ERZ857745.2827-NODE-2827-length-17803-cov-29.158497_pt1 | contig 17803 bp, 24 predicted proteins | sample MGYA00519699_ERZ857745 | MGnify/ENA primary metagenome ERZ857745 (study PRJEB31778, sample SAMEA3449357) | human gut metagenome | biome: human gut; feature: human-associated habitat; material: faeces | place: United Kingdom | collected 2010/2012 ...
TTAGGGCTTGTTAGGGACTTGCACCCATTAGAATAAGCTCATGCCGAGCATACCACAAAAAAAGGTCGCGTCCCACACAAGAGACGCGACCTTTTTATTATTTCTTTTGCAATTATCTAATTATACGGCATAACCGCTATCAAATCGGCAAACTTCTCTGCCGCATCCTGCATAGGCTTTGAAAGCATCGTCTTAAGGATAGGATTCAAATCAATTTTCACCTCCACATGCGCATTGGTGGTTTCAGGAGCGCCGCCGTCGGCAAGACACACATCAATGGAAAGAGGGAAAGGCGAGCTTACCGTTTCCAGATGCACCTTCTCGTTCTCAACACCATTGGCGATTCTGAATGAAACATCGCCCACCGGTTTTGCCTCCAATGTTATCACATCGCCGTCGATGCGGATGTTGCCCACCTGCTGCTTCAAATCGTCGGGTACATTGTCTGCAATCCCCTTGAAACTCTCAGGGTTGTTGAGACGTGAATAGATCAAGTCACGACCCGCCGACACGATTCTTTCAGAACTCTTGAATGTAGCCATAGGATTGTTTTATTCGTCGATAGTTGCTGTAGGCGTCCAGTTTTCAGGATCCTGTCGCCACAATTTCAATGTCTCGAGATCTGCCTCCTTGATATAGTTGATTTTCAATGCTGCGTCGAGCATCGCGGTATAGTTGCCGAGAGTAAGCAGTTTGACACCGGCTTTCTTGAAATTCTCTTCTGCCAACGGGAATTGATATGTAAAGATGGCAAGCATGCCGACAACCTCCGCGCCAGCGTTGCGCACTGCCTCTACGGCTTTCAAGCTGCTGCCGCCTGTCGAAACAAGATCCTCAATAACCACCACCTTCTGTCCAGGCTTAAGGTTGCCTTCGATAAGGTTCTCCAAGCCATGGTCTTTTGGTGACGAGCGCACATAAATGTAAGGCTTGCCAAGAGTATCGGCCACGAGAGCTCCGAGAGCGATGGCACCAGTTGCAACACCCGCCACAACTTCCGCATCAGGAAAATTCTCGATAATCAATCGGCTCATTTCCACTTTCAAGAAACTGCGGGTTTCTGGATATGACAAGGTCTTGCGGTTATCGGTGTAAATCGGCGAGTTCCATCCCGACGACCAAGTAAACGGATTATCTGGTTGTAGTTTGATTGCGCTGATTTTCAGCAATTTCTCTGCTAAAATACTTTCCAATTTTTTCATAAGGCAATAAATAGTTATGCTATTAAGACAAGATAGATTCCACATCCACCCTATTTTGTGTGCAAAGATAGTGCAAGGCGAGCGAAAAACCGAGCAAACCGAGCGAAAAATAAAGTTTACTTCAATTTTTCCGAGGTGCAGCCGGTTTTATCAAAAAAGAAAGGAACTTGTTCATTTTCTTTTTCCGAGCCTCAGCCTATATTATCAAAAGATAGTGCAAGGCGAGCGAAAAACCGAGCAAACCGAGCCGCAGCCTATATTATCTCACATTAGAAATTTCCGAAAGATCAAGAATTTCTCCAAACGTTATTATTCCTTGCGTTCAGGCACCACCACATCATCGACCACTGCGTCAGGTTTCGGCTGCGACACCTCTTTCTTTGGCTTGTCGCGATGGAGCGGCAACGTGTATGCCACCGACAAACTTACGTTCAAATGATTGTCGCGCACGCCGTAGCCCGGGATATAGTACGGCCGCGAATTGGGCGAATCCTTGACGGAAAACGGGAAATTGTAGCGCACCGACCATCCCATTGAGAAATTTTTAAACAGTTCAACCTGAATGCCTACCACTGCCTCGCCCCAGAACGCAGAGCTGCTTTGCCCGCGCAAGTCAAACGTCGACGGGTCCTTGCCCCAATAGCCATTGTCGACAGTGATGCCGGTAACGTCATAGTTAAACTTTGACGCAGCAAAGCGCACACCGGCATACAGCTGATATTTAGGGTCTTTGGCATAAAGGAAATTGTAGTTCATTCCGATTTTGCCATACAAAGCAAGTTTACTCTTATATGTAAAATTACCGTCCTCAGGAGAGCAGTCGGCTTGTCCGAAACCCACTTCCGCCACCGGGATATAGCGGTTTCTGATATTCACTGCCGCCCACACGTCGCCATCGCCATAGTCCTGACCGAGCGCACGCATCAGAGGCCCCCAAAAGTTGACACCAAGCGTGACTCCCATCAGCGTCGGGCGATATACGCGTTTCGACGCACGCTCGATTGAATCGCGGCGCAACGAGTCGAGCGTCAACGAGTCGGTGCGCAGGAATTTCAGCTTCTCCTGACGCCGTATCTCCTTCAGCTCCTCCTTCGTCACAGACTTCAGCTCGTCGGTCGACGCCACCGGAGTCACCTTGCGTTGAGCCACTGCCACAACAAGCGTCAGCAGCAGCACCGCAATCACAGCCAGCCGCCTCATTGTGCACCGGCCTCCCCTGTCCGGAAGAATATCTTGATATTTTCAGTGTTGGTGTTGTCTATACGCCGCTGCGGCACTTGGATGGAATCAATCAGATTGTGCGACACGCTGTAGTCCGTGACGTCAAACACATAAAACGCACCGCAGTCCTTGGAGTAGAAAAACGGCACACGGTCGTAGCTGACCGTCACCGTGTCGGTTATGCCCTCCAAATCCTGCTGGTTATACTGAATCACAAAGCGCGAGCAATCAGCGTCGACATCAAACGGCAGATAGACCTGCTTGGTCGACGACTGGTTGCGGATAATCGCCGAATCGCCAGGAGCCCCGATGCCATAGACCGTCAGCGAGTCAATCGCAATCGACGTCTTCGTCTGCGACGAATAAAACCCAGCCAACGGAAGACTCGAAGAATTCTCCTCGCAGCCGTTGTTGCTGCACGACGCCATCCACATAATCACACCTATCGACAACGCCAGCAATATGTTGCGCAAAGCCGTCATACCCACGTCAAATCTCCTCACGGATTTGATAACTGTTGCGGCCCTCGGCATTGCGGGCAATCAGCTCGCCGATAAATCCGGCAAGGAAAAACTGCGAGCCCAGCAGCATCATCGTCAGAGCGATGTAGAAATACGGAGAGTCGGTAACCAGACGATAAGGCATGCCATTATACATGGCACACAGCTTCATCGCGCCAACCACTATGGCCGACACAAAACCGATAAGAAACATTATTGAGCCGAGAAATCCGAAAATATGCATCGGCTTGCCGCCAAACTTCGAGATAAACCACAGACTCAGCAAGTCGAGATAACCGTTGACAAAACGGTTCAAGCCAAACTTCGTAGTGCCATATTTGCGGGCCTGATGGTGCACCACCTTCTCGCCGATGCGTGCAAAACCCGCATTTTTGGCAAGATAAGGGATATAGCGGTGCATCTCGCCATAAACCTCGATGTTTTTAACCACATCCTTGCGATAAGCCTTCAGACCGCAGTTGAAATCGTGCAGATTCTTGATGCCGCTCACCTTGCGCGCCGTGGCATTGAAAAGCTTTGTAGGAATCGTCTTCGACAGCGGGTCGTAGCGCTTCTGCTTCCATCCCGACACAAGGTCGTAGCCATCCTCCATAATCATCCGATAAAGTTCCGGAATCTCGTCAGGACTGTCCTGAAGGTCGGCGTCCATTGTAATCACCACATCGCCCTCGGCACGCTCGAATCCAACGTTCAGCGCCGGCGACTTGCCATAGTTGCGGCGGAAACAAACACCCTTCACAGCCGCACTCTTGGCCTTCAAGTCGTTGATAACCTTCCACGAAGCGTCGGTCGAGCCATCGTTGACAAAAATAATCTCATACGAGAACCCGTTGGCTTTCATCACGCGTTCAATCCAAGCCTCCAGTTCAGGCAGCGATTCCGCCTCATTATACAGCGGAACTATAACAGATATATCCATAAATTCTTTCTTGTACGTACAGTCTGCAAAATTAGCATTTCCCATCGTAACAAAAAAATCGATTGCCGTTTTTTGAAAGTTTTTTTGATTATAGCCGCCCTCTGTCGATGCATATCGTCATTTTCGCCGGTCAAAGCCGCCCGCCCGACACCTTTTCGCCTCCAAATCCACCGACAAAAAAACAAGCACCCCCGCAAACATTAAAAACTTCTCCTCAACACCAATTTTCCACTCGTTTTTTTCCTTAATCTTAGTTTATTTACCTACCTTTATGGTCGAATTATAACAATCCTATCAAAAGAAAGTCTATTGGTTTAATCTAACCTCTGAACAACAACATTGGAAGATAACACCAAACAGCCTTTAACGGCTGACGCTTCATTGTATAATGGGCAGCCTACCGACACTGGCTCATCGTGTCCAAGTGCAGGACTTACCTCTTGTACGCCCTCCATCCAAGAGTGCAAAGATGGGGTGTCGGTAGAGAATGTGCCTAACGAAAACAAGCAATGGTTTGTCCTGAAAAAGATATGTTTGGTAATCTTCCACCTATCCCAAAGAAAGAAAAGAAAGTTAAGGATTCTGGACAAAGAAAGATTTGCGGTTGCATGGTGAGCAAAGATATTGGTATGTACAATACTTGCCGTCATTTCTGCGTATATTGTTATGCAAATACAAGTAAAGAATGTGTATTAAGAAATGCTGAAAAGCATAACGAAATTAGTGTCGGTTAAGATAATCAATGATAGCACGTATAAGTTTGTAAAAAAGAACTCCGAAAAATAGAGTTATCACTAATTGTAAGATACCAACTACTACCATATTTATTTGACGCAAAGATAAAACAGGATAATTGATATACCAAATTTTTTTATATGTTTAAGGACATGGTTTTATAATAATGAAAGTATCATAGACTAATTTATGCTAGAGCTCGAATTACAACAATATCTCCTACGCAAATATCCGCAGGAGAATGCTAGGAAGGAATTAAAAAAACGGAAGGCTCGTTTAAAATACAATAAGCGTAAATTATGGCACTCGCAACAAACATAAACGGCTTGTTTAACAAGCAGACGATAGGATACATCCGCATTGGGTTCAAGAAAGATTGAAACCCGATAATCATATATAACAATTTTTTCTGAGCGTTTATTTGCGCCTATTCCACTGCTGTTTCTTTGAAAAATGGCAGTTTAAGAGTAACTTTGCCCCGAGTAAACCAAAAACGATGACAACAACTAAAAAACGAGTGGCTGCGTTCGATGTGCTGAAAGGCATCGCCATATATCTGGTGGTGATGGGGCACGTGCTGACGATGTGCATACGCGACATCGACAGTGCGGTGCTGTTCAAGCTTGTTGGAGAAATACACATGCCGATATTTTTCTTTATCAGCGGCTATTTCACCTACAAACTTACGGGAGACGGCGATTTCGCCATGCCCAATCTGCGCAAACGCTTCTGGCAGCTTATCATACCGTTTCTGGCAGTAAGCGCGCTGTGGATGTGGTATTTTCCGCACAGCCGTCTGCAATCGCCCTTGTCGCAGTCGTGGCCGCAACTTCTCACCACGTATTGGAAAGACGGCTATTGGTTTACGCTGGCTCTGTTTGAGGTGGTGCTTGTCTATGCCGGCATAAGCCGTCTGATGGCTGCCGCGCGACGCTTGTGGATGCAGGTTGCCATACCTGCCGCCGCATATCTGGCGTTGATTCTTGTGTCGCCCCTTATTTCCGACCCCGCCGCAAACTTCGACCCCGTAGGCATCGGATTGCTCACACAGTTTTTCCCGGTGTTTATGATGGGTGTGTTTGCCCGCAAATATTCCGACGCGTTCCGCCGCATGGCTACACAGCCGTGGGTTGCCACAGCGGCTGCCGTGGCGGCGTTCGGCACGTGGTATTATTCCGTATACACGTGGGAGTTTCCTGCCCTACCGGCATGGTGCCAGTTTGTGGCGCAACCCGTGCTCCACGCCTCGCTGATGACCGTGGTGTTCGGGATGGTCTACCGCAGCGACGTTGAGACGTTTGCCTCGACGCGCGCCGGACGCTGGCTGACTCTTCTCGGCAACGAGAGTCTCGGCATCTACCTGCTCCACTACTTTTTCCTCTTCCCTCTCACACCGCTTCAGGAGCCTATGCGCATGCTTGGACTCACATTTATGCCGTCGGTGATGGTGTCGGCGTTTTTCGCTTTCTTCATCATTCTTGCAGCACTTGGAGCCAATTGGGCGATAGGGAAAAACAGAGTGTTGGCATTCCTTTTGATTGGTAAAACTGTAAAAAAAGATATAAAATGAATATAGCGATTGTTGGTTCTGGATATGTAGGTCTTGTTTCGGGCGCATGCTTCGCCGAAGTCGGCGTCGACGTGACCTGTGTCGACATCGACGAGAAAAAGATTGCAAACCTTAGAAACGGTGACATCCCCATCTACGAGCCGGGGCTCGATGATTTGGTCAAGCGCAACGTGGAGGCAGGACGCCTGCATTTCACCACCCGTCTTGAAGACGTGATCGACACGGTGGAAGTGGTGTTCAGCGCCGTCGGCACCCCTCCCGACGAGGATGGCAGCGCCGACCTTCGCTACGTGCTTGAGGTGGCGCGCACATTCGGCCGCAACATCAACAAATACGCTCTGCTCGTCACGAAGAGCACCGTGCCTGTCGGCACTTCCCACAAAATCAAAGCCGCCATCCGCGAGGAGCTGAAGCGACGCGGTGTCGACGTGCCGTTTGAGGTGGCGTCAAATCCGGAATTTCTGAAGGAAGGCGCGGCGATAAAAGACTTCATGTCGCCCGACCGTGTGGTAATCGGCATCGAATCGGAGCGTGCGCGCAAAGTGATGGAACGCCTCTACCGTCCGTTCCTGCTCAACAATTTCCGCGTGATATTCATGGACATCGCATCGGCGGAAATGACCAAGTACGCAGCCAACTCAATGCTTGCCACGCGCATCTCGTTCATGAACGACATAGCCAATCTGTGCGCTCTTGTCGGAGCCAATGTCAACATGGTGCGCAAGGGCATCGGCGCCGATGCCCGTATCGGCACAAAGTTCCTCTATCCTGGCTGCGGCTACGGCGGATCGTGCTTCCCCAAAGACGTGAAAGCCCTTATCCACACCGGCGCGGAGCATGGCTACCGCATGCGCGTAATCGAGGCAGTGGAATCGGTCAACGAGCGTCAGAAATCAATCGTCTACGACAAGCTCTCCGCTTTCTTCGGCGGTGACCTGCGCGGCAAGCGCATAGCCCTGTGGGGACTGGCGTTCAAGCCTGAGACCGACGATATGCGCGAGGCTCCGGCACTGGTTGTCATCGACAAGCTGGTTGAAGCCGGCGCAGAGGTGGTGGTCTACGACCCTGTGGCAATGGACGAATGCCGCCGGCGCATCGGCAACCGTGTGGCTTATGCCCGCGACATGTATGACGCCGTGGTCGATGCCGACGCCCTTGCCCTTCTCACCGAGTGGAAACAGTTCCGCCTGCCTTCATGGGGCGTGGTGAGCCGTACGATGCGCGGCAACGTCATCGTCGACGGACGCAACATCTACGACGAGGCCGAACTTTCAGAGGAAGGCTTCATCTACCACTGCATCGGAAAGTAAAGGCTTATGCGGCAACCACCGCGATTTCGAATCAATCGGCTGGCGCAGCGGGGTTAATTTAGCCAAAATCGGTCATTAGAAATTGGCTACTAACGCCTTCCCAACAACCGATTTTAAGCATATCTTGCAACTTTTTTCCAGCATTTGCGCCGCATTTCTGCAACTTTTTTCCAGGCGATGCCCGAAGATTCAGAGCGACGGATTGGAAACAAGACGGCGTACAGCGTCGTAGTCGGTCGGGGCAAACCAATGCATGCCGGCGTCCTTGGCATACCACGTAAGCTGCTTCTTGGCGTAGACGCGCGTGTTTTTCTGCAACCGAGCCACGGCAGTCGGGAAATCCATCGTGCCGTCGAAATAGGCAAACATCTCCTTGTAGCCTACGGTGTTGAGCGAATTGAGGTGGCGCAGCGGATAGACGCGGCGAGCCTCCTCGACAAGCCCCTCCTCCACCATCTTCTCAACGCGCCGATTGATGCGGTCGAAAAGCTCCTGCCGCGGCAGGTTCAAACCAATCTTTACAATTCTGAACGGCCGCTGCTTCACAGTGCCCGTGCGCAGAGACGAGTAAGGCTTTCCCGACTGCAGACAGATTTCCACCGCATGCGCCACGCGCTTCACATTGTTCAAGTCAACCTGCTCATAGTATACGGGGTCGAGCCTGCGCAACTCCTCACGCATAGCGTCGGCACCATCCTCGGCAAGCCGGCGCGCCACGTCGCGGCGCACGTCGTCGCTTATCGTGGGCAGTTGGTCGATGCCCTTACACACTGCGTCGACATACATCATCGAGCCTCCGCACATCACCACATAGTCGTGGGTCAGGAACAAGCGTCCGATCACCGCCAACGCGTCCTCCTCAAACTGCGCTGCGCTGTAGTATTCGTCCAAACCGAGGATTCCGACAAAGTGATGGCGCACAGCGGCAAGCTCGTCGGCTGTAGGGGCGGCAGTCCCGATGGGAATGTCACGAAAAATCTGGCGCGAGTCCGCCGACACGATTTCCGTGCCGAGGTCACGCGCCAGACGTATGGCAACCGCCGTTTTTCCCACCCCCGTGGGTCCAGTAATCACTACGAGAGTTTTCTGCGGCATACAGCGTTTTTCTTTATCGTTGAGCCACGAGTTTGCAGATTTCCACAACCACATCAGTTGCTTTCTCCATTGAAGGAATCGGCACAAACTCATAGCGGCCGTGGAAGTTCAGTCCACCGGCAAAGATGTTGGGACAAGGCAGCCCCTTGAACGACAGCTGCGCGCCGTCTGTGCCGCCACGGATAGGCTGCACCTTCGGAGCCACATCGGCATTTTCCATAGCCTGCTTTGCGATGTCGACAATATACATCACCGGCTCGATTTTCTCACGCATATTGTAGTATTGGTCCTTGATTTCTATCGATGCGCAACCGGGATACTCATGGTTCACCTTGCGCACAAGATGCTCAAGTTCCTTCTTGCGGCGCTCAAAGCGGTCGCGGTCGTGGTCGCGGATAATGTAAGTCAGCTTCGACTCCTCCACCGTGCCCTCAAAGCCGATAAGGTGATAGAATCCCTCATAGTCCTCGGTGTGTTCCGGAGTTTCCCACCGCGGCAACATGATGCTGAATTGATTGGCGATGCGGATAGAGTTTATCATTTTGTGCTTGGCATAGCCCGGATGCACGTTGCGTCCCTTGAACGTAACCTTAGCCGACGCTGCGTTGAAATTCTCAAACTCAAGCTCGCCTATCGCTCCGCCGTCCATCGTGTAAGCCCAGTCGGCGCCGAAACGCTCCACGTCAAACTTGTGCGCGCCCAGACCGATTTCCTCATCGGGATTGAACGCGATGCGGATGTCACCGTGCTTGATTTCCGGATGAGCCTGCAGATATTCCACAGCAGTGATAATCTCAGCGATACCCGCCTTGTCGTCGGCTCCGAGCAGCGTCTTGCCGTCGGTCACGATAAGGTCCTGACCCTTGTATTCGCAAAGCTCAGGGAAATCGGCAGGCGAAAGCACCACATTACTGTCTTTGTCGAGCACGATGTCGCCGCCCTCGTAAGCCTTCACGATGCGCGGGTTGACGTGGCGTCCCGACATGTCGGGCGACGTGTCGAGATGGGCGATGAATCCCACAGTAGGCACTTTCTTGTCAATGTTGCCCGGAAGAGTGGCCATCAAATAGCCATTCTCGTCGAGCGATATGTTTTCAAGCCCCATTGACTGCAGTTCCTTTTCAAGAGCCTGGGCAAAAATCATCTGTCCCGGAGTGGATGGTGTAAGATTGGTAAGTTCGTCACTCTGAGTGTCGAACTTGACATAATTTAAAAATCTGTCGACAACATTCATATCTGTTGAGTTTTTCTGATTTCAAGATGTTAATTGCGTCGCGCGAACGACATTGCAAAGGTACAACATCTATTGCACAAAACTACCCCGCCGACAATGTTTTTTAATGCCGTAACGCAGTTTTATGCTCCAAAAAATTTGCGACATAGGAAAAAATTTGCAAATTTGCAGTCTAAACAATGGGAACGGCCTGCAACAACCTTGATTTACTACAGGCAACCAACGTTTTTTTTACAACTCTTTACTTGATTTATCAATGCTGACATCTCAGGACATATATCGAGAAGGCGCCCATAACGGTGTGTATATGGGTCTGTTTCTGACTGTTGTATCGGTGCTGTCGTTTCTCAGCGACCGCAACTCGCTGCTCGGCATCATCGCCATGCCTATGCTCGTCTGCGTGCCGGCAATCCACTTCTCGCTGCTGCGTTCCGCCTACCGCAAATACGGCTTAGACGCATCGTTTTCAGCACTATGGATGCTCGGCATAACAATATTTGTCGGAGCGTCGATGATTTGCGCGCTTGCCACCTACTGCTACCTCGACTTCGCCGACCCCGACTTTTTCTACCGCACAGCAACTGCGATGATGGAAATCATGAAAGGCCGTCCGGAGATGGCCGAAACCTACAAGACTTTCAAAGTGATGGTCGACGGCGGACTGCTGCCGTCAAACATCGAATTCTGCATACAAATGATGATGCTCACAATTTTCAGCGGCTCGCTGCTGACGATTGTCCTCATCCCGCTCGTGAAGCTGCGGTTCAGAGGCTTCAACAAAAGAAACTTCCAATAACAATTTATCCCAAAATAATTAGACTATGAAAAAGCAATTTATTCTCATCATTGCTGCCATCGGCTGTCTGCTTACGGCAAGCTACGCTGTCGCCGACAACCAACCGACCGACGACATTTATGCCACCGAGAAAACTCCGACTCTGACCAAAGAGCAGAAGAAAGCGGAAAAAGCACGCAAAAAACGCGAAAAAGAAATCAAAGACTCAATCAGTTTCGAACTGGCGAAAAAAGCCGTGGAGGAAGGACGCTTTGTAATCACTGCCGACCAGATTCGCGGCAAGCACGGACGCACCGTCAACGTGAACCGCACCACCAACTTCGTCCTCGTGCAGGGCGACACAGCCGTTGTGCAGTTTGCTCTTGAAGGCATTGTCAACAGCCCAAACGGCATAGGCGGACTTACCGTGGAGGGACGCGTGACAAAAAAACGCATTGACTACGACAAACGCGGAAATCTGAACTACACGATGTATGTGACCGGCACTGCCCTTTCCGCCGACGTGACGTTCACTCTGCCCAAAGGCTCAACCCGCTGCAGCGCTACCGTAAACTCAAATTTCAGCAGCGACCAGCTGACATTCTCCGGTGAGCTGTGCCCGTATCGCTCGAACGTGTATCAAGGATGGACTTTCAAATAACGCTTGTCTGAAAACAAAAGCTCAAAATCAACGGGTTCGATAAATAGAGAATTTGTCGTAAATCCAATAAAATATGGATTTATGACAAATTCCTCAAGAAGAAGCTCTTCCCAGAGATATTATCATATTATCTGATAAAAATAATTATCCTAAGCATGCGGTTATGTTTGACAAAGTAGTTAATGGAGATACATTAGTAAACTATTCTAATGGTTTCCAAAACTTAAAAACTGGATATAAAAAGTACAAACCTTTATCTGTATTTCTTCAACCAAATGCTGGAGGCGATTTTACTGGAGTGCATAGATATTTCAGATTTACAGGAAAATAAAAAAAGTTTTAAAGATATTAGGTATCAGTATTGTTTCTATATATTAATAGCAGAATTTCTTAATGCAATAATGGCATCTGATCCCGAATATATTACAGAATTAGTATATCCAGAAGAATATCATTGGTACAGTGGAACACTAACATATTCTTCTACGATGGTGACGGATATGTAGGAGGATAAAATATCAGAATTATTAAAAGCATCTAATAAAAAGGCAGTATCTATTGACACTCCTTTCGCAGTTGGAGAAGATAATTCTCTTATAGATGTATTACCAAATTCAAATAGTTTACCTGCTGATTGTGTTACAAATGATGAATCTACTCATATAGAAATAAGTAGAGCATTAAACACTTTGCAAGATAGGTCAAGAGAGATATTAAAAATGTATTACGGAATTGGATGTCAAGAGTTAGATATGGAAGAAATAGCAAATAAGTTTGGAATTACTCGAGAACGAGTAAGACAAATAAAAGAAGAATCCATAAAGAAACTCAGAAAAAATAGTAATTTTTTGAAAGAATTGTTATAAGTTTATAGTAAGTTTTAAATTGTTTTAATAAGATAACTCACAGCAAATGTTTTATTACAATCATAGCAAATATTTTATTATATAGTTATCTGTAAAATGAAACACAAGGTATTATTTCAGATTTAATTCTGAATATTCAGGTTCGATTCCTGATGTTCCGCAATACCAAACCAGTTATTATTAAATAATAAGATAATGTAAATAGCTAAAAATGAAAAAGATATTTTATTTCATTATAGGATTTACGTCCATTTGTTGCTTCAACCATATGAGCAAACCATTACAATTAAGCACTATGGACGAAAACATCGACAGTATTGGTTATGAATATTTCTTGGATGTATTGCTGTATTCAAATGCAACCAAAAAAGTATTTGCAAACAAGGACGAATTTATCACTTATATAAACGACAGTATAGATCATTCCTTAAACAGAATTAAAGGCATAACAGCACTGGGCAATAAATTAAATTATAAATTCAAAATCTTCGTATGTGCTAAAGATGAATTTGATATAACCTTGTACGGCATAAAATATATTGCAAGTACTGACACCTGTGGTTTAAATATACCGGCAAATTACACTCCATCCAAAACATGTCTAAAGAATTTATAAAATGGAAAAATACACACCATCAGAAAGTATTCTTGAAAAAATAAGAGAATATGAAAAATTCGTTAATCATTGGTATAAAGACGGAAACGGCTTTTGGACTTTAGGATATGGTCATAAAAAGACTCTGAATGACACCGTTGATAATAGGAAAATATCAGAACAACAAGCTTTGGATTTATTTAATAATGATGTAAATTCTCGTGTTGGAACTTTCCTTAATGCCACACCTAATTGGCAGAAATTTGATCAATCAGAATTGGATGTCAAGAGTTAGATATGGAAGAAATAGCAAATAAATTTGGAATTACTCGAGAACGAGTAAGACAAATAAAAGAAGAATCCATAAAGAAACTCAGAAAAAATAGTAATTTTTTGAAAGAATTGTTATAAGTTTATAGTAAGTTTTAAATTGTTTTAATAAGATAACTCACAGCAAATGTTTTATTACAATCATAGCAAATATTTTATTATATAGTTATCTGTAAAATGAAACACAAGGTATTATTTCAGATTTAATTCTGAATATTCAGGTTCGATTCCTGATGTTCCGCAATACCAAACCAGTTATTATTAAATAATAAGATAATGTAAATAGCTAAAAATGAAAAAGATATTTTATTATATAATAGCATTGACTATTGTCTGTTGTTCAAGTTGTAAAAGAGATAAACCAAAAGAAGAATTAAATGATATATCAAATTTTATTAAGACAGAGCAGCCTATAACTATTGATATAGACACAGTTCTTGAAAATGGAAAAACTCAATACTATTTATATTGTGAGACAAAAGACGTATGGGATAAAGTCTCTATTGAAGACAGCGTTTTATTGTTCAATGGAATATATGCTATTCCGCATATAAATTTAAAATCAAAATTAGTACATATTAAATGAGTAATAACCTTAAACGTGCCATTAAATACAACAGAGTCAAAGGTTATTGGTATTTAGAAGGCTCAAATCATTCTGAATATAGGCAATTACAGAATGGTGAACGGTTAACGACGACTAGAGGTACTGTCCAATATTTTTCTAATGGAACAAAAAAATATTTGGCCAAACCTAAACCAAATATAAACGTTGTGGTAAATAACCTTTGGAAATTTGAAAATGCACAAAACAATGGATTTAATCCTAAGACCAAGACATATAGACCCTATAGAACACCCAATGGTAATTTAGATGTTGCAAATGGCATAGATTTGAAAAAGAATCCTAAATATAAAAAGGAAGCACAACTTGGAATATCAAAAGATCGGGCCAATCAAATAGCATCCGAAGTCTTGATGCCAGAACAAAAATATATAGATAATAATCTTAAAAAATACACAAATTATCCGGACACAATTAGTCCGCAAATAAAAGAAGGATTGTTGGATATGTATTGGCAATTAGGGAACGGCTTATATAAGTATCAAAATTTGTTTAACGCGATTGCGAATGGCGATATATCTCAGATAAGAGAAGAATCAAAAGTCCAATATAAAACACCCGCTGGAAAATGGAATTTTGATAAAGGTCGGTATGAAAATAGACTAAACGAATATTTCCATTATAAATTTGGCGGCATTATAACCAAGCGAAGATTTATATAAAAAGAGTGTGCCTAAACACACTCTATGGATCTAAAATATACTTTAAAAAATCTAATTAACGCAGTTTTACATCTGTCAAACAAATAGCTGCTTAATTTTAGCGATTTAATCGTACTGTCAACTAACGCATGACAAGTATAGTTATAAATTAGATTCATTTTGTAAAGATAATAAAAAATCTTTATGCTTTATCTTAAAAAGAGAAACCCTGTTATAGCAGAGCTTCTCTGAATCTGTTTACTTAGTATAATCTATTACTATTTGTTGTACAACACGGCATTTATAATTATTAATCCAATAATTAAGATTAACAATTCTATAGGGCTGCCTTCAAATTCAAATAAATTAGATTTTATTTTCATTCAATAGATTTCGTTTATAAATAGATTTTTTACAAAGATAACACAAATAGAAAGAATAAAATCATTTTATTTGAATTTTTAAGATAAAGCAAATTCAGTCTATAAACGTTTTACCGCGTTTATAGGCACAAAAATGGGAGGCTGCCCCAGCAACCTCTCGAAAGATAATGTTCTTCCCCTTCTGGAGAGGTGGCTGAAACCAACAGTTTGCTAAACTGTCGTAGGGTCTACCACGAGTTCGAATCTCGTCCTCTCCGCTATTATCATAGGTTATTAGTATTCATTTATCTTATTCTATTGATAAAATAAAAAGAGGCCATGAGCCTCTTAAAAGTCTATCTTTGTGGGTACCGACGCCAGTGTTGTCTGACGTATTCCTCCTTACCTAAACGAATGCGTTTGTAAGCGTTGACAAAGACTTGTTTTTTAATAGTAGATTTTTTCATTCGTTAACAATTTCAAATTTTTAGTTTAAAATCTTAACGACGCGTCATTTATTCTCTTTTCAGAGTGTCAAAACGATCTACTATTTACACAAAAACAAGAATTGTGCCAAAAAATCATCCACGAAATGTGGATGATTTTACTTTGATTACTTGATTATTTAATATATATATTATAACTTTATTCTTATGAAATTAATACCAAAACATACATCAGGTTCTCCAATAAAAGCCTTAAAACTATCTCCTAAAGATGTTCGCAATTTAAATAAAGCGACATCTGTTGAGGGATATGGTGATAAAGTGATTACAGACGAATATGGAAACTTTATTCCAGCTTCAGAGATATATAAATATGGAATTGTTAATTCTTCAGGGGATATGGAAGGATTTATACCTGAAATATTGGTATCTCCTAAATATTCAATTACTAAAGAAGACTTAAAACCAAAATTATATTCGGGCAATATAGCTAATCATCCAGATGCTAAATATATGTCTAATGCGTATCTTGATGCTCAAATTCAAAAAGCTAAAAACACAGAAGAAGCTGATAAAAAAGCAGGAGAAGTAAATCCATTAACAATGCTTAATTTAGCTTCAGCTGGAGTATCAAATTATATGTCTCCAACACAAATTGTTCGTTTAGGGTATGATGTAGTAACAGGTAAAGGAAAAGATTATCTTAAAGGTAAATTTTTTGAAGGAAATAATGGAATTGTATCAGACAGTTTTGCAAAGGAACATCCGTTGTGGTCTATGACTATTAACGGAATTGGAGATGTAGCTATACCTTTAGCACCTTTTGCTATTAAAAATATACCAAAGGGATATAGAATGGCCAAAACTAAATTCAATAATTATAAACTTGCTAAACAAATGAATAAAGCATTAGAAAGTCCTAATCTTTCTTTTGATTTTAGAAGTAATAGATTAGAAAGATTCTCTAATATGGGTTCATCAAATAATTCTGACAATGAAATTCTAAAAAATATTATAAATACAGATCCAAAAGATTTAAGCCAATGGCGAGAACTAACCCACAAACCTCTTAAAACTGTTACTTTAAAAGGTCCAAGTTTTGGACCAAATGGAAGAACTTTTAAAATCTGGCATCCTGAAAATTGGGAATGGATTCAAAACCAAAGAGCGGATTTTGGAGCTAGAGAAAGATTAGGGAAACAAGTAGAAGAAAGTATTAAAAAGAATTTAAGCACCGAAGAACAAAAAACATTAAATGAGTTAACTCGTGTCCGTGATCTTAATGCTCGTCTTAGTTTAACAAAAGAACAAATCGACGATATGTATTCATATAATCCTAAGTTTTTTAAATTACTGAAAAAATTAAGACAAACAGGTTATAATAAAAAAATACTTCCTCCTGTTAAAAAGGTTTTTAAAATTGATAACGAATTTAATAATTCTTCTTATAATAGTGGTGGTTATTTCAAACACGGTGATGATGAATTAATGTTATTTAAACCTTCTACAAGAGCACATGAAGTAGCTCATTCTGAATACATCCCAACATTACCCGTTGATCCATCTATAACAAATAATATAAAATATGTAAATGCTTTAGAACAGAATTCTTTACCAAATGGTATTTTTGAATATTTCTTTAAAAAGGGTAATGGTACTGATTCATCGGTTCGGGCGTCACAACTTAAAAATGCTTTTGGTTTAACATCTGATGAACCTTTAACTCCAGAAATGTTTGATTATATGTTAAATAATTATTTAAAACTATTTCCAGATGCTGATAATAATATGAAAGAATGGTTTAGGAGTATATCTTATCTCACTCCTGAGAATAAAAATAACTTCTTAGAATGGTTAAATACACATTCTTTAGGTATAGGAGGAACAGTAGTAGGAGGAGCCGCCATTGGACAAACCACTAATCAAAAATAACTAATTATGAAAGCAATAAAAACAGATAAAGATATTCTTGACAAAATAGAAAATAACGAGATTGTAAACGTTGATTCTATATCCTCAGATGATCTTTTTAAAATTATAAAGGATATAGAACCCTATAAAGGATTGGATATACCAAATATAAAGGAAACCGATAAAATAGTAATTACTCCAGTATCTTGTTTAAATGGACCTAAAGAGTCATTAATAATTAAAAAAGACGAATATCCTCAATTTGATGACTTATTGTCTAAATTAATAATTGATGAAGATTCTTATTGTACAAGCTATACAATAATCGAGCTTTATAAAGGTACAGAGCGTATAGTGGAAGGATGTTTATATGATATAGATTCTATTGAAGAGGAGAAAATGTTGGAAACTATAGATCAAGCTAAAGAATGGCTTAAACAAAAACAAAAGTTATGATTAAAAGAATATTTTTAATGCTTTTATTTATTATATCTACTGTGGATATTAATTATGCCCAACACATGAAATTCAATGGAATATCTATGGGCGAAACTCCTACAGTCTTTATAAGTAAATTAAAAGCCAAAGGATTTACTCCATCGTCATCATATAACAATATTTTGACAGGAAAATTTTGTGGTGTATAAGATTGTACTATTGCAGTTACAACTGACAGAGATGCGGTATTGTCAACCTGTGTAATATTTCCAAAAATGGAAAAGTGGAAAGACTTGAGTTCAACTTATAAATGCAACTTTTTGGGTGCGGATAATAAGCAATAAAA
>ERZ857745.2829-NODE-2829-length-17796-cov-3.915788_pt1 | contig 17796 bp, 14 predicted proteins | sample MGYA00519699_ERZ857745 | MGnify/ENA primary metagenome ERZ857745 (study PRJEB31778, sample SAMEA3449357) | human gut metagenome | biome: human gut; feature: human-associated habitat; material: faeces | place: United Kingdom | collected 2010/2012 ...
ACTCGCAGAAGATTCATGGCGAAGCCATGTACACCGCACCCGATTCCGCAGGCTGAGCAGCTCTTCAAGATCGAGACTGCCAATGTCGGGGGTCGAGGGGAACTCCCCTCGCGTTCTCTTGGGGGTCTAAGGGGGCCATTCTCTCACGTGAGAGAATGGCCCCCTTATCCGCGTCCCCTGCACGGTGCAGGGAAAAACGCCCCCTGCGAGTACGCAGGGAACAATACAACACAGTGTGTCAAAACAATGTTAACTGGCTCGTTTCAGGCAATCCCGCAAACGCGCCCAGCGCGCGCAGCTGGTCGATATGCGTCTGCGACAGCTTGTTGCAGCAGAGGGAAAACTCCTCCACCGATGTAAAGTCCTTCCCCTTGCGCTTCTCGACGGTGTCGAGCGCTGCGGTCTCGCCGAGTCCGCGGACGGACGTGAACGGCGGAAGAAGGCCGTTTTCCGTGACGACGAACTTCGTCGCATCGCTGCGGTAGATATCGATGGGCTCAAAGTGGAAGCCGCGCAGGCAGAATTCGTAGCAGACTTCAAGCGTCGTCATCAAGTCCTGCTCCACGGCGGTCGCGTCCTTGTTGTTTTCGATCTCGCGGATGCGGCGGCGCAGCGCGTCGGCGTCCTTGCAGCACTCGGCGGCGTCGAATGCCTTGGCGCGGATGGAGAAGAACGTCGCGTAGAACGCGAGCGGTTCGTGCACCTTGAACCACGCGATACGGAACGCCATCATAACGTATGCGACCGCGTGCGCTTTCGGGAAGAGGTAGCCGATCTTCGCAAGCGACTCGATGTACCACTCCGGCACGTCGTGCTTGCGCATCTCTTCGACCCACATCGGCCAGTCCCCCGCCTTGCCGCCCTTGACCTTGCCCTTTCGGACGGCCTCCATGATCTTAAAGCTCATCTTCGGGTCAAGCCCCATAGAAATGAGGTAGAGCATGATATCGTCACGGCAGCCGACGGTCTCCAGAACGCTCGCCGTGCCGCTGATGATCAGATCCTTCGCGTTGCCGAGCCACACGTCCGTGCCGTGGGAGAAGCCTGAAAGGCGCAGCAGCGTGTTGAAGTCCTTGGGCTGCGTGTCGACGAGCATCTGGCGCGTGAAGCGCGTGTTAAACTCGGGGATCGCGACGGCGCCCGTGGGGCCGAGCACTTCGTCGTTCTCGTAGCCGAGCACCTTGGACGAGATGAAGATCGACATCGTGTCGGGGTCGTCGAGCGGGATAGCGCGGGCGTTCACGCCCGTCAGATTTTCGAGCATGCGGATCATCGTCGGGTCATCGTGGCCGAGCATGTCGAGCTTTAAAAGGTTGTCCTCCATGCAGTGATATTCGAAATGCGTGGTGATCGTGTCGCTGTCGGGGTCGTCCGCAGGGTGCTGTACGGGGCAGAAGTCCTCGATATCCATGTCGTCCGGCACGACGACGAGTCCGCCGGGATGCTGGCCCGTCGTGCGTCGCACGCCGACGCAGCCCGCCGTCAGGCGGTCGATCTCGGCGTTGCCCGCGGCGATGCCGTTTTCCTCGAGGTATTTTTTGACGAAGCCGTAGGCCGTCTTCTCCGCGAGCGTACCGATCGTACCCGCGCGGAACACCTGCGTCTTGCCGAACATCTCGACCGCGTGCGCGTGGGCGCGCGCCTGATATTCGCCTGAGAAGTTGAGGTCGATATCCGGCACCTTGCCGCCGCCGTAGCCGAGGAAAGTTTCAAACGGGATGTCGAAGCCGTCTTTGACATACTTCGTGCCGCAGACGGGACACATTTTATCGGGCATGTCCGCGCCACAGCCATACTCGCCCGCGTGGAACTCGACGTTGCGGCACTTCGGGCAGCGGTAGTGCGGCGGCAGGGCGTTGACCTCGGTGATGCCGGCCATGTACGCGACGAGCGACGAGCCGACCGACCCTCGCGAGCCGACGAGGTAGCCGCACTCAAGCGAGCGCTGCACGAGCTTCTGCGCCGACATGTAGACGACGTCGTACTTGCCCAGAATGCTGCCGAGCTCGACGTTCAGCCGGTCGACGATCAGCTGCGGCAGATCGTCGCCGTAAAGCTCGTGCGCTTTCCCCCACACCATGCGGTTAAGGTCTTCTTCCGAATTTTCAAGCCGCGGCGGGAACAGCTTGCCCTTGGGCAAAAGCTCGATATCCTCCACCTGCTCGGCGATGGCGCGGGTGTTCGTCACGACGACCTCGTAGGCTTTCTCCTTGCCGAGGTAGTCAAATTCCTTGAGCATTTCGTCCGTCGTGCGGAAGTAGAGCGGGACGGGCTCGTTCGCGTCGGCGAATTTCTTTGACGCGAGCAGGATATGGCGATAAACCTCGTCTTCGGGGTCGAGGAAGTGGACGTCGCCCGTTGCGCAGACGGGCTTGCCGAGCTCTTCGCCAAGCTTGACAACGGTGCGGTTGAAGTCCTTGAGGTCTTCGTCGTCGCGCACCGTGCCGTCGCGCACCATGAAGCGGTTATTGCCGAGCGGCTGAATTTCAAGATAGTCGTAGAACGAGGCGATGCGCTTGAGCTCATTCCAGTCCTTGTGGTCGACGATGGCGCGGAACAGCTCGCCCGCCTCGCAGGCAGAGCCGATGATCAAGCCCTCGCGATGCGCGACAAGCTCGCTTTTCGGGATGATCGGCACGCGCTTAAAGTATTTGAGGTTCGACGCCGAGATGAGCTGGTAGAGGTTCTTGAGGCCCACCTTGTTCTTGGCGATCAGAATGATGTGCTTTGGGAAACGGTTGCGCTTGACGCCGAGCGGGCGGAGCTTCGTCATCTCGTCGTTGATCTGCTGGAGGCGCGTGACGCCGCGCTCTTCGAGCATGACGAAGAACTTGGCCAGCATCTGCGCGACCGGGACCGCATCGTCGGACGCGCGGTGGTGGTTGAACTGCGGGAGCTGCAAGTGGTCGGCCACGATGTCGAGCTTGTACTTGCCGAGCTCGGGCAGGAGATTCTGCGCGAAAATCAGCGAGTCGAGATACGTCGGCTCGAACGGGATGCCGCACTTTTTGCAGCCTGCGCGGATGAAGCTGATATCAAACTCCGCATTGTGCGCAGCGAGCGGACGGCCGCCCGCAAAGGCCAAAAACGCGTGCAGCGCGTCCTCCAGCTTCGGCGCGCCGCGCAGCATGTCGTCTGTGATGCCGGTCAGGCCGATGATCTCAGGCGAAAGCCGGCGCTCGGGGTCGACAAAGGTTTGGAACGTGTCGACGATCTCGCCGTCTTTCAGAATGACCGCACCGATCTCGGTGATGGCATCGTGCGCGACCTTCAGACCCGTTGTTTCAATGTCGAAACAGCAGATCTCAGTCGAAAAATCGCCGTCCTGCGGGCCGTGCACACAGATACGGTCGTCGATGTTGTTGAGAAAATAGCCCTCACAGCCGTAAAGGAGTTTTATTTTACCCTCGCCGGTGTGCCAGGCGTCCGGGAAGCTCTGCGCTACGCCGTGATCCGTGATGGCGATGGCGGGCATCCCCCACTTGATCGCGCACTTGACGACCGCGGCGGTGTCGGTCAGCGCGTCCATGTTGGACATACGGGTATGTAAGTGCAGCTCGACGCGCTTTTCCTCCGCCGTGTCCGTGCGCTCGGCGTGGTCGATCTGCATGATGTCCTGCGGGTTGAGCTGCATATCCTTACCATCGTAGGAGAGCTCCATGCGGCCGCTGACGCGCAGCCACATGCCGACGCTGATCTTGCCGAGAAGCTCCGTCGCCTCGCGCTCGGGCATGCTGCGGCGGATGAAGAGCGAGCCTTCGTAGTCCGTCATTTCGAGCAACATCGTCCAGACGCCGGCGCGGCGCGTCTCGTGGCAGTCGAACTTGAAGACCTTGCCCTCAACGACGACGTGACCGGCCTTTGGCGTCAGCTCGCTGATGGGGAGCACTCTCCCCTTTGCAATCTCGCGGCCCATGATGACACTGCCGCTGCCGCTCACCTTGCGGCCAGCGTTCTTCAACATGTCGGGAAAGGCCTCCGCCGTTGATTTGACGTGGATGTCCACGCGCTTTAAGTCGTAATTGCGCGCAAGAAGCTGCTCGACCGTTTCGCGCGTCGAGTCGTTCATCTCCGCGCGCACGGTCATGTCGAGCGTCATCGTGCGCTTTTCCGGCTCGAGCACCATGTTCGTGACCATCGCGGCGTTGAGCGGGACGCGCAGGTCAAAATCCGGCGAAAAGTCGGTGAATAATTCAAAAAAAGGAATCTTTTGTGCCATAGCCACAACCTTATCTCAGTATCGTTTCCGCTCGGTCAGAGTTTTTTGATTTCCTCCATCAAAGCGTCGACAAGCTTTTCCTGCGGCACTTTGTAAAGGATTTTTCCTTTTCGGAAAATCATGCCCTCACCTTCGCCGCCGGCCACGCCGATATCGGCGGCCGAGGCCTCACCGGGCCCGTTGACGACGCAGCCCATCACGGCGACCGTGATATTCTTCTTGCAGTCGGCAAGACGGCGCTCCAGCTCCTCGGCGATCGGGATCATGTCGTACGCCGTGCGGCCGCACGTCGGGCAGGAGACGAGGTTCACACCGCTGCGGCGGATGCCGCAGGCCTGCAAGATGCGCTTGGCGGCGTAGACCTCTTCCACGGGGTCCGCCGTGAGCGAGACGCGCATCGTGTCGCCGATGCCCTCGCACAGAAGGCCGCCGATGCCGATGGCGGACTTCAAAAGCCCCATCGTGGGCGTGCCCGCCTCGGTCACGCCGAGGTGGAGCGGATAGTCGACCTTTTCGTGCAGAAGGCGATAGGCCGCCATGTTGAGCGGTACATCAGAGCTCTTGACCGAGATGCAGATCTCGGTAAAATCGAACTTTTCAAGCAGCCGCACATGTCTGAGCGCGCTCTCGACGAGCGCCTCGGGCGTCACGCGGCCATATTTTGCGAGCAGCTCCTTTTCAAGCGAGCCGCCGTTCACGCCGATGCGGATGGGAACCTTGTGTTCACGGCAGGCGTCTACGACCGCCTTGACGCGGTCATCTCCCCCGATGTTGCCGGGGTTGATGCGAATTTTGTCCGCGCCGCGCGCCGCCGCTTCGACGGCGAGACGGTAGTCGAAGTGAATGTCCGCGACGAGCGGGATGGAGATATTCTCCTTAATTTCACTCAGCGCGTGCGCGGCCTCCATATTCGGCACCGTGACGCGCACGATCTCGCAGCCCGCCTCTTCGAGCGCGTGGATCTGCGCGATGGTGGCCTTGGCATCCTCAGTGTGCGTGTTGCACATCGACTGGATCGTGACCGGCGCGCCGCCGCCGATAGCGACGCCGCCTGCGATAATTTGCTTGCTCATAAGATCATCCTCCTCACAGGAGCTTGACAATGTCGTGGAACGTGACGAACAACATCAGCGCCATTAAGAGCGCAAAGCCGATGCCGTTGATGACGTTCAGATATTTGGACGGAATTTCCTTTTTGAAAAGCGCCACGGCGATGCCGTTGACGAGCAGGAACAGCACGTGTCCGCCGTCGAGTGCGGGCAGCGGCAGCAGGTTCATCACGGCGAGGTTCACCGCGAACATCGCGGCGAAAAAGAGAATATTTTCAAGCGCCGCGCCGAAGCCCTCGGTAGCCTCGGTCTCCTTGCCGACCTCCGTGATGGTCGAGACGATGCCGACCGGGCCGCTCAGATCGTTCACGCCCGCCGCGCCCGAAAGCAGCATTTGCAGGCTCAGTCTCACGATGCGGACATAGTCCATCGTCTGGTACCAGCTGTATTGCAGGCGCAGAAGCGGCGTCGCCTCGACGATCCCGCCGTAGGTAAAGCCGTAGGCCTCGTACTCCTTACCGTTTTCGTCGGTGTAGACTTGCTTCGTGAGCGTGCGGTCGAGCTTTTTGCCGTCGCGCAGGACGGTCATGTCGATCGTGCCCGTGTCGCCAAGGCCCATGATGAGCGACACGTCGCTCTTTAAATAAATGCGCTCACCGTTGATGGCGTAGATCGTGTCGCCGGGCATCAGGCCGTCCTCTCCCTGCTGCGGAAAATCGGGGTTCAGCTCGACGATCTCCGTCGTGTAGAATGCCTGCGCACCCGCATACAGACAGATGACGATGATGAGGCCCGTCAGGAAGTTCATGAACGCGCCCGCGACGAAGATGATGAACTTCTTCCACCAGACCTGGCGGCCCAGCGCGCGGTCGTCGTCCGAATCCTCGTCCTCGCCCTCCATGGCGCAGTAGCCTCCGATGGGCAGGAGCCGCAGGGAGTATTCGGTGTCCCCCTTCGTCTTATGGAAGAGCTGCGGGCCCATGCCGATGGAAAATTCATTGACGCGCACGCCGCAGGCCTTGGCCGCCAAAAAGTGGCCAAACTCATGCACGGCGATGAGCACGCCGAAAATCAGGATCGCAATGAGAATATAAACCATGGTCTCTCCTAAATATGGTCAGTTGAGCTTTTCGCGCACGACCTCGCGCGCGAGCCGGTCTGCTTCCAGAATATCCGAAAGCTGCGGCTGATATACCGTCTCGGTTTTATCGAGCGCCGCTTCGATGAGGTCAGGGATGGCACAGATGCCGATCTCGTCGCACAGAAATGCCGCGACAGCCTCTTCGTTCGCGCCGTTCATCGCCGCGCAGTAGACATTGCCGATGGCGGCGCACTGCTTGGCGATCTTCAGGCAGCGGAAGACCTCTTCATCGGGCTCGGCGAACGTGAGCGGCGGGCACTTGAGAAGGTCAAGCGGCTCCGCGGGCGAAACGGCCCTGTTGGGGTACGTCATCGCGTAGCGGATGGGCAGCTTCATGTCCGGTGTGCCGAGCTGGGCGAGCATCGCCCCGTCGTGAAACTCGACGAGCGAGTGCACGATGCTCTGGCGATGGATGACCGCGTCGACCTGACGCAGCGGCAGACGGTAGAGCCGCATGGCCTCGATGATCTCAAGGCCCTTGTTCATCAGCGTCGCGGAGTCGATGGTGATCTTCGCACCCATTGTCCAGTTCGGGTGCTTGAGCGCGTCGGCCTTCGTCTTAGTCGCAAGCTCCTGCGCGCTCAGACCGTAGAACGGCCCGCCCGAGCAGGTCAGAATGAGGCGCTTGATCTCACCGCGGTCGCGGCAGCCCTGCAAGCACTGGAAGATCGCGCTGTGCTCGCTGTCGACGGGGACGATCTCCGCGCCGTATTTTTCCGCCGCGTCCACCACAAGCTCGCCCGCGCAGACGAGCGTTTCCTTGTTGGCAAGCGCGATGCGCTTTTTCTTCTCGATTGCCGCGAGCGTCGGCTGGAGTCCGATCATGCCCATTACAGCGGTGACGACCGTGTCAGCGTCGTCCGCCGTGGCCGCGGCCAGAAGGCCCTCCATGCCGGAGAGCACTTGGGTGTTTGTGTCGGAAAGCCGCGCGCGGAGCTCATTTGCCGCGTCCTCGTCATAAAGCACGGCAAGACGCGGGCAAAATTCCCGCGCCTGCTGTTCAATGAGGTCAACGCTCTTATTCGCCGTCAGCGCAGCGACGGAAAGCCCCAGCTCGCGCGCCACCTCAAGCGTCTGGCGGCCGATGGAGCCGGTGGAACCGAGTAAAGCAATACTCCTTGTCATAATAAGCCTCCGCAGACCGCAGCCCACACGACCGGCGCGATGAAGAGCGTGGAGTCAAAGCGGTCGAGCATGCCGCCGTGCGTCAGGAAGAGGTGGCTGTAGTCCTTGATACCGGCCTCGCGCTTGACGAGCGACATCGAGAGGTCGCCGAGCTGGCCGAAGATATTGGCCACCACGCCGACGAGAATCAGCATGAGGTAGTTCGGCGCATAGCCGAGCCATGCCTTGCCGACAACGCCGAGCAGCACCAGCGCAAGCGCGCTGCCGATAGGCCCACCGATCGCGCCTGCCCAGGTCTTGTGCGGGCTGACGTGCGGCGCCATCTTGCGCTTGCCGAACCACATGCCAAAGTACATCGACAGCGCATCGCCCACAAAGGCGACGCAGAACGGCGCGAGCACATAGACCTTGCCAAACTCCCCGTCCATACGCAGCAGGAAGATGCAGCTGTACATCGCCGGAAACACAATGCCACCTATGATGGCCACCGCCACATCGTGGAACGTGAACGGTTTTTCCTTTCCGTAAGAGATAACCGCAAAGAGGAACGCCATCATCACAAGAATCCAGCGGAAGATCGTAACGGTCGAAATCGGAAGATCGTATGTGCCGCTCATCTCTTCCTTAAAGAGCCATATCTCCTGCATGACGACCGTTGTGACAAGTCCCCAGTAGAAATTCGCCGGGACGTTCTCCCCTGCCGTGTGCAGCAGCTCATAGGCCGCAATGCCCGCGATGCCGCAGACGACGAGCATCGTCGCCCATGCGGGGCAGGCAAGCAGCACGGCGAGCAGCGCCGGCAATCCAACGATCACCACCAACCATCTTTGTTTCATTTCTGTTTCTCCTGTTTCAGTCCGCCAAAGCGCCGCTCGCGATGCTGATACGCGATGAGCGCCTTGTCGAATTCTCTTTCCGTAAAGTCTGGCCAGAGCGTGTCGCAGAAGTAGAACTCGCTGTACGCGCACTGCCACAAAAGGTAATTGCTGATGCGCTTCTCTCCGCCTGGGCGGATGAGAAGGTCGGGATCGGGAAGTCCGCTTGAATAGAGGTAGCGCGAAAAGCCCTCCTCGGTCAAAGCGTCCGCGTCCCGCTTCCCTGCCGCGCAGTCGCGCGCGAAGGCGCGGGCGGCGTGAATGATCTCGTCCCGCCCGCCGTAGTTCAGGCAGACGTTGGCCTGAAAGCCCTGAATGTGGGAGGATATCTCGTTGGTGCGCCGGGCCAGCTCCTGCAGCTCCGGCGAAAGGGCGCTCATGTCCCCCAGAAACCGCAGCCGGATCTGATCCCGCTCCATGGAGTCGATGGCCTCCAGCATATACTGCTTCAGAAGGCCCATGATGGTGTTGACCTCGTCCGCCGGGCGCTTCCAGTTCTCCGTGGAGAAGGCGTATACCGTCAGGTACTCCACTCCCAGCTCCTTGCAGTGGGTAGCGATTTTTCGGAACACCTCCGCCCCCACCTTATGTCCGGCGGTGCGAGGCAGGCCCCGACGCTTGGCCCATCTCCCGTTGCCGTCCATGATAACAGCGATATGGCGGGGAAGGCGGTTTTCATCCACCTGCCCCGCCGTATGATGCTTCTTTTTGGAAAACAGGCCCATCAGACAGACATGAGTTCCTTTTCTTTGGTATCCAGCAGCTTATCCAGCTCCTTGCAGTGGTCGTCGGTCATCTTCTGCAGGTCCTTCTCAGCCAGCTTCAGCTCGTCCTCGGTGATCTCGGAGGCCTTCTGCATCTTCTTGAACGCCTCCAGCGCATCCCGGCGGATGTTGCGGATGGCCACCTTGCCGCCCTCGTTGTACTTGCGGATCTGCTTGACCAGCTCCTTGCGGCGCTCCTCCGTCAGCTGGGGGAAGGCCAGCCGGATGGACTTGCCGTCATTCTGGGGATTGATGCCCAGATCGGACTCCTGAATGGCCTTCTCGATGCCCTTCAGGGCCGAGGCGTCCCAAGGGGTGATGAGCAGCGTCCGGGGATCGGGGGACGCCACCGCAGCGATCTGCTGGATGGGGGTGGGGGTGCCGTAGTAGTCCACCTGAATGCGGTTGAGGACGGATGCGTTGGCCCGTCCGGCCCGCACGGCTCCGAAGTCACGCTCCACCGCCTCCACGCTCTTCTTCATCTTTTCCTCGTATACCTTGTAGTGTTCCTTCAGCATGGTTATGCCTCCTTCACGATCGTTCCGATTTTTTCGCCCCGCAGCACACGCACGATATTATACGGGTCTTTCAGTGCAAACACCAGCACCGGGATGTGGTTGTCCATGGACAGGCTGGTGGCGGTGGAATCCATCACCGCCAGATGACGCTTGAGCACCTCGTCATAGGTGATGGCGTCGAACTTCACGGCGTCGGCGTTCTTGGCCGGGTCGCAGTCGTACACGCCAGCAGGATCACGTCGGCGTTGATCTCCGCCGCCCGCAGCACCGCCGCCGTATCGGTGGAGAAGAAGGGGCATCCCACACCGCAGCCAAACAGCACCACCCGGCCCTTTTCCAGATGCCGGACGGCTCTGGCCCGGATGTAGGGCTCCGCCACCTCACGGATCTCCAGCGCCGTCTGGAGCCGGACATCCACGCCCTTCTGCTCCAGCACGTCCGCCAGCGCCATGCAGTTCATAGCCGTGGCCAGCATCCCCATGTGGTCGGCACGGGTGCGCTCGATGTGACCCTCGCCGTTCTTCACGCCCCGCCAGAAGTTGCCGCCGCCGATGACAACGCCGATCTGCACGCCCATGTTCACGCACTCCTTGATGACGTCCGCCACCTGACCCAGCACCTGAAAGTCCAGGCCGAAGTGCTTCTCGCCCGCCAGTGCCTCGCCGCTGATCTTCAGCAGCACCCGTTTATACTTCGGTTCGTCCATTGCTCTTCCTCCGTATGTGATACTTGGGAGTATTTTACCTTATTTTTTCCCGTTTGCATAGAGGGAAAAGCAAAATTTTTTCCGTCCTCTCTCCCCGCCTTGCATTTTCCGGCGGAAGATGGTACCATCTCAACGAAAAGAAACTGATAGGAGACGCCTTATGGAGCTGCTGCACATACATAAAGATACATGGGCCGCCGTGGGAGCCACGGCCCTGATCCCCTTTTACCGCCTGACGGATACGGACATTATCCTGCTGGATACCGGCATCGCCGCCTCTGACCGGGAGGGCCTTACCGCCCTGCTGGAGGAGCACGGTCTGCGCCCCAAGGGGATCCTCTGCTCCCACGCTCACTACGACCACGTGGGCAACGCCGCTTATCTCCGCCGGCGCTACGGCTGCCCCATCGCCATGCCCATGATCGAGGCCGCCATCTGCGCCGATGCCACCGCCTTCCGGGCCAACTACGAGACCCTCACCTACGGCACCATCCAGTCCATGTTTCCGGAGGAATGCTTCCTGTCGGACGTTCTCATCTCTCCGGATATCGATCATCTGGACTTTTGCGGCGTCCGTTTCGGCCTGCTGCCCCTGCCGGGCCACTCTGCCGGGCAGATGGGCTTTATCACCCCCGACGGCACTGCCTATCTGGCAGACTGCCTGTTGGGGCCGGAGCAGCTGCAGCGCTTCAAGCTGCCCACCATCATGCACATTGCCCGTGATCTGACGGTGATGGAGTCCCTCCGCAGTCTCCGCTGCCCGGCCTATGTGCTGGCCCATAAGACCAGCGTCACAGAGCTTGGCCCCGTCATCGATGCCAACATCGCCGCCATCCACGATAAGGGGCGGCGGCTGCTGAGCTGTCTCACCGACGGCATGACCGCCGACCAGTGGCTCTATGCCTACTGCCGTCAGGAGGGCATCCACACTCATGATCCCTTCCGCATCAGCGTCACCCAGCGCAATTTCCTGCATCTGTCCAACTGGCTGGTGGACGAGGGCCAGGTGGCTCTGTACCATGACCTCTGCGTGAGCCGTTACAGTAAGGTGTGAACCGGTCCACGGTGGGGAAGTTTTCGTTTTTTATCGTCCGTAATGGCCACAGGGGAGGGGGCAGCATCCACTGTCCCCTCCCCTGTTTCTTCTTTCGGCAATTCCGTTTTTTCAATCCTCCAGCAGCTCTGTGAAGCTCCGGATGGTCCGATCGCACACCCGTGTCATCTCCTCCCACGAGACGTGAAAGAACTGATCGTAGACCCCCACCGTGTGCATCCCGGCCGCCTTGGCCCCACGGCACGCCTCCACGGAGTCGTCGTACACCGCACACTCCGCCGGCTCCACGCCCATGCGTCGGGCCGCTACCCGGAAGATCTCCGGGTCCTTCTTCTCGATCTTCAGATCGTGGGCAAACAAGATCTCCTCAAAATATGGCATCAGTCCCAGATGCCCCAGTGCCGCCCGGCAGTGGGCCGGAACACTGGAGGTCAGCACCATCATCCGCTGCCCCCGGCGGCGGCACTGATCCAGATACTCCCGCACGCCGGGCTTCACCTGTACCCGTGTGGCGTAGGCATCCCCGGCCATCTCCATCCACTCCGCCATGATGTCCTCCACGGACTCCTCCAGATGGCAGTAGCGCTTGGTGAACTCCGCCGCCAGCGGGAAAATGGTGTGAGCCACCCCCTGATAGTACTCCTTGGTGTAGGGAAAGCCACGCTTGGCCAGAAAGGCCTCATCCACCTCCCGCCAGATGCCGTTGGAATCGATCAGGGTCCCGTCCATGTCAAAAATATGCATCCATTCGTCCTCCGCTCGGATCGTTTCTGTGATTATATCAAGTTTTTGCCATTCTGTAAACGCCGGTTTCCCATGTGGACAAATGGGGAAAGCTGTGGTAGAATAGTGTGATAAAATTTTCCGAGCCAACGGGAGGGACCATGCCATGCAGGGAAAGCTCATCGTATTCGAGGGGACCGACGGTTCCGGCAAGGCCACGCAGTCGGAGCTGCTGTGCCAGGAGCTGACCCGACGGGGCATCCCCTACCGCAAGCTGACCTTTCCCCGGTATCAGGAGGAATCCTCGGCACTGGTACGGCTGTATCTGGGCGGGGCCTTCGGCCAGAAGCCCGGCGACGTCAATGCCTATGCCGCTGCGGCCTTCTACTCCGTGGACCGCTATGCCTCCTACAAGCAGGACTGGGGCAGCTACTATGAGCAGGGCGGCCTGCTCATCGCCGACCGCTATACCACCTCCAATGCCGTTCACCAGACCTCCAAGCTTCCGCCGGAGCAGCAGCGGCCCTTTGTGGACTGGCTCTTTGACTTCGAGTATCAGAAGCTGGGTCTGCCGGCTCCGGATCGAGTGCTGTACCTGGATCTCCCCACGGAGCTGTCCGAGCAGATGATGCGCCGCCGGGAGGCGGCCACCCATACCCATGCCGACATCCATGAGCAGGACGAGGCTTATCTCCGCTCCTGCCGGGAGAGCGCCGCCCGTGTGGTGGACTGGTGCAGCTGGCAGCGCATCCGCTGCGACCGGGACGGCCGGATCCGCAGTATTCAGGACATCCATCAGGAGGTTCTGGAGCGTGTGGCGGATCTGCTGCCGTAAAAAAGGACGGAACGCCGCAGCGTCCCGTCCCGGTTCGGCCGAACCCTATGGCACGTGTCTGTTCCCGTGTCCCTCAGCAGGAGCAGCGGGAGTCGCCGCAGCAGCAGCGCTCATTCTGTCCGCCGCCGCAGCAGCAGAGCACCAGTAAAACGATGACGATCAGCCAGATGCAGGAGCAGTTGTTGTTGTCAAAGCACACTTGAACCTCACCTCACTTGTTCTTCACTGGCTTATTCTATGCCCCACCGCCCCGGAAGGTATCTTGTCCGGTCTGATTTGCGCTGGGGAAAATGCGATAAAGAAAGGAACAACGATCTATGGCAGACCGCAAAAACAACGAGACCACCAGCTGGAACGCCGACGAGGTGCGCCGCCAGCAGACTCAGCGCAAGCAGCGCAAGAAAATGCGCCGGACCCGTTTCTGGGCCATCTACTGCGCCGGTGTGGTGCTGGGCTCCTGCCTGCTGGCGGGACTGGGCTGGCTCATGGTCAATGACGTGTGCGCCCTGAACAAGGCACCTCTCACCGCCACGGTGGAGATCGAAAAAGGCGACTCCGTGGGGCAGATCGCCTCCAAGCTGAAGAAGGCGGGCATCATCAAATATAAGCTGCTGTTCGTCATCACCAGTCCCCTCTTCCACGCCAAGGACACCATCCAGCCCGGCAGCTACGAGCTCAACACAGACATGGACTACAACTGCATCATCGACTCCATGCAGCAGGGCTCCTCTGTGGCCGGGACGGTGAAGGTCACCATCCCGGAGGGCTACTCCGTGCAGGAGACCATCCAACTGCTGGCCGACAGCGACGTGTCCAATGTGGAGGACCTGACGGAGGCCGCCAAGAACCATGTGTTCGACTACACCTTTGTGGATAACGAGAATCTGGGCAGCATCACCCGGCTGGAGGGTTTCCTCTTCCCGGATACCTATGAGTTCTTCCACAAGGAGGACGCCGTCTCGGCGCTGGATCGCCTGCTCTCCAACTTCCAGACCCGTGTCAGCGGCGATCTGCTGACGGATATCGAGAACTCCCAGTACAGCCTCCGTGAGATCGTCACACTGGCCTCCATCATCGAAAAGGAGGCCATCGGGGACGACGAGGAGCGGGCCAACATCTCCTCCGTGTTCTATAACCGCCTCAGCGGCGACAACTCCGAGATCGGTACTGCCCTCCAGTCCGACGCCACTATCTACTATGCCCTGCACATCGCCGGCATGGACGATACCCAGTTCTCCACGGATCTGGACAGCCCCTACAACACCTACAAATACGGCGGCCTCCCCGTCGGCCCCATCTGCAACCCCAGTCTGTCCTCTATCAAGGCGGCGGTGCATCCCAACGACACCGGCTACTACTACTTTGCCTACGGCAAGGATGGAGTCAGCCACTTCTTCCGCACCTATGACGAGCATCTGGCCTTCGTCAACAGCGATATGTACGCCCCGGATTGATGGATATGATGAGAATGATGAGAAAAAAGCCTGAGCTGCTGTCCCCGGCCGGGGACATGGAAAAGCTGAAAATGGCCGTGGCCTATGGTGCCGACGCCGTGTATCTGGCAGGCACCTCCTTCGGGATGCGCTCCTTCGCCGGGAATTTCTCCCCGGAGGAGCTGCCCCTTGCGGTGGCCTATGCCCATGACCACGGCGTCCGGGTCCACGTCACCGTCAATACCATGCCCCGCAGCGGCGAGGTGGATGCCCTCCCCGCCCATCTGGAGCGCCTGAACGATGCCGGGGTGGATGCTCTCATTCTGGCGGATCTGGGGGCCTTCACGCTGGCGGGGAAATACGCCCCCCGCTGCGAGCGCCACATCAGCACCCAGCAATCCATCGCCAACTACGCCTGCGCTCAGGCGTGGTACGATCTGGGCGCCAAGCGGGTGGTGCTGGCCCGTGAGCTGAGCATGGACGAGATCCGTGAGATCCGCCGCCGCACCTCCCCGGAGCTGGAGCTGGAAACCTTCTGCCACGGGGCCATGTGCGTGTCCTACTCCGGCCGCTGCCTGCTCTCCAATTACATGACGGGTCGGGACTCCAACCGGGGCGCCTGCGCCCAGCCCTGCCGCTACCAGTACGCCTTGATGGAGGAGAAGCGCCCCGGCGAATACTTCCCGGTGTTCGAGGACGAGAAGGGCACCTACATCATGAACTCCCGTGATATGTGCATGATCGACCATCTGGACGACCTCATGGACGCCGGAGTGGACTGCCTGAAGATCGAGGGGCGGGCCAAATCTGCCTACTATGCTGCCATCGTCACCGGGGCTTACCGCCATGTCATCGACGACGTGGCGCAGGGCCGCCCCGTCGATCCCGTCTGGCGGGATGAGGTGGAGCACGTCAGCCACCGCCACTATTCCACCGGCTTTTTCTACGGCCCTCCCGGCCAGTATTACGAGAGTTCCCGCTATATCCGGGACTGGCAGATCTGCGCTGTGGTAACGGACTGCACCCCGGAGGGGCTGGCCACCCTGAGCCTCCGCAACAAGTTCCGCACCGGCGATACCGTGGAGGTGGTGGGGCCGGATACCCGTCCCTTCTCCCTTACCGTGCCGGAGATGACGGATGCCGACGGACTGCCCCTCTTTGAGCCGAAAACACCTCAGATGACCTTTACCATGTCTCTACCCCGGCCGGTGCCGCCTATGAGCTTCATCCGCCATGCCGTGGACCTGTCGGGAAAGTAATGTCCCGCATGACCGACGCCCCCTTCCGAACCCCGGAAGGGGGCGTTTTGCTGCGGTCTTTGATAAGGGAATATCTGCGGGTATTTGCCGGCGTTAAGATCTCTCCCGGCAGGCGGCTTTGCAAGCTCTCTTACGGAAAGCATCCCCTCAGCATCAAAATCTTCCCGCAAATCATCTTGCTGAACGAACGTTCACAGGCGAATATATCAAGCTTACACGGGCTATCTGTTAGAAATTTTTCATTTTTTCGACATGATATTGCTTTTCTGTTCCTTATATGATAGGATGTTTCTGCCAAAGCGTGCGTCTTGACATATCGCACGTCACTCCGGTGCGGAGCGCTGCTCCCGCCGATACAAAGGAGAACCGCCATGAAACATCTGCGACACCTACTTTCTCTGGCTCTGGCAGCGGCGCTGACTCTGATGCTGCTGCTTCCCACCTACGCCGCCGTTATCGACGGGGTCTACACGGACTATATGACCGGCCTGAAATTCACCATTCCCGCCGACTGGGAGGAGTATGCCGTTCCCTCCACCATGCCCAGCTACATAAAGGAGGCCTTGGCCTATCAGAAGGACGGTGCCTTTTCCATGATGGGCTATGGCAGCGTTGACCTGTGGATGGCCGCTCTCTCCAACGGTCAGATCTCCGGCACCAGAGAGGAGTTGGATAACTCCGCCTTTACCGCCGAGGACATTGCCTCCCTCTTTGGCGCCTCCTCCGACATCATATCCACCGCAGCCTATGGCGGCGTGGAGTACTATACCGCCCGGATCACCTCCTCTACCAATATCAGCGGCACGGATTTCGAGGCCACCTTTCTCTATGCCCTCCGCATTGAAAACGGCTATCTCTACCTCTTCTACATTTCCGAAGACGCCGATGGCCCCCATTACCGGGATTTTGAGCTCCTGCTCTCCAGCGTCCGGTACCCCTCAGCGGATACCGACACATCAGAGCCGCCCGTTCCCTCCAGCTCCACCGATACCACAACGAATCGCACCACCAGCCGCACCGCATCCGGTGAGGTGATCGGGCATCGTCTGCTGGTCATGCTGATAACAATCCTCTTTTTTGCTCCCTTTGCCGTGCTGGCCGGTCATCTCGCTAAGAAGAAGGGCCGCAGCTTCTGGGGCTTTTTTGCCCTCGGTTACATTCTCTCCCCCCCGCTCTCCCTCCTCATTGTCCTGTGCCTGAAGCCGAGGCAGCCCGACACCGCTCCGGATGCAGAGCCTTCCCCCGACGCCCCTGCCGATGAACCTGCCCAAGCCCCTATTTCCATGGATAACACCCCTTCCGGCGATGCCCCCATGACACCTTCGGCCAGTGAAGGCGCCACCCAGTCCGCCGCTGCGGAAACCACCATACTCCATGCGCCGGACGTGCCTCCTGTACCCGTGAGTGTGCCGCCTGTACCTCCGGCCGTTTGCTTCTGCTCCCGCTGCGGCGCTCAGCTGACGCCCGGCAGTCGTTTCTGTGACAGCTGCGGCCACAAGCTGGACGACGACCTCACCTCCCCCTCCTAAAGCTATATCCCCTGCGGGGCGGGCTCTCTGTCCGCCCCGCTTCCTTTTGCCCATAAAAATTCCCCGCTCCGGCAACTGGCTCTTTTCAATCGATGCAGATTGCGGTATAATAAGCCCTGATTACGACCCGATGGAGGTGCCTATCTCATGGAAGTGAAGCGCTGGGAGCTCATGCCCCATGTGTATCTGACCTATCTGCCGGCCCGGAAATTCAAAACCGGGGTGCTGTCGGCCCAATTCATCACGCCGCTGGCCAAGGAAACGGCGTCCTACAACGCCCTGCTGCCGGCGGTGCTGCACCGCGGCACCATGCGCTGCCCGGACATGGAGCAGCTCGCTGCGGCCATGGATCGGCTCTACGGCGCACAGATCAGCCCCACCATCCGCAAGCGGGCGGAGTGCCAGTGCATCGGCTTTGTGGCCTCGGTAATGGACGACAGCTTCGCCCCCCGGGGAGAAAAGCTGCTGGAGCCGGTGTCCGACCTGCTGGGCGAGCTGTTTCTTGATCCCGTGACCCGCAACGGCCGCTTTCTGGCGGAGTATGTGGACAGCGAAAAGCAGAACCT
>ERZ857745.2840-NODE-2840-length-17729-cov-5.691185_pt1 | contig 17729 bp, 11 predicted proteins | sample MGYA00519699_ERZ857745 | MGnify/ENA primary metagenome ERZ857745 (study PRJEB31778, sample SAMEA3449357) | human gut metagenome | biome: human gut; feature: human-associated habitat; material: faeces | place: United Kingdom | collected 2010/2012 ...
GGACTACCAGGGTATCTAATCCTGTTCGCTCCCCCAGCTTTCGCGCCTCAGCGTCAGTTTCGGCCCAGAGAGCTGCCTTCGCCGTCGGTGTTCTTCCCGATATCTGCGCATTCCACCGCTACACCGGGAATTCCGCTCTCCCCTACCGCACTCGAGAGCGCCAGTTCGGGACCCGGCCGGGGGTTGAGCCCTCGGGTTAGAGGTCCCGCTTAGCGCTCCGCCTACGCGCGCTTTACGCCCAATGAATCCGGATAACGCTCGCCCCATACGTATTACCGCGGCTGCTGGCACGTATTTAGCCGGGGCTTCTTCTGCGGGTACCCTCGTTTAAGTGTTCCCCGCTGAAAGCGGTTTACGACGCGGACGCCTTCGTCCCGCACGCGGCGTTGCTGCGTCAGGGTTGCCCCCATTGCGCAAAATTCCCCACTGCTGCCTCCCGTAGGAGTCTGGGCCGTATCTCAGTCCCAATGTGGCCGGTCGGTCTCTCAACCCGGCTACCCGTCGTCGGCACGGTGGGCCTCTGCCCCGCCGTCTACCTGATGGGCCGCGACCCCATCCCCCGCCGCGAGAGCTTTCCCGGCCGCGGCATGCGCCGCTCCCGGAGTACCAGGTATTAATCCCCCTTTCGGGGGGCTGTCCCTGGGCGGGGGGCAGGTCGGTCACGTGTTACTCACCCGTTCGCCACTTCATGTCCGCCCGAGGGCGGTTTCATCGTTCGACTTGCATGTGTTAGGCACGCCGCCAGCGTTCATCCTGAGCCAGGATCAAACTCTCCGTTGAAGAAGAGCGGGATGGGATCCATCCCGCGATCTTGACATAAAAAGAAAAAGAAATTGTAAATCCGGGGCAGTCAAGGCATAAGCGCCTTGCTGCACTGGCTTCACTGGCTAAATTGATAGTAAAAAGTGATTCCGTCTGTCCAGTATCCGGTTCTCAAGGTTCCCGCCTGCGGGGTCTCCCCCGCGGCTTTCGCTCAAGCGCTTTCGTGCTTGGCGCAAGATTGAATAATACGCTCCTCCCCGGGCCGTGTCCAGAACTATTTCGCGTCGGGCGATATCTTCATATTCTGTACACATTTTGGGTTTGAAAGGTTCAGGGCGGCTCATGGATCCCTTTTTTGTTGCGGCCTTACCTATTAGCTGGAATCGTTTGGCGCGAAGGGTGGCCGCCGCGCGGTAGGCGGGCTCGGGATGGCCGATGCGAGACTCGACGGCAACAGGCGGGGTTTGGACGGCTCACCCCGGGGCCCAGGCGGAGTCGTAGGTTGAGAAATCTCGATCGGCGAACCCGCATCGTTCTGAGCGGGCACCGCGGATACGCGCCGCGCAGTAATGTATGTGGGAGGGAAATGGTCAACCGAATCGCCGGAGCTCTTTTCCGTTCGCCCCCTCTTATATAGTTCAGGCTCTTGGCTTTGCTGCTGGGTCAGGCTGTAAACGCTTTTTCTTGCCGACCTAAATCCGCAGGCGCTACATAAGAGAGCCGAGTACCGAACATTGCCAGAGCGTTTTTTGCTTTCGCGAGCCAATACAAGAGATGCATGGCCTACGAAATGCTGGCTATCGGATTCCAACGAGAAACGTAACTGAGCGATTGCCGCACGAATATGAACCTGAAAGCCAACTCGTCGGCGTTCCATACAATCGCTTTCCGTATTCACGATCGATTCGCTTAGGCCCTAATCGCTCAAGTATTGGAGCAACTTGTTAATCGCGTTCTCCACGAGCCAGCCCAACACGTTGCTGGGTAGATTTTCGTCAATTTGCCAACGAGCTTGCCAATTATCTAAACCCATTTCTTCTGACCGTCGCCCTTGCACTGATGCCTTCGTCGACCTTGGAGTCATGGACCGCATGGCTCTGTCGTCTTGTGTCGCTTTATGGATAGTTCGGCTGGGGCAATCATCGTATTTTTGCTCGATTGCTCCCCACGCTTGGCTTGTCGGCCTTTGGGTGCGTTTCCTTTTCTCGGACGAAACGCACCCGCGAAAACAGAAGCGGCCCGCGAGAAGGGGGCTCGCGGGCCATGGAGGAGATTCGGAAGCAGCGCTTAGTGAGGGGGGATCGCCGGCGCATTAAGGGGATACGTCTGACCGGAGGGTTGGCCATTCGGCGATGCGAGCTTCCGCGGGTATGCTATTGGTTTTCAACATGCCATCTCTTTCGTCGATCGAGCGCAAACCGCAAGCAGTTGGCGAAACGGTCTCGACAGAAACGGGGTTTCAGGTGAGACCAAGGTTGGGCTTCGCTCTCGACAACATGGATAGTACGCCGGTTTTGCCGGCCGCGCGCCACCCTTAGATGGTTATTTACCTACTTAAACCGAGTATTCCTCCTCTTACCCGAAAAGGGTGCCTCCGGTATTTCCGCTGGTCAGGTTGTTATGGCCCTTTTCTTAGAGCGGAAACCTATTGTTTAGCGCATGTGTTACGATTCCTCTGAGAGAAGGGGCGACATGAAAACTGAAGCATCAGCGAAATCGGGGTCGAAATCCGAATCAACCCAGCATAAGCCGCATTTTACCGACAGGATGGTTGCGTTCGCATCGACGGGCATAGCATGCCCGCTTGCATGGGGTTTCCTCATGAACGCTTTCGGAGGGGTAAGCCCCTCCGTCCAGCTACCTTGGACGCTTTCCTATCTCCTGCTTGCTGTTGCCGTTTTAGTATTCGCTGCCATTTCACGTAAAGCTCCGGCGTTTTTCAGCTCCGGCGTTTCTGCAACCGTTGCCGGAGCGCTCGGCGCGTTTGGCTCGTTGCTGCTGACGCTCACGCTAACCATAATCCCCTCGATTCCACTTCAGTTCGCCGCAATGGTCCTTTGCGCGTGCGTTCTCGGTTGGCTATACCTGCAATGGGGCACGTTCTACGCAAAGCTTGATTTGCGCCATGCCGTGATTTGTCTCTTGCTTGCGAATATCGGCGGGTCGACGCTTAAGGCGATCACGCACTTCATCCCCATCGAAGCGCAATGCGTCTCCGCCATGCTGCTGCCCATCGTCTCGGTATCAATGTGCTGGATTGCGCTAAAGAGCATCGAGAACGTAACCACGGAGAAGCCCGTCATCCATTTCGAGTCCCACAATCTGCGAGGGCTCTGGAAGGTTGTTGTTGCGATCGCCGCCTTCAGCTTCGTAACCGCCTTCCTGGTGAGCCAGACCTCGGGAAACCAAGCTCTAACACCTCCCATTGACTTTTTACTTGGACGCCTGCTGGAGATAATCATCTCGGGCATCGTGCTGTTCGTGGTGGTGAAGTTGAACAAACCGTTTAATTTCTCGCAGTTGTGGCGCATCGCCCTTTTGGTGCTGGCGCTGGATATGCTTAGCCAAACAGCGTTCCCTGAAATCACCGTGTTGCGATGCGTGGAAAGCAGCGCCTGGGACCTTATCGTGCTGTTTGCTTGGCTGACCTTGTCAGATATAGCTCAGCACTCAAAGCTTCCCGCTCCGTTGGTCTTCGGCGTTGGCTGGGCCTGCTACACGGCGCCGTTCGCCATCGGCTCGATGGCATCCTTCATGTATTCAGGCGGCGACCACGATGCCGTGATCGTGGTCGCATTGATGTTCGTGCTGATACTGGTGTCCTCGTTTTGCTTGGAGATGCGCGACCAGGATACGAAGTGGCTGTTTGCCGAATTGCGCGGCGAGCCGGTAAGCGCGCCTGCGGATTACCGAAGCCTCGAAGAGCGTTGCGAGGAAGTCGGCAAGCAGCACAAGCTGACGCCGCGCGAGCTTGAAATCATGCAGCTGCTTTGCAAAGGACGCACGAAGGCATATATCGCCGAGACGCTGTACCTGACCGAGAACACCGTAAAGGGTCACACGAAGCATATCTACTCGAAGCTAGACGTGCATAGCAAGCAAGAATTGCTTGACCTGGTTGAACGCTAAGTCCCGCGCTGCCGATGCGGCCGAAGGGCCGAAGACGAGAAGCGCCGACCTCGCATATAAACGAAGAGCGCCTGCCAAGATGGAACTCGGCAGGCGCTCTTTTTCGTTACACGCTTGCAGCTGCGCCGCGATAACCGCAACGCACGGCCGCTTGGCTAGTCAACTGGTACGGCGTCAAGCTCCAGCGGCGGCTCGACGCGGCACACGTACTCGTCAGTTGCCTCGTCTATGTCGATGAGCACATGGCTGCGATCGGGCAGCTTGCCCTCGACGATCTTCTGCGCGATGCGATCGACGATCTCACGCTGCACCAAGCGCTTGCAGGGACGCGCGCCATACACCGGATCGAAGCCGTCGATGGACAGATGATCCATGGCAGCGGGCGTGACGTCGAGCGTAACGCGGCGATCGGCCAGGCGCTGTCGCACATCGTTGAGCTGCAGCTCGACGATGGGCTCCATGTTGGCGATGGACAGCGCATGGAACGTGATGACCTCATCGATACGGTTGAGGAACTCGGGGCGGAAGGTGTTACGCAGCGCGTCGTTGATCTTGTTGGACAGCTCCGCCAAGCTCTTCGCCGCCGTTTCCACATCGCCCTTCATGACGTTTTCCATGACGTCGCCCATGGTCTCCTTCTGGGCGTTCGCACTTTCGTATTCGCGAATGGCTTGGGAGCCGATGTTGCTGGTCATGATGATGATGGCGTTCTTGAACGACACCAAACGACCCTGACCATCCGTCAAGCGGCCGTCATCGAGAACCTGCAGCAAGATGTTGAAGACATCGGGATGGGCCTTCTCCACCTCATCGAGCAAGATGACGCTATACGGACGACGACGCACCGCCTCGGTAAGCTGACCGCCCTCGTCGTAACCGACGTATCCCGGAGGGGCACCGATCAGGCGCTGCACGCTGAATTTCTCCATGTACTCCGACATGTCGATGCGCACCATGGCCTTCTCGCTGTCGAACAGGTATTCCGCCAGCGCCTTCGCCAGCTCGGTCTTGCCGACGCCGGTAGGACCAAGGAATAGGAAGCTGCCGATGGGCTTGTTCGGGTCGGACAGGCCCGCGCGATTGCGGCGGATGGCGCCGGCGACCGCCGAAACGGCCTCGTCCTGGCCGATGACGCGCTCATGCAGCTTGTCCTCAAGGTCGACGAGCTTCTCCATCTCGCCCTGCATCATCTTGGACACGGGGATGCCGGTCCAAGTGGACACCACCTCGGCGATTTCCTCCTGCGACACCTCCTCCTTGAGAATCGCGCCGTCCTCTTGCTTGTCGTTCAGGGCCTGTTCGGCCTGATCCAGCTTGCGCTGCAGCTCGGGGATGCGGCCGTAGCGGATCTCGGAGGCCTTCACCAAATCGCCTTCGCGGGTTGCGCGCTCCTCTTCGGTCTGCGCGGCTTCGAGGTCGGCTTTGAGCGTTTGGACGTCCTCGATAACGTCCTTTTCGTTTTGCCATTCGGCCTTGCGCTTCGACAATGCATCCTGAGCGTCGGCGATTTCCTTGCGCAGATGCTCAAGGCGTTCGCGGCTGACCTCGTCCGTCTCCTTCATAAGCGCCTGCTCCTCGATCTGCATCTGGGTAAGCTTGCGCTCCGCCAGATCGACCTCTTCGGGCATGCTGTCGATCTCGATGCGCAGACGGCTGGCGGCCTCGTCCATGAGGTCGATGGCCTTGTCGGGCAGGAAGCGGTCGGAGATGTAGCGGTTCGACAGCTCCGCGCAGGCGACGATGGCGGCATCGGTGATGCGCACGCCATGATGGATCTCATACTTCTCCTTCAGGCCGCGAAGGATGGCGATGGTGTCCTCGACCGTGGGCTCGCTGACCATGACCGTCTGAAAACGACGCTCAAGAGCGGCATCCTTTTCGATGTACTTGCGGTACTCATCGAGCGTGGTTGCGCCGATGGCATGCAGCTCGCCACGCGCCAGGGCCGGCTTGAGCATGTTGCCCGCATCCATGGAGCTATCGCCCGTGGAACCGGCGCCGACGATGGTGTGCAGCTCGTCGATGAACAGGATGATCTGGCCGTTCGACTCCTTGACCTCGCGCAGAACCGCCTTCAAGCGGTCCTCGAACTCGCCGCGGTACTTAGCGCCTGCGACCATGGCGCCCAGGTCGAGCGCGATGACGTCGTGGTCCTTCAAGCCGGACGGGACATCGCCGGCGACGATGCGCTGCGCCAGGCCTTCGACGATGGCGGTTTTGCCGACGCCGGGCTCGCCGATAAGCACGGGGTTGTTCTTCGTGCGGCGGCTGAGCACCTGGATGGTGCGGCGAATCTCCTCGGAACGGCCGATGACCGGGTCGAGCTTGCCCTCGCGCGCCTTCTGCGTAAGGTTCTGACCGTACTGGTTCAAGGCGTCGAGCTCAGGCTTGCTTTGCTGATCGGTGACGCGGGTGGAACCGCGCAGGGAGCTGTACGCCTCCTCAACGGTTTTCCCCGTGATGCCGAGGCCGTTGAGCACACGGCCGGCGTCGCCCTTGTCCTGGGCCAAGGCGATGAGCAGGTGCTCGGTGGTTGCGTAGCTGTCGCCCATGCGCTCCGCCGCCTTCACGGCGTTGTCGATGACCTTCATAAGGTTGTTGCTGGGCATGGCCATAGGCATGGTGGAACCGCTGGCCTTCGGCATGGCGGCGATGGCGGCGTCGACGTTTTGCGACAGCTGCGCCGGATCAGCGCCGATGCGCTTGATGATGGCGGACAGATTGTTCTCCGATGCGTCCAGCATGGCCTTGAGCAAGTGAATGGGCTCGATGGTGCTGGATTGCGCATCGCCGGCAACGCCCATCGAAGCCTGGAAGGCCTCCTGAGCGGTAACGGCAAGTTTATCTAATCTCATGCGAACCTCCTTTGAATCGGTTCAACGCATTTGTCTACAAAAGCGAGCTGGGGCGACGGACGACGATCGCCGTGGGCGACTGCACAAGGGAGTTCACGCTTTCACGCGTTTCCAGCTCGTGCACGCGATCGGCAAGGCGGCGAACCCGCTTGTGCAGGTCGTCGATTTCCTGATCGCGATCGACCAGACGGCCCTGCAGGTCGAGGATGCGGATGACCCCGGCGAGGTTGATGCCCTCGCCGGTGAGCTCGTTGATAAGGGACAGGCGCTCGATATCCGCCTGCGAGTACATGCGGGTATTGCCGCTGGTGCGCTGAGGCGTAACCAGGCCCTTCTGCTCGTATGCTCGAAGGGTTTGAGGATGCACGCCTGCCAGCTCGGCAGCCACGCCGATCATGTACAGGGGCCGGTTGCGATCGTTCCATTCGGGCATGCTTACCAGCTCCTCACGTCATCGGGCGACGCCTCCAAGAACGCCTCCATGGCCTTTTGCTGCTGCGGGTTCATGGACTTGGGAACCTGCACCTTGATGGTGATCTTCAGGTCGCCGTTGCCGGAGCCCTTCACCTTCGGCGCCCCCTTGCCGCGAACCGACATGACCGTTTGGTCTTGGGTTCCGGCAGGCACCTTCACGCGCACCTTCGTGCCATCGGGAGCAGGCACCACGACGCTGGCGCCCAACGCGGCTTCCGCCACGTTGACGGGCACATGGATGAGCACATCGGCCCCATCGCGCTTGAAGTACGGATGATCCTGAATGCGGGTAGTGACCAGCAGGTCGCCGGCCTCACCGCCCGATTCACCAGGTGCGCCCTTGCCGCGGAAGCGCAAACGTCCGCCGTCGACAGCGCCCGCAGGAACCTTGACGGTAAGCGTTTCCGAATCGGCGCGACCGGGCACGCGAACGGTAACGCGCTTCTCCGTACCGGAAAACGCCTCTTCAAACGTGACATTTAGCGTGACGTTCATGTCCTGGCCCTTGCGCGGACGCGGTTGGCGGCCCGCAAAGCCGCTAGCGCCGGCGCCATTGAAATCCCAGTTCGAGCCGAATGCACCCTCGCCACGGCGGATGCTTTCGAGGATATCGGCCCAGCTGCCGAAACCACCTGCACCGGCGCCGCCGAAGATATCCTCGACGTTCACGGACCCACCGCCCCATCCTCGGGGAATCTGATTCTCGTTCGCGGTGCCGTATTGGTCGTACAGCTTGCGCTTCTTATCGTCTGACAAGACCTCGTAGGCTTCGTTGATCTCCTTGAACTTGGCCTCGCTGCCACCCGCATCGGGGTGGTGCTTGCGCGCTAGTTTGCGGAACGCCTTCTTAATCTCGTCGGTGGTCGCCGTGCGCGGAACGCCCAGCGTTTTGTAGTAATCCGGAGTAGCCGGCATGCGCTCCACCTTCCTTTCTTAAGTAAGCACGAGGGCGGACCATACCGCCCGCCCTCGCAAAAGCTATCTATTCGTCTTCGCTCTCGGGCTTGGGCCTCTTCGGACCGCCCGTGGTGACGGTGACCATTGCGGCTCGGAGAACCTTCGTCCCCATCTTGTAGCCCTTCTGGTACACCTCATGCACCGTCTCGTCCGGCACGGACGCATCGTCGACCGTGGCGACCGCCTGGCACTCGAGCGCATCGAAAGCCTGGCCGGCAGGGTTGATGACCTGCACGCCGCCGGTTTCCAGCACGTTCACGAACTTGCTGTGCACGGCCTTCACACCGTCGATCAAGCCGGCCTCGCCGTTCTTCTCGGCATAGTCGATGGTGCGCTCGAAATCGTCGATGACGGGCAGCAGCTTCTCGACCAGCTTCTCACCGGCGCGGAGGCGCTCCTGCTCGCGCTGCTCCGCCGTACGACGACGGTACGTATCCCATTCGGCATGCAGGCGCAGGTATTTGTCCTGCCAGTCCTTCGCCTCTGCCTGGGCCTTCTCCACCAGCTCGTCGTTGGTGGGAGCCTCTTCGGCCTGGGCCTCGAGCACCTCCTCGGCCTCCGCGACCGCATCGGATGCGGCGGGTTCCGCCTCGGGGGCGGCGCCGCCCTGCTGGGCGGCGCCTTCCTGCTTGACGTCGGACGCTTCGTCCTGAATGGGAATCTGGGTGCCCTGATCCTGCGTTGCGCGCTCAGGCTCGGGCGTGCTCTGCATCGTCATGGCGCTTACTTCCCTTCCTTATCGTCGACGACCTCGTAGTCGGCCTCGATGGGGCCGTCATCCTGCTGAGGAGCAGCACCCGCGGCGCCAGCGCCAGCAGCGGCGGCGTCCTGATTGCTGTAGGCAACTTCGGCCAGCTTGTAGCTTGCCTGCTGCAGCTTCTCGGTAGCAGCCTTGATGGCGTCGATGTCGGTGCCCTCAAGCGCAGTCTTGGCTTCGGCGATAGCGGCCTCAACCGTGGACTTGCTGTCGGCGGGAACCTTGTCGCCCAGCTCGTTGAGCGTAGTCTCGGTAGCATTCACGAGAGAGTCGCAGTTGTTGCGAGCCTCGATCTCTTCCTTGCGCTTCGCGTCCTCGTCGGCGTGAGCCTCGGCGTCCTTCACCATACGGTCGACTTCGTCGTCGGACAGAGCCGTGGAACCGGAAATGGTGATCTGCTGTTCCTTGCCAGTGCCCAGGTCTTTAGCGGAAACGTTCACGATGCCGTTGGCATCGATGTCGAACGTGACCTCGATCTGGGGCACGCCGCGGCGAGCCGCAGGAATGCCGGTGAGCTGGAAACGGCCAAGAGTCTTGTTGTCGTTGGCCATCTGGCGCTCGCCCTGCAGAACATGAATCTCAACGGACGTCTGGTTGTCGGCAGCCGTGGAGTAAATCTCGGTCTTGCGGGTCGGGATGGTAGTGTTACGGTCGATCATCTTGGTCATCACGCCGCCCATGGTTTCAACGCCCAGGGAAAGCGGGGTGACGTCGAGGAGCAGAATACCCTCAACATCGCCGGCAAGCACGCCGCCCTGAACGGCCGCGCCAATAGCGACGACCTCGTCGGGGTTCACCGACATATTCGGCTTCTTGCCCGTCATGGTCTCAGCGAGCTGTTGAACAGCCGGCATACGGGTGGAGCCGCCAACGAGAATGACCTCGTCGATGTCGCCCGTGCCAAGATCGGCATCTTTCAGCGCGCGCTCAACAGGCTGCTTGCAGCGGTCGAGCAAATCTTTCGTGATGCGCTCGAACTCCGCGCGGGTCAGCGTGTAGTCGAGGTGCTTCGGGCCGGTAGCGTCGGCCGTGATGAACGGCAGGTTGATGGAAGCCTGCGTAGTGGAGGAAAGCTCCATCTTCGCCTTCTCGGCGGCTTCCTTCAGACGCTGCAGAGCCATCTTGTCTTTGCGCAGGTCGATGCCGCCGTTGTCAGCAGCGAACTTGTCGGCCATCCAGTCGATGACGCGGTGGTCCCAGTCGTCGCCGCCCAGGTGGTTGTCGCCAGCGGTGGACAGAACTTCGAACACGCCGTCGCCGAGCTCAAGCACGGAAACGTCGAACGTGCCGCCGCCAAGGTCGAACACGAGAATCTTCTGATCTTTGTTCACCTTGTCGAGGCCGTAAGCCAAAGCAGCAGCGGTAGGCTCGTTGATAATACGCTTCACTTCGAGGCCAGCGATTTTGCCAGCGTCTTTGGTGGCCTGACGCTGAGCATCGTTGAAGTATGCAGGAACGGTAATGACGGCCTCGGTAATCGGCTGGCCCACGCGCTTCTCGGCGTCAGCCTTCAGCTTCTGCAGAACCATGGCCGAAATTTCCTCGGGAGTGTATTCCTTGCCATCGATATCGACGACGGAACGGCCATCCTTGCCCTTCACGACATTGTAGGCGACGGTCTTGCGCTCTTCGGCAGTTTCGTCGTAGCTGCGGCCGATGAAGCGCTTCACGGAAGAAACGGTGTTCTCAGGGTTGGTGACAGCCTGGTTCTTAGCGGCCTTGCCGACAACACGCTCGCCGTCTTTGCGGAAGCCCTCGACCGACGGAGTGGTGCGGTCGCCTTCGGCGTTCACCAGAATGGTGGGCTCATTGCCTTCCATAACCGCCATCGCGGAGTTCGTGGTGCCCAGGTCGATACCCAGAATCTTGCCCATATCTATTCAGCCCTTTCTCGTTGACGAAGCCGCGTTCTGCAGCCCCGCTGGTGGCATTGCCACCGACTGTTCTTACCTTGCGTGTTCGGTTCGAAGCCCGCGGCTTTTGCCCTCCGCGACCTTCGCGCCTTCTTGGTACATTTGGCAATATAAAATCTAAGTGCCTCATTGTCAACTTATCTGACAATTTATTTTGCACGTTACTTAACTGTCACTTTGAATGATTATTTATATGCCTCATATAGGGAAGATATGCGAGTAATACCTACATATTGTGGTTTTCGACCATTCTATACAACAAGAGCCCCATTCGACGGTAACCGAATGGGGCTCTTGAAATCTCAGTGAGGGATTGTTAGGTCGGAGCTTTCGCGGCCGCACGCACCGCCGCTGTCGAAGGGTGCGCCAGCTGTCGAGTACCGAAGTTTCCGCTTGCTACCTGGCCTCGAGGCCCATCTGCAACATGTATACCTCTTCGCGCAGCTCGCGTGCATCTGCATTGGTGAGGCGGCCGGCCTCTCGCATAAGGCGAATTTGTTCGAGTTCCATCGAAAGCGCCTCGGCCTCGATGTCGCGCGTTTTCGCCTTCACGCGACGCTTTCCCAAAAACGTGCCACGCACCTTGCGGCCGGTATGCGTCTCTTCGCCAGCGAGCGCAGCGGAAGCCGCCGATGCGGCATCGGCCACGGCATTTGCCGCGGAACTCATCTTGGCCGCCAAATCGGCATCATCGGAATCGGGCGCGACGAACGGAATCGTGCCCGTTTCGGAAGGCGACCCCATCACAACCTCCAGTTGGGCTTCGCGCGCCTCGGCGGCATCGAGTACGCGCTTGCTTTCGGGAGTGACCTTCGGAATGTCGATGCCCGTTATGGCCTCGAGCTTCGCCGTTGAATCAGGCAGCACGGCGCACTTCTCTTCGGCGGCCTCTCGCGCTTCCTCGCGAGCTTCGACGGCCGCTTCCGCTTCCACGCGGGCCACGCGCAGGCGCAACGCCATAAGGTTAGCGTTGTATTCGCTCTTCAACAGGCCCGCAGCATGACGGCCCTCAGCGTCGAGCGCGGGCTCCATGCTTTCCAAATACTGCAAGGCGTGTTCTTCGGCGGCAATGATGAGTTTCGACATTTCGCGCTTGCATTCATCAGTCATATTCGAACCGCGAACTTTGTCCACAATGAAGCGAACCGTCCATGTGAACGGGGCTTTCTTGCGCAAATCGGGCCGCGCAACAACCGCACCGGGAGCGACGCCCGCGCCCGCCACAATGGGAGCGCCCGAGCCAAGCGTCGAAGCAAATTTCGAATGAGAGCCGCGCTTAAGCACGTCAATGCTGTGGTTGAGTGTACTCGCATAGCGCTCGCCCGCCGCGCGACTCACTTCGCCCGACGCCATTTTTTCGCGCACGAATTCGAGCTGGTCGCCCAGAACATCAATGCGCATGCCGCGCAGCGTGTCGTCGGAAACCTCGCGCTCGCGCACCAAATTCATACGATCGCGGTATGCCTGCACGGTAACGCGCGTAGGCACCGCCGTTTCGGGGGTTTCTTTCTCAAGCAGCTCGTCGATAACATTCTGCAAAATGTCGACTTCCACCTTCGAGCGCGGCGAAGCGCCTTCGCTTTCTTCAGCGGGAGCCAGCAGCGGCACCACGAAATTCGCAATGAGCAACGTGAGCACAATAACGCCCGACGCAAGGAAGATGAGCAGGTCGCGGTTGGGAAACGGCGTCGTCGCGGCAATGAAGTACGGAAGCGACATAACAACCGAAAGCGTCACGGCGCCCTTCGGGCCAGCAAGCGTGACCACTGCCGCGTTGCGCAGGAAATCGGCGTTGATTTTCGGACGGATGCCCTCGCGATTGCGCGTGAGTTTCTCCATAACCACGACCCACGCGAAACGCACGCCAAGCACGATGGCCGTGATGAGCACGATCAGAACGAGGAGCCACGCGCCACCCTGACTGCCCGACGCATTCCATGTAGGCAGAATAACCTCGGGAAGCTTCATGCCCAGCAGCACGAACACGATGCCGTTAATCACGAATACGATGAGCTCCCACACATTTTCGCTGGCCACGGCGTAGCGAGACGACTCGATGGTAAGCGAGCTCGGGTAGAACTTCATGAACAGAGCAGCCGCGACAACAGCCAAAATGCCGCTCACGGCGAAGTGCTCAGCAGTGAGGTACGCGAAAAACGGCATGACCACTTCGAACAGCAGAAACACCGTGGGCGTTTCAAGACCGAGCGCGCGCACGCGGCCAAGCACGAACATCACGATTGCCGCGAGCACAAGGCCCACGACCACGCCGCCAACGAAGTCGAACAGAAAGGTAGCCGTTGCGTTGAACAACGAGAACGTTCCCGTGACGGCCGCCGCGATGGCGAATTCGAACGCCACAACGCCTGATGCGTCATTGAACAAAGCCTCGCCGGAAAGCAACGACTTTTGGCGATCGGTAAGCTTGACGTCTTTACCCATGGCGGCAACGGCGGCGGCGTCGGTGGGACCGAGCGCGGCGCCTAACGCGAAGGCGGCCGCAAGAGGAATAGACGGCACGATAAGGTTCAGCACGAAGCCAACCACGAGCGCCGTAATGAACACCAGGCCAATAGCGAGCGAGATGATGTGTCCCTTGTTTTTCCAAAGCGCGCCCTTGTCGGCATGACGCGATTCATCAAAGAGCAGCGGCGCGATGAAGATGAGCAGGAAGAGCTCAGGATCGGAAATAACCGCCGAGGGGTCTTCGGCGATGAAGAAACCGACTACCGCGCCAAGGGCGATTTGCACAAGCGGCATGGCCAAGCGGGAAAATACCTGGTCGAAAATGCTTGAGACAAGAACGCATCCAAGCAGCAGCAGAACGACTTCGAACGATTCCATTGGGCTCCTTTAAGAGTCGGCCTATGCGGCACACGCCGCATATATCAGTACAAACTGCCATGGTAACCGACGCGTCGCGCGCAAGCCGAAAGCGTTAACGCTTCGCTACGAAAAACCGTCAACGCTGAAGAGCAGCCGAAAGCCGCTCTTCCCCATCTGTTAAATGCTCGTAGCGTTTAACAGATGGGAGCGCTCGCGGCCAGCAAGGGCGCCCCCCCAATGAAAAACTCGTTAACGCTGCGAGCATTTAACAGCGCAACGAAGCCCACCAACGCTTCAACGGGCTACCTACCCCTCGAACATCTTCATAAGGTCGCGACGATTATGGACCCCGCATTTGTCATAGATGTTTCGCAAATGGGTTTTGACGGTACCCTGTGAAACAAAAAGCTTTTCTTGAATCGTGCGCATATCATGCCCCGTAATCCATAACGAGAAAACCTCGGATTCACGCGCCGTAAGTCCGCGCTCCGCACAAAATTCGCTAATCCTATCGTCGTTCCTTCGCATCTCGTCTTCGGGAGAAACCACAGCGACGGCAATCGCATCTCGGCCTGAAACCATCAAACCGCACTCGTCAGATGTCTTCGGATGCTCGCAACGGGCCAACCGTCCATCGTTCAAATCGGCCGGCTCTTCATAATCAATTTCAATCACAAGAGATTCGTCCGAAAACACAAATACCGTCGCAAACGCAATGGTCAGCACCAGTACCAACGGCGCAAGCATGCCAACTGGCACGATCGCGGGCATAACTAAGTCGGCAAGTATTCCACCCACGAATTCGGCAATCATCCCCATAGCAAAGACGATTTGGGCAGAAACCGGGCTTTTCTTCGCGACAAACACCAGCAGCATCCAGCAAAGCACCTGCGTACATACGCTCGTTGCGAACCCGAAGCGAAACCCTGGGTGTACCGCAACAACCGACAAAGCAAGCGAAATCGAAAAAACAGCAAGCAAGAGCTTGCATGCAACCCCTAAGTCGATTTTCCGCCGTATCGCCCAAACAAGAACACAGCCCAACGACACAAGCAACGGAATTATCAGGAAGGATACATCAGCCCTGCCAAAGAACGACCCCGGCAATCGCCCTATACCGCGCAACGCATCAATCACAAAGTATACGAGCAGAAGCCCAGCCAATGTTTTCGTGGGAATAGCGGCCCTAATTACCTGAAAAAGAGAGCGATCGACTCCAGTAACGCCATCGCCGCGGGAGCGGTCGGAAGTCTTTCCGACCGGAAGAAGGAGCAACGAAGCCACTGGCAAGATAGAGAGGACGAACCCAGCAATTTCGCAATCGCAAGCCGACACAATCACGCACGTTACGGATCCGACAACCAAAGCCAACCCCGAAGACAGGAAGACTTCACGAGCGAATAGTTCAGCGTATGCGACAAACCACGGCAAAAGCAGCCCAATAAACGAAGCGCCAGCCAATACGAAACCAACATATTGAATGGCTTGATTCGATGCAATCGGCGATGCATGCAAAAATGTCCCGACCGAAGCGAGCGCCGCGCAGCAGAAAGCCACCCCAGAGCGAGTTGGCGAGATAGCTCGCCAGCGCGAAATCGCTATTACGAATAAGCAGGCAAGACAGCCAGGCGCCATGGACCACAAGAAGATGTTAAGTCCCGATGATGGCTGAAATTCAGGCACAGCGAATAGCAGGAAGCCCCACGCAACGCAGAATCCAAAACCGGCATATCGCGCGCAGCGATTCAGCGCCCCCATAGCGTCCTGTGCCGTTATTTTTCCGTAGTGAATGTTCCCCATATTTCCTCCGGGAAAATAGTAGCATACGCCGCAACGCGCATTGCGCGCTCAAAGCCGCCCCTCGCTTCAACCACCATATCGACCATTTTTGCCGATATATGTCTCTACCTGCTCTTTCGACACTCTTTCCTGATTTCAAAACAAGCCCTTTTGCTCAATATTGTCTTCGCCGAACGCATACCAATCGTATCGGCGAAGACAATATTGAGGAGGGAATTATGGAACTCAGCAGAAGGAATTTCTTGGCAGGCCTAGCAACTGCGGGCATCGGAGCCGCAGGAATGAGCCTTGCCGCATGCTCACCCGCCAAGGATCAAAACACTGGCGACAAGCAAGAAGCAACGACCGAAGTCGAAAAAAGCGCATCGGGCGATTGGCTCGGCAAGGAACCCGAGATTTCCGATGCCGATGTCGAAGCGGAAGAGGAATGCGATGTCGTAGTTATCGGCTTGGGCAATGCGGGCGTCATGGCTTACCGCTCGGCCGCAGAAGCCGGCGCAAACACCATTGCAATCGAGAAAGCTGAATCCTACAACGCGACCGGCGGTGCGTTCGCGCTCATCGGCGGCATGCGCGAGGAACGCTGGCACGCTGCCGACATCGACAAAGAGGAAATCATCAACCGCCACATGCAGGAATGCGGTTACTACGTAAAACGAGCCATTATCCGACGCTATGTTTATGAAGTGGGCGATGTTTTCAATTGGATCATCGAGCCGCTTACCGACCTCTATATCGCAGAAACCTCGCGCGATGACATCCCCGACGGCAAGGAAAACAATCTTATCCCCGATTCATATCCCCTGCCCGATTGGTACGATTATCGTGCCGAAACCTGCTCGACGTTCCCCACGTCCGTCGGATTTGGCAGCTTCCAAATTGCCCATGGCGAACAAATTGCAGCGGCAGAAGCTACGGGCAACGCAAAAGCCTACTACGGACACTTCGCCGAAAAACTTATTAAGGAAGGCGATACTGTAACTGGCGTATTCGTGCGCAACGCCGAAACTGGTAAGTATAAGAAAATCGCTGCGAAAAGCGTGATCTTGGCAACGGGCGACTATTCTTCCGACAAGTCCATGCTTGAAGCATTCGCCCCCGAGACCTTGGCCAATGACGTTCCCGCGATGTGGATTCATAGGGACGTCGAGGGCAATAACACCAATACCGGCGACGGCCACCGCATGGGTACCTGGGCTGGTGCGCGCATGCAGCAACACCACGCCCCCATGATTCATCACATGGGCGGCGGTGCCGACATTACGGGCAAAGGTGTTATGGGCATCGATGGCTTCCTGAACATCAACCTGCTCGGCGAGCGATTCATGAACGAAGATGTTCCTGGCCAACAAATAGAAAACCAAATCGAAATGCAGCCGCAGCACAAGACCTATCAGATTTTCGACTCGAAGTGGCCCGAACAAGTCGGAAAATTCGCGCCAGGCCACGGTTGCGTGAATTACTGTCAAAGCGAAGACGAAGCTCCGAAAAACAACCCCGGCGCCGGATTCAACACCCGCAGCGAAGAGTTTGTAGAGAACGCCGTGGCGCAGGGCAATTGCCTTAAGGCCGACACTATCGACGAATTGCTCGCCCAAATGGAAGGCATGGATGTCGATACGGCGAAAAAGACCATCGAGCGATACAACGAGGTTTGCAAATCGGGCACAGACACCGATTTCGGCAAGGATTCTCGTCGTCTGTGGGCGTTGGAAAATCCGCCGTATTACGCCTGTGCGTTCGAGCCCGCCATCATGCTGACATGCGTCGGTGGCCTTGAGTCCGACGAGAATTGCCATGTGTACAACGAGGATCGTCAGATTATTCCAGGCCTTTACGCATGCGGAAATGTTCAAGGCGATCGTTTCGCCGTAAACTACCCCATCTCGCTGAAGGGTCTCTCTGTCGGCATGGCTCAGTTCTACGGCTACATCGCAGGCCAAAACGCCGCCTCTGGCAAATAGCCACCTCCTTTTCAGGGGCTCCCACCCTCCCTGGAGCCCCTGAAATCAATAGCGCGACGTCCCTCATCAATCCAGCAGAAGAGCACCGCGAAGCGAAAACCCGCCATACCCAAATCTGTCAAATCCCCCTATCGGGTTTGGGCATGAGACGATATGAGCAGGACATGAAAACATTGAGAGCCCCTGCTGCATGCGAATCCGTGGATTAGGCCGACAATGTGAGTGTCCAACTCAAAAGTGGCGGCCACGCCACAAGCATGGAAAGGGGCTCTCTCATGTTGAATACTACCAC
>ERZ857745.2845-NODE-2845-length-17703-cov-2.885369_pt1 | contig 17703 bp, 15 predicted proteins | sample MGYA00519699_ERZ857745 | MGnify/ENA primary metagenome ERZ857745 (study PRJEB31778, sample SAMEA3449357) | human gut metagenome | biome: human gut; feature: human-associated habitat; material: faeces | place: United Kingdom | collected 2010/2012 ...
CCAGAACTTCTTTGCGCTCTTTTTTGTCCATCGGAAGAAATGCTTCAAAAGCAAATCTTCTGGTTGCAAGTCCGGACAATGTCAATGCTGTAATGCAGGCTGCCGGACCTGGAAGGGATGTTACTTCAATTCCTGCCTCATAACACATCGCAACCAGTTCTTCTCCCGGGTCGGAAATCCCAGGCGTTCCGGCATCCGTAACCAGCGCAATATTTTTTCCTTCTAATAACTGTTCTACCAGATAATGCCCTTTATCAATCTTGTTGTATTCATGATAACTGGTCATTGGTGTTTTGATTTCAAAATGGTTTAAAAGCTTAATGCTGTTTCTGGTGTCTTCCGCCGCAATTAAATCCACTTCTTTTAATGTGCGCACCACACGAAACGTCATATCTTCCAGATTACCTATCGGAGTTGCGCACAAATATAATTTTCCACTCATAATTTTTCCTCATGATTTCTTCCGTAGATATCAAGAATTTCATCGGTATAAACACCCGTTTTTTCATACACAATCAATGGGCGTTCCACTTCAATCCGTGATTTTCCTCCACGCAGTCCTTCAATTAAGACCAGATTTGGCTCTTTGTCTGCATAAGGCTGTACCAGACGCATCCTCTTTGGCTCAATTTTATATTTTACCATAACCGACATAATTTCAGCCAGACGAAATGGTCGGTGTACCATATAAAATCTTCCTTTTGGCACAAGCACCTTCGCTGCCTGAGCTATGATATCATCCAGTGTACACAACGTTTCATGCCTTGCAATCGTCTTTGCACTGTTTTCTCCGGTTAGTCCATGACTTCCAATCATGTACGGAGGGTTTGTCGTTACGACATCAAAAGAAGCGCCGCCAAACACTGCACCTGCTTCTTTGATATCTCCGGTTACGATATCAATATCCTGTTCCAGTTTATTATATGCGACACTTCTTCTTGCCAGCTCTGCACTTTCTTCTTGGATTTCCAGTCCTGTAAAATATCCTTTCGGATATCTTGCTTTCATTAAAATAGGGACGATTCCTGTGCCCGTCCCCATATCAAGTACCCTCTCACCCGGCTTGGCTTTTGCAAACCAGGCAAGAAGGACAGCGTCTATCCCAAAGCAGAACTGTTTCGGATTCTGAAAGAGCATATAGCCATTTTGAAGGTCATCAAGACGTTCATTCTTGTCTTTCATTTATTTCTTCTCCAGTTCTTTTAAAGCTCTCATTTCCTCATCGCTGAGGCGGAATTTTTCTTTTTTCTGACGCGGTCTGAATTTTAAGTCTTCCACCGGATATTCCCGAATTTCTTTTTCGCCATCCACATCAACAACAACTTTTACCAGCTGTCTTAACACGCTGACACTGTGCACCTCTCCTCTTAAACCATCTGCGGTTGTCACTCTGTCACCGATTCCCGGAAGTTTACGATTTAATTCTTCGTAAGTTTCTTCCTCATTTTTCAGACAGCACATCAGTCGTCCACATACACCGGAAATTTTCGACGGATTCAACGACAGATTCTGTTCCTTTGCCATCTTTATGGATACCGGTGCAAACTCAGAAAGATAAGTGTGACAGCACAGCGGACGTCCACAGATTCCGATTCCACCTAAAATTTTTGTCTCATCACGCACACCAATCTGGCGCAGTTCAATTCTTGTCTTAAAGATAGCTGCCAAATCTTTTACCAACTCACGGAAATCAATTCTTCCATCAGCGGTAAAATAAAATAATACTTTATTATTATCAAAGGTATACTCGACATCAATTAGTTTCATCTCGAGTCCGTGCTCTCTGATTTTCTTTAAACAAATCTGGTACGCCTCTTTTTCACGCTTCCGGTTTGCCTCTTCTTTTTTGTCATCCTGTGGAGTCGCAATTCTGATTACTTCTTTTAAAGGCTGTACCACCTTTTCATCTTCCACATCTCTCGGAGCAAGCACGACATGCCCGTATTCCACTCCTCTCGCTGTCTCCACGATTACGTGGTCTCCAACACAAATATCAAAATCCTTCGGTGAAAAATAATAAATCTTTCCCACGTTACGGAATCTGACTCCTATTACTCTTGTCATTTATTAGTTCTCCCTGATTGTCAGGAACAATAGTTCCATCGTTAAGTCAAAATTAACATTCGCCTGCAGACGCGCTTTTGCAGTCTCAATCGCCTTGATAATATTCTCCAGTCCCTCATAAGAGCTCTTATCTGCTCTCTCTTTGATAAAATTGTATTCATCTTTAAAAACCAGACTATCCATTTCTTTGGTGGCCTTAAATAACAACACATCTCGAAACCATACTAAAAACAAATCCAGATACTCATAAATCGTATGTTTCTGTTCAGAAAGGTTTTTCAGTGCATCTACCATTTCATAAACTTCCATATCGCTTCCACGACGTAAGATACGGAAAGCCGCATCCATCATTTCTGTAAAATCTTCTGCAGTTGCAATCTGTTTTGCTTTTCCTACATTTCCCTGTGCAAATGCCACACTGACATCTGCCTGATAATCCGGTACATGCAGTTCTTCCATCAGATACTTACGAATGACTTCATCGCGCACCGGTTTAAAATTCAGTGTCACGCATCTTGAAGTAATCGTCGGCAAAAGTCCGGTATTATTGTTTGCCAAAAGCAGAATCACAGCATAAGCCGGCGGTTCTTCAATTGTCTTTAACAGGGCGTTTTGAGCCTGTATCGTCATCTTCTCCGCTTCATCTACGATATAAATTTTATAAGGACCGGTATACGGTTTGATTTCCACATCCGAAACCAGTTGTTCGCGGATTTCTTCGATACCAATCGAAGTCGGCTTTACATGCTCCACATAGATAATGTCCGGATGATTCCGGCTCATTGCTTTTCTACAGGAACTGCAATGCATACACGGCTCTTTTTTATGTTCTTCGCATTGCAATGTCATGGCAAATAATTTTGCCAGAAGTTTTTTACCGCTTCCTTTTTCTCCTGCAAAAATATAAGAATGTGAAACCTGTTCCTTCTCAACTGCATTCTGCAAATGACGGATTACCTCTTCGTGTCCCAATACTTTTTCAACTTCCTGCATTGCAATCACCCACCTTGTCCTAATAATGTCTTGTATGTTTCAAAATGATAACGTGATACCATAACATGATACCATTTCGAATATGTTCTCATTATACCACACGATTGAAATGCACTCAATAATTCCTTCTCTAACATTTCTATTAAGATTCTATTAAGCGTTTTTTGATATATGCTGTTATTTCACTCAGACACGTCTCTAAATTTTTATTAAAAAATCGTTTTTCAATTCCTGCCTGCTCTAATTTTTCTTCCGAGAAATCCTCCGCATCGGCAAGAAAACGACGACAAAGTTCCTCATAATGTGGTTCTTTCTGGGTTTCCTCTCTTGCAATGGCTCGTTTTAGACGCTCCCCATCTTCCACCTCCACATAAATCGGACACAGCGCTGATGCTCCATAATATGCTTTCAGATTCTGATAGGATTCAAGCGTTCCAATGGCAAGATAACTGGTTTTTCTTAAATCAACCGAACCGTCATCTGCTGTAAAATAAGTCCACGGTCCGTAAACTGTCTGATAGGTTCTTGCTTCAATCACTTTTTCTGCTTTATCAAATTCAAAATACTTTGCCTCATCTACAAAGTGGTATTCCTGTCCTTCTTTTTCTCCGTCACGAATCGGACGAGTGGTATAAAGCACCAGTCTTCCAAGCTTTAAATTCTCTGATTCCTGAAGCTTTCGATAGATGGTGTCTTTTCCGGAAGAACTTTTTCCCATGATATAAAATATTTTTCCCATAATTCACCTTTTTTGCACACGAATCTTCTGTGCATGATAATCAATCAATCCCTGTACTTCAAGCCCCTGCATTTTCCAGCTCTCTATTTTTTCAATCAGCTCTTTTGTTACCCTTTCTCCCGGCACAATACACGGAATCCCCGGTGGATAAAGATACGCAAACTCTGTACTCACTCTTCCTTCTGCTTCTTTTAAATTCACTTCTTCCCAGTCTGCATCCATTGCCTCTGCAATGGTACATATTGCATCTTTGTCTGTAAACTCAATTTTTGTCTGCGCTTTCTCCTTTATTTGACTTTCCGTCTCAGAATCAAGTACCGAATCAATTTCCAAAAGTGCACCTGCAAGCCGTGCAAATCCTTCTTCACTGTCCATCACGCTTGAAAGTGCAAGCACATAAGACGGAGCGGTCATTTCCATTTCTAACTGATATTTATCGAGCAGTTTTTCCCGAAGCATCTCTCCATCAATAGAAGTCCCCTTTGTTGAAATAATAATTTTAGAACAATCCATATCATAGACGCCATTTTTCCCGACTACTTCATCCGGTTTGACCAGATGCAGATGCTTCAAATCAGAAAGCTTTCTGCGGCACTCCTTTAATCGTACCGTGTATTCTTTAAATAACACTTCCGAAGAAGACTCCAGCAGTCGGATACAGGCATCCATACTGCTCATAAAAACATAAGACGGGCTACTGCTCTGATAAATTGAAAGAAACCGCTTCAACCGTTCTTCAGATACAAGACTGCCCTGCGTGTGCAGCAGGGCAGTTTGTGTCAATGAAGGCAAAGTTTTATGCAGACTCTGGATTACGATATCTGCGCCGTTTTCAAGTGCAGACTCTGGAAATGTATCTGAAAAACGAAGATGAGCTCCATGTGCCTCATCTACAATCAGTGGAATTTGATGTGCGTGTACAATCTCACTAATCGCAGCAATATCAGACACCATTCCGTCATAAGATGGCGAAGTAATCAGTACTGCTTCTATCTCAGGACAGACGTTCAAAGCTTCTTCTACCGCTTTCGGTGTAATTCCGCCGTTTAATTCTGTCTCTTCAAACACAGCCGGATATAAATAATGTGCATGCAGACGTCTTAAATAAACTGCATGATAGGCAGCTTTATGACAGTTTCTTGCCATCAAAATACTGCCCCCATCACTGGTACATGCTGAAATTGCACTTAAAAGCCCGGCGGTACTTCCATTTATCAGATAAAAGCTTTTATCTGCATGGTACAACTTTGCAACACGTTTCTGTGCTTCTAAGAGAATTCCCTCCGCATGATGCAGATTATCAAATCCGGTAATCTCGGTAATATCAATTTCATAAGGATTTTTTAATGTCTCAGGGCAGAAGCTACGCTTATGCCCCGGCATGTGAAATGGATAAACCTCTCCTTTGCTGTATTCATATAATGCTTCATCGATATATTTTTTCATTTTTTAATTTCTTATATTTGTCCGGTGGATGTTCACAATCCACTTCACTCTTTCATTCGGTTAACTTATCTTGCAAGTGCTTCCTGTACCATTTTCTGAACAGTTGCAAATACATCCTCTAATGCTACTTTTTCTCTTACAGATTTATCTCTTGTTACCACTTCACAGCATCCCTCTTTCATATTTCTCGGGCTTGCAATGATACGAACCGGAATACCCATTAAGTCAGCATCGCTGAACATAACACCGGCACTTACTTTTCTGTCATCGTAAAGTACTTCGATTCCTGCGTTCTGTAACTGTTCATATAAACCATCTGAATAGTTCTTGATTTCTTCATTGTCCGGACGTACACAGCAAAGGTGAACCTGCCATGGAGCAATTGTCATTGGCCAGATTGGACCATACTCATCATGATGTGCTTCGCAGACAGATGCAGCAAGTCTGCCGACACCAATTCCATAACATCCCATAATCGGATATTTTTCTTTGCTGTCTTTATCGAGATATTTCATTCCCATGCTCTTAGTATATTTTGTTCCGAGCTGGAAAATGTTTCCGACTTCGATACCTCTTGATACTTTGATTGCTTTTTTCTTACAACATGGGCAGATTCCGCCATCTACGATTTTTGCGAAATCATGATATTCTGCATCCGGAAGATCTCTTTCCATACAAAGCCCTGTGTAATGATAATCATCCTGATTTCCGCCACAGCAAAGATTGCATCCACCTTTTAAAGAACTGTCATATAAAACAGTTACATTTGCATCCATCTTGTAAGGTCCGATAAATCCTGGATGTAATCCACTTTCTAAGGTAATTTCTGCCGGATGAATTTCTTCTTTTAAGAAGTTTGTCAGTTTTGTTTCATTTGCTTCCAAGTCCCCTCTGATAAATAATACAACGTATTCATCATTAGAATTTTTCTGATATACTACCGCTTTACAGGATTTTTCTGCTGAGCTGTTTAAGAATTCACATACTTCTTCGATTGTATGCATATTTGGAGTGCTCACCAGTTTTAATTCCTGATATTCTTCAGCTTCATTTTCTACAATGTTTTCTGCTGCCTCTACATTTGCTTTGTAACCACATTCCGGGCATACTGCAATGGAATCTTCTCCAACCGGAGTCAAAAGCATAAATTCATGAGAAAGGCTTCCACCCATCATACCAGAGTCAGATGCAACTGCGATTGTTTCCGGAATTCCGGCTCTCGCAAAAATTCTTTCATAAGCATGATAACATTTGTCATAATATTCTTCCAAATCTTCCTGAGATGTGTGGAAAGAATACGCATCTTTCATAGTAAATTCACGTACACGGATCAGACCGGCTCTTGGACGTGCTTCATCACGGAATTTTGTCTGGAACTGATAAATCATAAATGGATATTTTGCGTAAGTCTGTCCATATTCTCTTACTAACTGAACCGCTGCCTCTTCATGGGTCATACCAAGTACCATTTTGCTTCCGTTTCTGTCTTTGAAACGAAGCAGTTCACTTCCAACGCTTTCATATCTTCCGGATTCTTCCCATAAAGATGCCGGCAGGGCAACCGGAAACTGTACTTCCTGTCCATCGATTTTATCCATCTCGTCACGGATAATTGCTTCAATTTTCTGGCATACACGACGAAGCGGCATATACTGGGAATAAATTCCGTTTGCCACATACTTCATGTAACCGCCTCTTACCATCAGTGCATGACTGTCGATAACACAGTCAGACGGTCTTTCTTTAAATCTGTCTCCTACAAGTTTACTTAACTTCATATTTACTTCCTCCTAAAAAATCTTTAAACTCAACAAAAAATGAAATTAATTAATGAAATAAAAAACCCTGAACTGACAAATTTCTTCAATCAGTTCAGGGCGAATATTCATCCGTGTTACCACCTGAATTCAGGATTACTCCCACACTCATAGATACAGAGTTTCCTCGATATCATTTCCTTTTAACGGGGGACTTCCGACAGTGTCTACTTTCTTATGCCTGACAAATTTCCGGCTCAATTTCAACCTGCAGCTCCAAGACCGGTTCGATACCATCTTATCAAAGCCTTCCACCAACCGGCTTCTCTCTGTACATAGGACTAATATCTACTATTTCTCTTCATCGCTTTTCTTATTTCAAATAATACTGCTTTCGATGGAATCTTAGCATATTTTGTACGTTCTTGCAAGCTGAAATTTCTTTTACGCAGTCAGATCCATTTCATACACTCAGACATGACACAAATTCCTGAAGCGCCCAGTTTTCGCATTTCCTCCACACATTCCCTCGTTGTTTTCATTCCCCCGATTGCAAACACCGGGATTTCCACCTCATCGCACACTTCTTTTAAAAATGCCGTTCCTCTCGGTTCAAGTCCCGGTTTACAGGTTGTCGCAAATATATGTCCGGCTGTCACATAAGAAGCACCCAGCTTTTGCGCTTTTTTTGCATCTTCTTTGCTGTGTGTAGAAACTCCCGTCACTTCAAACTTCTGTGCAATCTCAGGGTTTGCTTCTAAAACAGCAAGCGGAACATGAATTTTCGTGCATCCGACTTCAAGTGCTGATTCCGTATAAGTATGTGCAATACAACTTACCTTATGCTCCTCGCAAATCTTTTTTACCGAAAACAACAGTGCTGTATATTCACTTTCTGAAAGGTCTTTTTCACGCAGAATCACGGCATGAGGCTGATTCTTGCAGATTCTTTTCATCTGCCATAAAAACGCTTCTCTGTCTCGACAGAGTTTTCGATTCGTAACTGCTATTACCTGTTCTTTATACATAAACATAGTCATTCATAACCGGCTGAAGTCCTTCATCAAGAAGTGCCTCATAGACTTCTTCCACACTTCTTCCATCCGAGATTTCAAACTGGTCATCTCCTTTATTCTCAATCTCTTCTACGTGTTCTCCGATTCCCGTGCTGACTCCTGCTGAAATCTTTGTTGCTGCAATATTGACCAGATTATCCCTCACACGGGAGCACTCTCTGGTTGATACCGTAATACTCGAAAATGGCATAAACAGGCGGTAAGCACATACTACCTGAAGCAGCTGTGGTTCATGGACATCCATCGGATTAATCTTGTCATTATTGATAATCGGACGCAGTCTCGGACAGGAAAATGCAATTTCTGCGTGTGGATATTTTCTCTGGAGCAGATATGCATGCATACCTGTTGCAAACGCATCTTTTCTGAAATCATCCAGACCAAGCAAAGCGGCGAATCCAACACCTCTCATTCCACCTTTTAAGGCACGTTCCTGCGCATTTAAGCGGTATGGGAAAATTCGTTTATGACCTGCAAGATGCAGCGTTTCGTACTTATCCGAATTATAGGATTCCTGGAATACGGTTACATAGTCTGCGCCACATTCATGCAGATAAGCATACTCATCAGAATTCATCGGATAAACCTCAAGACCGATTACTTTAAAATATTTTCTTGCGATTTTACAGGCTTCTCCTATGTATTTCACATCCGAATATTTTCGACTTTCCCCAGTCAAAATCAAAACTTCCTGAAGTCCTGTTTTGGCAACTGCTGCCATCTCTTTCTCGATTTCCTGTGCATTTAATTTTGCGCGGTTAATTTTGTTATGGCAGTTAAATCCACAATAAATACAAAAATTTTCACAGTAATTTGCAATATAAATCGGTGTAAACATATTGACACTATTTCCAAAGTGTTTTTCTTTTTCTGCCTTTGCAGCCTGTGCCATCTGCTCTAAATACGGCAGTGCTGCCGGTGATAACAGTGCCGCAAAATCTTCCGGAGTACGGCTTTCATGCGCAAGGGCACGTTCTACATCCTTTGCGGTATATTTCTCATAGTCATACTCATTCATGGCATCAATGACCTGTTTCTGCACATCGGACTCAAGCACTTCCATTCCTTTTAAATAAGTCATGTGGTCGATACGGTTTTTCTTCTGCCACTCTTTAATTTCATCATTTAAAATACTCTCATTTACATGATTTTCTGTACTCATCTTTTTTTCTCCCCCCGCTCTTAATCCTGTAAAAATCCGGTAAGCGGAGAAGATGCACTTGCTCCTTTTTCCATGACACGTCCCATACCTGCCAGATAAGCGGCTCTTCCTGCTTCAATTGCTTTCTTAAATGCCTCTGCCATCGCCGGAATGTCACCTGCTGTTGCAATTGCAGTATTCGCCATAACTGCTGCTGCCCCCATTTCCATTGCTTCACATGCCTGAGATGGTTTTCCGATTCCTGCATCTACAATAATCGGAAGATCGATCTCATCGATCAAAATCTGGATAAAGTCTTTCGTACAGATTCCTTTGTTAGATCCAATTGGAGACCCAAGAGGCATAACTGCAGCTGCCCCAGCATTTACAAGATCTCTGGCTGCATTTAAGTCTGGATACATATATGGCATAACAACAAATCCTTCTTTGGCAAGGATTTCTGTTGCCTTGATCGTTTCATAGTTATCTGGAAGCAGATATTTAGAATCATGAATAACTTCAATCTTAACAAAATCTCCGCATCCTACTTCTCTTGCAAGTCTTGCAATACGAACTGCTTCTTCTGCATTTCTTGCTCCAGATGTATTTGGAAGAAGTGTGACACCTTCTGGAATATAGTCAAGAATATTAGCTGTATCATTTGTGTTCGTTCTTCGAAGTGCTAATGTAATGATCTGTGCTCCTGCATTCTGCACTGCTGCATTGATCAGATCTAAGGAATATTTTCCTGATCCTAAGATAAATCTTGAATCAAATTCATGTCCACCGATGATTAACTTGTCCTGTTTCATGTTATTCTCCTTTATATATGCATAATTTTCTTATCTCTTTGTACCTGTTATCTTCAGATCATCCGCCACCGACAAAGGCTACGATCTCTAATGTGTCACTGTCACTTAAGATCACATTCGCATATTCCCCTTTAGGAACGATTTCTCCATTTCTTTCCACTGCGATTCTCTTATCTGAAAATCCTTCCTGTGTTAAGAAATCAGATAATGCGACAGGGTCTTTTAATGTTTTTGTCTCTCCATTTAATCTCATCTGCTTTCCTCCTTGACTGACTTTCCTTTTATCTTTAAAAGGAACAAAAAAGGGTCCACAAAGAAGCATCACACCCGAGGTGGTGTGCCCCTTCATGGACCCGATAGTTCAGATTCACTCTTGTTGTAGATTATCATATTGATATTTTTTTGTCAAGTGATTATTGCATTTTGTTTTTTGTGTGATATAATATCTTTGTGCTTTAATCAGCACTTTGACATTTGTTTGAATCCTCTTTGGCATTTTATATGCCAGGGGGATTTTTTATTTCTTGATCGTTATATTTTTATTCCAGATTTAATATTTCAAAAACTTTAACCCTTTTCTTTAACCAATTCAAATATAAACAAAATAAAAAAGCTACAAACCGCATAAATACGAAGTTTGTAGCTTATGACTCCAACGAGAATCGAACTCGTGATTCGACCTTGAGAGGGTCGCGTCTTAACCGCTTGACCATGGAGCCAGATTTATATTCGAGGTGGTCTGTTGCAACCACCTCTATCTATTATACATATTATTTTTGTAATGTCAAGAACTTTTTTAAATTAAATTTCTTATTTTCAGATAGTCCAAAATCATTTTTACACATCCATCGATTCCAAGGATTCCTTCGTCCAGACATAATTCATATCCATTGGACATTCCCCATATTTCATTTGTGTAATATTTATGAAATTCATAACGTTTTGAATCTTCTGTTTCTATTTCTTTTTCAGCTTGTTCTTTGCTTATTCCAAGATATTTCATAAGATTTTTAATTCGAATGTTCTTGTCTGCATGCATAAAAATTCTTACCGTATTCGGACGTTCCCTGAAAAGATAATTTCCACAGCTATCCATCACGACGCCTCCCGTATTACCAATAATCTTTTTGATAATCCCGAAAGGCACATCATTAGAACTTACATTCTCACTCATTGCGATCGCATATAACAGACTGTTTACTTTTCTGTCATTAAAAAATGCATTTAATTCATCATAATCATCCGTTTCTTCTACTATTCTTAGAAGATGTGCCTTGTCATAAAGTGGCAATTCAAATTGTCTTCGAATTTTTTCTGCTACTTTATCTCCCATTGTTCCATGTTCTCTTCCGATCGTGATGATCATTTTCTCATCTGCCATGATTTCTTCCTCCTATTTTAAATAAGCTGAGCAAATCCTGATACAAATACAACAGTCAAAAGTCCTGCTACTGCTACTGCCAGACTGCTCATTGCACCTTCGACTGGTCCCATCTCAATTGCTCTTGCTGTTCCGATCGCATGAGATGCTGTTCCAAGTGCCAGGCCTTTTGCCAATGGATTTTTTATTTTAAAGATATGGAATACTGTATCTGCGATCACATTTCCAAGAATTCCAGTAATAATGATCACTGCAACTGTAATTGTCACGATTCCACCTAATTCTTCTGATATTCCAATTCCGATCGCTGTTGTGATCGATTTAGGAAGCATTGTTACATACTGTTGGTGGTTGAATCCAAATAACATACAAAGAACAAAAATTCCTGTTAAACTTGCTAATGTTCCTGATAATATTCCACAAACAACTGCAACCTTATTTTTCTTTAGTAATTCTAACTGCTCATATAGAGGTACAGCAAGACACACTGTTGCTGGCGTCAACAAATAAGATATGTATTTCGCACTTGCGTTATATACTTCATAACTGATTCCAAATACTTTCAATGCCAGGATCACAATAACTATAGATACTAATAATGGATTTAATATTGCTAATCCCAGCTTTCTCTTTAAAAATAGTCCGATCTCATATGCGATCAAACTGATCGTTACTCCTGCAAACAATGATTGTCTGAACATTTCATTCATTTTTGATTCCTCTCTTCTGTGCTATCATTTGTGCTATTTTTCCTGTGACTACCATAACAAATATTGTGATCACTACAGTTATGACTAGTATTGGCAGTAATAATGGCTGTAAAACTTTCCACGAATCAATTAATCCAGCTGCTGCTGGAATAAACATAACGGGCATGATCTCAATCAGAAAAAATGCTGCATCTTTAACTTGACTCGTCTTCAAAATACCAGTCACCAGACATAACAACATTAACACCAGTCCATACACACTTGCCGGAATTGGCAATGGTATGAACATCTTAAGCACTTCTCCCAAAAAAGAGAGTAGTAAAATAATCATAAATTGTCTAAGAAATTTCATACACTCCTCCAGTTTTTCATATTAAGTCTTTTTTCTTGTATACAATATTATGGTACTACCAACTTTTAATGTCAATACTTTATTTATTTTCATAAATGAAAAATAGAATCCTGCATCAACCGAATTCTATTTTTTCACCTAAATTATTTTACAACTTTTGCAGCTTTGGAATTGATATATCCAATGAATTTTCCTGATTTGGTATACAATGCAAGATATTTGTTTCCATTTTCATGTTTATATCTGTATTTTGCCACATATGTCTTTTTATAAACTTTTGTTTTGGATTTCTTCCATTTGAAATTCTTATATAGTTTATATTTTTTACTCTTGATCTTTACACGTTTTCCATAAGTGTATGCTTTTCCCTGCTCTGGCTGTGTTGCTGATCCTAATCGTTTTACCGCTTTCTTATTAATGTACCCAACAAATTTACCACCTTTTGTATAAAGAGCAAGATATTTATTTCCATTCTTATGGTCATATCTATATTTTGCTACATATGTCTTTTTATAAACTTTTGTTTTGGATTTCTTCCATTTGAAATTCTTGTAAAGTTTATAATTTTTCTTTGTAACTTTCACTCGGTAATTATAACTGATCGCAGGTCCTGCTGCTGTTCTTGTATATACAACTTTCTGTACTGTATTACCTTCCTGTGTTCCCTTTAATGTCATGTTATATTTTTTATTCTTTGGATAATATCCAGAGAATTTTGGTAATGTGATCTTGCGGGTCTTTCCTACTTCAACTTTGATATACTGGGTAGGATATACTTCTTTTCCATTTTTATCAACGATCTTCAATGCTATGATCTGTTCTTTTCCTTTGGATACAGAATCTTTATAGAATTTTAATGACTGTAATGGATATCCGTTAATATCAAACAGTGCCTGATTATCCCAGCTTGTTCCACCCCATGCTGCTTTTCCTTTGTAATACATTTTAGAATCTGGAAAATATCCAAGTGCACCTTTCGATGCCCATCCTGTACCATACTGATCTGCGATCTGCTTATTATATTCCCAGTTTTTCCATCCTGCTTTTACTGGAATCCATGCACCTTCCCAATAGAATGTACCTAATCCATTATCCTGTGATAACACGGTATCATAAAGATCTGTAAGTTCATTTACCTGTCCTTGTGGTCCTACTTCATATGCACCTGTATTTGTACTGTCTCCGATAGAATTTGGTGTACCGTCTCCATCATTTAAACTATTAACCCAGCTTGTCTCAAATACTGCAAACATCTTTCCATAGGAAGCGGCCAGTGTCTGCACATCTTTCAATGTCTTTGGCGTATTTGCTTTTGCTGCAATGGACCAGAATGGATAATATGAAGATCCTAAAACATCATAATCCACATTATCTCTCTTCCATGTATTCATGATCGTTTTGTATTTCCATACATTTGGTGTTTCAAGATGTAATGCAACCAAAGCCTGCGGTGTATATTCTCTGACTGCTTTAATTCCGGCTTTTAAATATTTATTTACTTCTGTTGATTTCTTTTTATCTCCCCAGATGACATTAAAAGATTCTCCTTTGTCTCTGTTAGAGTATATTCCAAGAAGTCCGTTGGTAATTTCATTTCCTACCTGAACCATTCCAATGTTTGCCCCGGCATCTTTAAATTTCTGAATAGATTCTTTGGTGAAATCATATACATCTGAACACATCTTTTCTGTATTATTTACATCCTTTTTCCATGCTTTTGGAACTAACTGAACCGCTGGTTCTGCCCAGAAATCCGAATAATGAAAATCAAGCAGAACTTTCATATCATATTGGGCTGCCTCTTTTGCGATCTCTACACCTGTGGAAACATCATTTCCACCACCGCCATAGGTTTTCCCATCTGCATTAAACGGATCATTCCAGATCCTGATCCTGATATAGTTGATTCCATTATCATGAAGTACTTTTAATAACGGTGTCTCATTTCCTTCATAATCATAATATTTCACTCCTGCTTTCTTTAATGCAAGATAAGATGAAATATCCATTCCTCGGATAGAACTCTCAGACATTCCTTTGACTTTTTTGATCGTTACTTTTTGATCTTTTAATCCTGTATCTCCACCGTATTCCCATGGATCTTTGTAGCTGCTTACATCAACCTGATTTCCTTGTGCATAAGCAAAGATTGCAAGTGAAGACATTGCTTGTCCATTTTCATCAAAGAATGAGTCCCATGCCCCGACAAAATCTGCATCATCGTAGATCAATCCACCTGCATTTTTCTCATTGATCGTTGCCTGAAGATAATCATAAATGCTCTTTGTCTGTGTCGTTATACTGGCTTTTCCTTCTGAATCTTTCCATGGACATTTGACATTGGAAATGATCATCTGCTTTCCTGCTGCCTTTTCTTCTACTGTATTCTTTAATGTTTTTACATAATTGTCATTGTGTGTATCAGGATAGATGTTTACTCCAATATAATCATAATCAACATCAGCATTTCCTAATTTTCCAATGATCCATTGAATATCTGAAGCATCTGTTGTTAGTGCCGATACACTAACAGCCGGTTTGATTCCTTCTTCTCTGATCATTTTCGAGATTTTGCTCATTGCAACAAAGCCTTCCCATCCATCTCCACTACTCATATTTAAGAAATTATAGTTTACTTCATTTCCGATCGTGATCATCGTTGGGACTGCATCTGCTGCCTTCAATTCTTTGATGACGTTTTTTGTATACTCCAGTGCCTTTTTTTCTGCTGAATCAGTATCCCAACCATCTGGTAATTTCTGCACCCCTGCATACGTTATATCATCAGAATATAACAATGTAACATTTGTTTTTAATCCTGCTTTCTTGGCTTCTTTTAATGTCTTCTTAGCGTTTTCTAAAGACAGATAGCTTTCATTACCCTCTTTATCTTTTGTTGGATTCACTGCAACTTTCACAGAAATCGTATTGATTCCCTGTGATCTTACATATTCAAACACATTGGAAACTTCGATTCCTTTGTAATTTTTCCAGACTTTTTTCCACGCATTTTTTTGCAGTTGATAATGGGAAAAATCTGCTCCTAGAACCGTGTTATCTCCAATTCCATTGATTTTTTTGTATTTCGTCAGATCATTCTCTGCCTGACTGGTTTGTGAGACAGTATTCGTATCTGCTTTTACATGATGTGATAACGGTAAAATTGTTATTCCTTCCATCGCCGTGATCAATGCTGCGATCATTATAGTTGTTACCAGTTTTCTTACCTTTTGCATAAACTACCCTCCTGTTATTTGACAACTTTTGCAGCCTTCGTATTGATATATCCAACAAATTTTCCTGATTTTGTATACAATGCAAGATATTTATTTCCATTCTCATGTTTATATCTATATTTTGCTACATATGTTTTCTTATAAACTTTTGTTTTTGATTTCTTCCATTTGAAATTCTTATATAGTTTATATTTTTTACTCTTGATCTTTACACGTTTTCCATAAGTGTATGCTTTTCCCTGCTCTGGCTGTGTTGCTGATCCTAATCGTTTTACCGCTTTCTTATTAATGTACCCAACAAATTTACCACCTTTTGTATAAAGAGCAAGATATTTATTTCCATTCTTATGGTCATATCTATATTTTGCTACATATGTCTTTTTATAAACTTTTGTTTTGGATTTCTTCCATTTGAAATTCTTGTAAAGTTTATAATTTTTCTTTGTAACTTTCACTCGGTAATTATAACTGATCGCAGGTCCTGCTGCTGTTCTTGTATATACAACTTTCTGTACTGTATTACCTTCCTGTGTTCCCTTTAATGTCATGTTATATTTTTTATTCTTTGGATAATATCCAGAGAATTTTGGTAATGTGATCTTGCGGGTCTTTCCTACTTCAACTTTGATATACTGGGTAGGATATACTTCTTTTCCATTTTTATCAACGATCTTCAATGCTATGATCTGTTCTTTTCCTTTGGATACAGAATCTTTATAGAATTTTAATGACTGTAATGGATATCCATTGGAATCAAATAACGTCTGGTTATCCCAGCTGCTTCCGCCCCATGCTGGTTGTCCATTATAATACATCTTGTTATCTGGATAGTATCCTTTTGCTCCCTGGGCTGCCCATCCAGTTCCATAACGATCAGACATATCCTTATTGTACTTCCAATTGGTCCATCCTGCTTTTACAGGAATCCATGCTCCTTCCCAGTAAAAAGCTCCAAGTCCATTATCATTTGATAACAATGTCTGATACATATCCGTCAATGCATCCACCTGTCCCTGTGGATCATCAGAATATACTTTTGCATTTGCATGTCCTTCACCAATGACATTTGATGTACCATCCGCATCTTTTAAGCTATTAAGCCAGCTTGTTTCCATAACCGCATACATTTTTCCTCTTGACTTGGCAAGATTTTCTATTTTTTGAAGTCCCGCTAATGCATTTTTACTGGAGTTTCCTTGCCAGAATTGATAAAATGAACTGCCGAAAACATCATAATCCACTCCATTTTGTTCCCATGCATTCATAATTTCTGAACATTTTCCATAGCCCATACTTTCAAGATGCAGTGTAACTAATGCTTTTGGTGTGCATTCTCTGACTGCTTTGATCCCTGCTTTTAAATATCCACATAAAATCTTGGCGTTCTTTGCATTTCCCCATGTATCTTTATAAGTTTCTCCCTTTGAACGATCTGGCATGATATCAAGCATTCCATTTGTAATCTCATTTCCAACCTGTACCATTCCGATATCTGCTCCAACTTCCTGGAATTTCTTTATCGTATCCTTTGTAAAATCGTAAACATTTTGTTTCATCTTTTCTGTATCATTTTTATCTTTTTCCCAAGCTTTTGGCACCTTTTGAAGTGCTGGATCCGCCCAGAAATCAGAATAGTGGAAATCTAGCAGAAGTTTCATATCATACTGTGCAGCTTCTTTTGCGATTTCAAGGCCAGCTGCCACATCATTCGCACCACCTCCGTATGTTTCTCCTTTTTCATTTGTCGGATCATTCCAGATACGGATTCTGATATAATTAACTTCATTATCATGTAATACTTTTAACAATGATGTTTCTTTTCCATCAAAATCGTAGTATTTTACACCTGCTTTCTTTAGTGCTGTGTAGGATGAAATATCCATTCCACGAACGGAACTTTGTGACATGTTATTAAGTTTTTTGACAGAAGCTGTTAGATTCTTAAGTCCTGTATCTCCACCGTATTCCCATGGATCTTTGTAGCTGCTTACATCAA
>ERZ857745.2850-NODE-2850-length-17692-cov-5.170040_pt1 | contig 17692 bp, 10 predicted proteins | sample MGYA00519699_ERZ857745 | MGnify/ENA primary metagenome ERZ857745 (study PRJEB31778, sample SAMEA3449357) | human gut metagenome | biome: human gut; feature: human-associated habitat; material: faeces | place: United Kingdom | collected 2010/2012 ...
CCTTTGATTTCCCTGCTGATTGACAAGGTCAACACCCGCTTCGGAAAGATCCGCCTTTTTATAATCATCGGCTGGGCCATTGAAGCTTTCTCTCTGCTGTGCCTTTACAGCTGGTTCTGCGGCAAGGGGCACTCTGTGGGCGTGTTCATCCTGTTCTATTTTTTGTATTACATCGGCTATACGTTCCATAACATGGCGAACAATCTCATCTCCCCGGTCATCACCAACGATCCGAAGCAGCGCCCCATGGTAGGCGTTTTCTCTACAATCTATAACTATGTGATTGTAATTGTCTTGTCCATAATCGTCTCTATGGTGCTGCTGCCCCAGTATGGAGATAACTACACCGTGGATCTTCTCTCGAAGACCGCGGTACTGTTCGTGGGTCTCTCGGCAGTCTTTACCGTTCTTGCAATAATTGGCGTCTCCCCCATTGACAAGCCTGAAAATTTCACTTCCGCCCAGGGAAAAAGCCAGTCTATCAAGGGGAAGGATATGCTGGACCTGCTTAAAAACAACAAAGCGCTGCAGTGTTTCATTTTCGCCGCCACCTCGGATAAGCTGGCCATGAATATCGCGGGTCAGTCTGTGATCACCACGCTTCTCTACGGAATTATCATCGGTAATGTGCGTATCGGCGCGATTATGAATATGGTCGCGATCTTCCCTGCTTTGATTTTCTCGGTGTTTGGCGGAAAATACACCGGAAAGCACGGCAGCGCCAAGGGCGTTGCATTCTGGAGCCAGGTCAGTATCTATGTAAACCTTGCCTTTGTGATTGTTCTGCTTTTCGCCGGAACGACCCCGATTGTTGCCTCTGCCCCCCTGCTGATCCTCTTTATCGTTTTGACGATGCTGCAAAACGGACTGAAGGTCGTGGTCAGCACCGCCACCACCTCTATGCTGGCAGATGTGGTGGACTATGAGGCATACCGCTCCGGAAGATACATGCCCGGCGTTGTCGCGGGCGTCTACAGCCTGGTTGACAAGGTGGTGTCCTCCCTCGGCGCCGTGATCGCCACCTTCTGCATCTCTTTGATCGGATATACGGCAGCCCACCGACCCCAAGACGATGCCTGTTGTGATCATGGGAATCCTCGTTGTGTATGTCCTGCCGGTCCTCGGTTGGATCTGCACGCTGATCGCCATGAAAAAGACGCCCATCTCCAAGGAGAAGATGGTTGAGATTCAAAAAACAATTGGAGAGAGAAAGAAAAATGCTGAACAAATCGACGCTTGAATCCTTTGCCGCACCCTGCCCTAAGCAGGGAAAGCTGGAGCTTGTCCATTACACCAGCCGTGCGTACGCGCTGGAAGCGATTTTTGGGGAGAGCCCGATCACGATGGAAAAGTCCATGTGGGTCTACACGCCCTACGGGTATGATCCATCCAAAAAATACAACGTGCTGTTTCTGATGCACGGCGGCACAGATAATGAGGGCTACTGGTTTGGTCAGGGCCGCTACCGTGGGGATGATGTTCAGAAATACACAGATTACGGTAATATCACGGCAAGCATGATAGATCATCTGATCTATAAGAAGCAAATCGATCCGTTGATCGTTGTCACCCCGAGCTTTGAGGAGGAGGTTGAGCCTTATACGAAGCTCGGAAACCGGGTAGACTCCTATTTTGCCTCCACGCGCTATTTCTGGCTGGAGCTGCGAAACGAGATCATGCCCTATCTGCAAAAGCACTACAGCACCTACGCGGAAAGCGACAACGAGGAAAGCTATCGGAACGCAAGAAAGCATTTCGCCTATGCGGGAGCGTCCCAGGGCTCCATCACCGGCCTTTACTCCATTATGTGCCATTGTCATGATCGCTTTGCCTTTATTGGGTGCTTCTCGGCCGGCGCGATACGGTGTGCTTTCAACGGAAAGGAGCTGTCCGTTGCGCTGGATGAGGAAAAGCTGGCAGAGCTCTGCTCCGCCATCGAGCAGGAACCTCCGGTTTTCTGGTACAACGGGTGCGGGGATGACGATAAGATGTATTCCAGCCATAAGGAAACCTATGACCGTGTGCTGAAAGCTTGTCCTGAGCAACTTCACGAAAACCAAAACTGCCGATTTGTCACCCATGAGGGTGGACAGCACGACTACCGCACATGGAGCGAGGATCTTTTCAACGTGCTGCACCTGTTTTTCACTTAATCGGTTCTCTGAAGAATTCACACGAAGCATTGGAAAGAAACATAACAAGATATGGAACCCAACAGATGAAAGGCAAAATTTTACATACTCTGGAGTTCCCCGGGGATCGCATCCGCCGTTGTCTCTGCCCTGATCGCATATACGACTTTTTATGCAACCGACGTCTTGCAGCTAAACGCCGGACTGGTTGGAACGCTGCTCCTGGTATCTAAATTATTTGACGGAGTTACCGATTTGGTCGCGGTTTTTTTAGTAGACCGTACGAATACAAAGCTTGGACGGGCGAGGCCCTATGATATAACCTACGCGTTGTTCGCGCTTTTCACACTATTTCTGTTTAATACGCCGCGTATGGGCAAAACATTGATGGCCGTTTATGTCTTTGTGATGTACACGCTGATCTTCTCGGTGTTCCAAACCCTGTATTCGTGCGCCAGCACCGTCTATTTGTCGCGCGTTATTGAAACAGACGAAAACCGCGTGAAAGTAAATTCCATTTCCAGCGTGATTAGTGCAGTGATTGCCATCATCGTGGGCATTGCGCTGCCTTTATTGATTGAGGCTGTGGGCACTTCACATGAAAAATGGGGACAGATGGCGATTTATATTTGCGCTCCCTGTGTGGTACTTGCACTTGTCAGGTTGTTCACCATTAAGGAGACAAGCACCCGCGGAATAGCTGCCTCTACAACAATCAATTTGAAGGAAGGCGTCTATCTCCTGTTTCACAATAAGTATGTGCTTATTTATGCGCTGGCACTGCTTCTTACAAATATTGCAACCAATTTCGGCAGTGCAACAACCTATTATTTCAAGTACATTGTACAGAACCTCGGCCTGATGTCGCTGGTTCAGATTGGGGGAATTGCTGGGCCTGTTGCAATTGCCGCCTTTCCAGCGCTCACAAAGAAACTGGGAATGAAAAAGCTGATGATCGGAGGACTCGGCATTGGCGTGATTGGGAAAATTCTTCCGCTCTTCGGAAAAACCAATATTGTGCTTCTGATGATCTCCTCTGTCCTTTCCATGGTCTCCTATATGCCCCTTTTCGTTTTGGCGCCCAATGTCTTAATGAATTGCATGGACTACGGTGAATGGAAATATCACAAACGAGGAGAAGGAATTTACACCTGTGTCACTGGCTTTTGCAGTAAGGTAGGTGTTGGTTTGGCTGCCGGTATCATCGGGATTGTCACTTCTCTCAGCGGTTATGTCGGAGGAGCTGAGGTTCAAAGTGCCAGTGCTCAAACAGCCATTGTTTCTCTCTATACAATTCTTCCGACTTTGTTAATGGCGCTGTCCATCGTTGCCATGTACTTCTATAATCTGGATAAAGAGCTGCCAACAGTCCAGAAGGAACTTGCGGAGCGCAGCAGCAGTGGACAAAAGGGCCTCTGATTTTGTTGGTACTGCCTAAAAGATCTCCGGGATGGTATGGGCGACAGAGGAAAAGTCAGCAGCACTCTGACTGCCGCCTATATAGTAGTCACCAGAATGGAAGTATTGGATAGTCATAGGCAGTCCTCCTTAATTTATTCTGCCTGTATTGTATCGATCCTGCTTATGGATGTCGAACTTGCCGCTTTCATTTTTTTCCGCGTCAAATGGCGTATTATATTCAAAAAGCAATGTATTTGCAATAAATCCCGGCTCAAAAGGCCGGGATTTTATCATGCAGAATATATGGTACTCCTCACTTGGCTCACACATAGGATAGAAAACGGCGTGGAAGCAAATGTGTTCATTTGCCACAGAAACGCATTAAGGACGAAACGGCAGATAAACAAAAGACGGTCCCGAAGAAGGATTTTTTTCAGCCAGCTTCGGGACTGCTTTTTTGGTTTTATCATCATATCGGAACTCAAAAAAGTAGTAAATTGGTAGTAATCGGCATTTGAAACGTGATTTATCGCGGTTTTCCAAGGTAAATCTCAGCTGATTGAAATGGTGCCGTGGCATACGAATAATATTTTTGTCATCCCGTCATATCCTTTCAAACATCTCGAAGCCGCAATATTACTGTAATCCGTTATTTTATTTTTTCTTTTCAATCTTGTCCCCAAATTACGCATTTTCCCATAAATTTCCACTCAAGTTACTGGCAAATGGTGTAATATGTAATACATGGTATAGCAGCTGCAGCAAACCTCCACCTGTTTATCCTGGCATTCTTCTTGCCCCGCCCGCCGCCAAAAGCTGCCTACAGGATACCACACGCAGCGCTAAATCACAACCAGATTCCCTGCACCGCCCCGTTTTCTGCAAAATTCTCTTGCAAGGTTTCGCACCGCCAACTATAATGTATTTATATATTATAAGTAAAGGCGCATGGCACAGCCGTTTTCCGGGCTTGCCGGGTGCTTTGGATTCCAAACAGAAAGGGGGCCGCCCGATGCCTCGCATTGCCGTGGTGGATGACCAGCCGGATATGCGGCAGCAGCTGTGCAGCATGATTGACCAATACAGCCGCGAGAACAACTGTATGCTGGAAGTTACCGCTTTTTCGGACGGTGCCCAGGTCATAACCAACTATTGCAAGGGGTTCGACATCATCTTTCTGGATATTGAAATGCCGGAGCTTGGCGGCATGGACGCTGCCGAGCGCATTCGCACGGTGGATCCGGATGTGGTACTGGTGTTCGTTACCAACATGGCGCAGTACGCTATTCGCGGGTATGAGGTCGACGCCCTGGATTTTGTGCTCAAACCGGTCAATTATTACCAGTTCAGCACCAAGCTGGCCCGCGCTTTGCAGCGGGTGCAGCGCCGCAAAGGCGGGCAGATTGCCTTACAGACCGCTGGGGGCGTGCAGCTGCTGAACACCGAGGACATCTACTGGCTGGAAACGCGGGACCGTATGCTGCATTACCATACCTCCACCGGGGTATGGTCCGTGCGTTCCAGCCTGCAAAATGCTGAAAAGCAGCTGGCCCCCTACCACTTTGCCAAATGCAACCAGTGTTACCTTGTCAATCTGCGGTATGTGCGGGCGGTCCAGAACGATATGGTCCAGGTTGGGGAGGACCGGCTGGAGATCAGCCGCCGCCAGCGGGCTGCCTTCCTGGCTGCGGTCGCCGCCTATGTTGGGGGTGCCATGTAATGCTGCCAAATCTCCAACAATTTCTTTCTCTTCTTGTCTGTGGGATACAGCTTTGGGGCGCAGCACTGACCTACTGGCTCCCGCTCCGGCACTCGCCGCACTTTTGGCAGCGGGCGCTGCTTTGCCTGATTCCCTCCATTCCCCTTTCCACATTTTTATTATGGGCGGATCACACGCCTTCCTCGCTGTTCCTGCGGGCGGGGGCGTATATTCTGTTTTGCATGTGGATGATTTTCGCTTCCCACAGCTGCACCCAGTTGGACTGGTCCGGCGCCAATTATTGCGCCATCTGGGGAATTTTGAGTGCCCTGACGACATTTGAGTTATGGCAGCTTCTTGTCTGGTGCCTGGCACAGGTAAACATATTCCTGCCATTGGATCAGCCCTCTGCTTTGCTGCTGCAACTGCTGTTTTTTGCCGCTGCGTACTGCCTGCTGCGGGTAACTATTGCCCATTCCATGCCATATGAAGGCAGCTACCACATCGGTCCCCGCCAGCAAATCAGCGCTATTATTCTGGGCGGCATGTTCGTTCTGCTGTTTTTAACAATGCAGACCGTCACCAACACCGGAGTATCACGGGAAACTTCTATCTTCGTTGTTGTCCCCCTGGCACTCTGCCAGCTCTACTGCATCACCCTTTTATATTTGCAGACTGAGCTGTTCAAAAAGGCGGCCATGGAAAAAGAGATGAACTCGCTGAACATGCTGTATGAACGCCAGCGTCAGCAGTATCAGGTGGCCAAGCGGAACGTACAGATCATCAACCGCAAATGCCATGAGCTGAAAGTTCAGATCGCTGATCTGCGCCGCATGGCCCCCAACGCCGCGCTGCAGCAGAGCCTGAACGAAGCCGAAGCCGCCGCCCGGCAGTATGACGCCAGCACCCAGACCGGCAGTGAGGTTTTGGATGTTGTGCTGACCGAAAAGAGCATGCTGTGCGAAGCCCACCACATCAGCATCAACAATGTAGCGGACGGTACCTGCCTGCACTTTATGGATCCGGCCGATCTGTACGCTCTGTTTGCCAACGCACTGGATCATGCCATTGAGTTGACCCGCAAGCTGCCGGAGCCGGAAAAGCGGATGATTGACCTGCTGGTCTGCAGGCGGCAGGGGTTTGCTGTTCTGAATATCATCAGCGCGGTGCCCGATGGCCCGGATCCTGGCCGCGAAACCTGCGATGAGTTAAAGATCGTCAAGCGCATTATCCAGAAGTACAATGGTTTTTTGACTACCGAATCCAACGGTGGATTTTTTGCGATAAAAGCCGTTTTCCCGGTCCAATAAAGTTCCCTCAAAATTTCAGGTATAAGATTTATGCCCTTGCATTTGTACATATTGCACAAATGCAAGGTTTTTTTTTGTCAGGCAAAAACCGTTTATTCCACGCAAATGACCGATTATGCAAAACCCATTGCGACATTTTTCGCTGTTCGTTACAATAATAACAGCAAAAAGAAAGGATGGCAGCGCCATGCGAGAAATCACCAAAATCATGAAGGGTTGGGAATTCACCGGCCCCGACGGCACCACCACAACGGTGGACCTGCCGCACACCTGGAACGCCCGCGACGGTCAGGACGGCGGCAATGACTACTGGCGCGGCACCTGCATCTACCGCACCCGTTTCGCTGCTCCCCAGTTTAACACCGCCTCCCATCAGGTCTGGATTCAGTTTGACGGCGTCAACGCCAGCGCCCATGTGGTTCTGAACGGCTCCCCCGTCTGCAACCACGACGGCGGCTACTCCACCTTCCGCGCCAACATCACCGAACTGCTGCGGGATGAAAACGAGCTGACCGTGGAAGTCGACAACAGCAAAAACGACCGCGTTTACCCCCAGAAAGCTGACTTCACCTTCTATGGCGGCATCTACCGCGATGTCAGCCTGATGGTGGTCAGCAAGAACCACTTCACCCTGGATTACTTCGGCGGCTCCGGCATCCGCATCACCCCCACTGTGCAGGGCGCAGATGCCAGCGTTCAGGTTACCACCTGGCATGACGGCGAAGGCGAAGTGAGCATTGAGTTGCTGGACGCTGCCGGCAACACCGTTGCCACCGGCAAAGGCCCCGACATCACCCTGACCATCTTCAACGCACACCTGTGGAACGGCGTTAAGGATCCGTACCTGTACAGCTGCAAGGCCCGCCTTGTGGTGAACGGCACGGTGGAAGATGAGACCACCACCCGCTTTGGCGTGCGCAGCTTCAAGGTTGACCCCAAGAAGGGGTTCTTCCTGAACGGCAAGTCTTACCCGCTGCACGGCGTTTCCCGCCATCAGGACCGTAAGGGCCTGGGCAACGCCATCACCCGCGAGATGCACGACGAAGACATGGCCCTGATCAAAGAGATCGGTGCCAACACCATCCGCCTGGCTCATTATCAGCACGACCAGTACTTCTATGATCTGTGCGACGAGGTCGGCATGGTTGTTTGGGCCGAGATCCCCTACATCAGTGAGCACATGCCCAACGGCCGCGAGAACACCATCAGCCAGATGAAAGAGCTGATCATCCAGAACTACAACCACCCCTGCATCGTCTGCTGGGGCGTTTCCAACGAGATCACCATCTCCACCAAGGACAAGAAGGACATGCTGGATAACCACCGCCAGCTGAACGACCTGTGCCACGAGATGGACAAGACCCGCCTGACCACCCTGGCCTGCTACGCCATGTGCGGTCCCTTCAACCGTTCGGCCCACATTACCGATATGGTCAGCTGGAACCTGTACCTGGGCTGGTACGTTCCGGGCTTTATCCTGAACGACCTGTGGATGGGCTTCTTCCATCTCTGCTTCCCCAACCGTCCGTTCGGCTACAGCGAATACGGCGCGGAGGGCATGCCCAACCTGCACAGCACACACCCCCACCGCGGCGACCACACCGAAGAATACCAGGCCAAGTACCATGAGTACATGCTGCGCTGCTTCAAGCGCCACCCCTGGATGTGGGCCACCCACGTTTGGAACATGTTTGACTTTGCTGCAGACGCCCGTGACCAGGGCGGCGAGCCGGGCATGAACCACAAGGGCCTTGTGACCTTTGACCGCAAAACCAAGAAGGACAGCTTCTATCTGTATAAAGCATGGTGGAGCGATGAAGCCTTTGTGCACATCTGCTCCAAGCGCTTTGTGGAGCGCACCGGCAGCACCGCTACCGTAAAGGTTTATTCCAACCAGAGCACCGTTGCCCTATATGTAAACGGCAACAAGGTAGGCGAGCAGACCGGCGAGCATGTTTTCACCTTCAAGGTTCCCCTGAACGGCGAACTGCACATTCAGGCCGTGGCTGGTGACCGCACCGATGAGTCCGTCATCCGCCATGTAGATACCCCCAACCCGGAATACAAGCTGCACAAGACCAAATCCAAGAGTGCAAACTGGGTATAATCTATTTTGAACACTCTGTATTTTGTTCTTGCTTAATACAGTTTGTTATAGAGCATTTTCTAACAGGAGGAGAACACAATGAGTAAGAAACCCAAAGTTGGGATGTGGTCCGGCCTGACCGCCGTTACCGCCGTCCTGACCGCAGGCGCCATTGTAGGCACGACGGTTGCGTTCCATTATACGACCACCGTTAATAACTACCTGGACGCCGACACCTACAAGATCATCAAGGGCGACAGCGACGAAGACACTGAGTACTTCAAGAGCGATTTCACCTCTGATGAAGAGCGCGAGTCCTATGAGGCTGAGCTGTGCGCACAGGTTGAAGCCGAAGGCGCAGCCCTGCTGAAGAACGACAACAATGCCCTGCCCCTGGCAAGCGGCGCAAAGGTCAGCCTGTTCGGCCACGGCTCCGTGGACCTGATGTACGGCGGCACCGGTTCCGGCTCCGTTGACACCAGCAAGGCTCCCAACTTCAAGCAGGCTCTGGAAGATCAGGGCATCCAGGTCAACAGCACCCTGTGGGATCTGTATTCTTCTGACGATATGATGAAGAACTACAGCCGCATCACCCCGGCTGCCATCTCCGATACCCTGGAAGCCAACACCCAGTACGCTGTGAACGAAGCTCCCTGGGGCAAGCTGTCCAGCGCCGAGTCCAGCTTTGCTGACTACGGCGATGCTGCTATCGTCGTGTTCTCCCGTTCCGGCGGCGAGGGCGCTGACCTGCCCAGTGGCGAAAACGGCACCAATGATTCCTGGATCAAAGGCCAGGAGGGCGACGGTAACTACCTGGCCCTGTCCGCTGAAGAAAAGGAACTGCTCCAGAACCTGAAAACCCTGAAGGACAACGGCACCTTCAAGAAGATCATCGTTCTGGTCAACTCTTCCAACGCCATTGAGATGGATTTCCTGAACCCGGAGATCTGTGGCGAGGATTACGGCATCGATTCCGCTATGTGGATCGGCGACGTGGGCCAGACCGGCATCAACGGTGTTGCCCAGCTGCTGGCTGGCGAGGTTACCCCGTCTGGCAGCCTGGTTGATTCCTACCTGTATGACAACATGGCCAACCCCGCCATGTACAACTTCTACACCCAGGCTTACCCCAACGCAGCAGATTACAACCTGCTAACCGATGGCCCTGATGTGCAGGGTATGTACAGCGTGTATCAGGAAGGCATCTACCTGGATTACCGTTACTACGAGACCCGCTACGAGGACGCTGTTATGGGTACCGGCAATGCCGGCGACTACAACTGGTCCACCACTGTTGCCTTCCCCTTCGGCTATGGCGACAGCTACACCACCTTCGAGTACAGCGATTTCAATGTGACCGAGTCTGCTGATGCTTTCAATGTCACCCTGAAAGTCACCAACACCGGTTCCACCTACTCCGGCAAGGAAACCGTTCAGCTGTACTTCCAGAGCCCCTACACCGATTACGACAAGGCCAACGGCATCGAGAAGGCTTCTGCTGAGCTGTGCGGCTTTGCCAAGACCGATATCCTGGCTCCCGGCGCTTCCGAGACTGTCAACATCACCGTTGACAAAAGCGAGCTGCGCACCTATGATGCCAACAACGCCAAGACCTATATTGTTGACGCTGGCGACTACTACTTCACCGCTGCCACCGATGCACACAACGCTGTGAACAACATCCTGGCTGCCAAGGGCTACACCGTTGAGAACACCGATGGCCGCATGACCGCCGATGGCGACGTTGCCCTGACCTACAAGTGGACCAACGCTGCTCTGGACAGCACCACCTACGCCACCAGCGAAAACGGCACTGCCATCACCAACCTGTTTGATGAAGCAGACCCCAACAAGAGCAGCAGCGAACCCGGCGAAGTTACCTGGCTGAGCCGCTCCAACTGGGTTGCCACCTTCCCCACCCAGCCTGTTGTGCTGAACGCAACCCAGACCCTGGCTGATCACCTGGCTTTCACCCGTTACGACGGCAGCAAGGCTGACAGCGTTGAAATGCCCACCCTGGGCGCTGACAATGGTCTGGCTCTGGTTTCCATGATCGGTGCCGACTATGACGATCCCCAGTGGGATACCCTGCTGGATCAGCTGACCTTCAACGAGATGGTCAACACCATCACCCTGGGCTTCCACAACACTGCCGCTATTGAATCCATCGGCAAGACCCGTACCAAAGACGAAAACGGCCCGCAGGGCCTGACCGCAGCACTGACCGGCGGCGCTTCCGCTATGTGCTACACCTCCGAAGACGTTATGGCCGCCACCTTCAACGTTGACCTGATCAACGATGTGGGCCGCTGCATTGGCGAAGACTGCCTGGCCATGGGTTACTCTGGCCTGTATGGCCCCGGCATCAACATGCACCGCACCGCTTACTCTGGCCGTAACTTCGAGTACTATGCTTCTGATCCGTTCGTTGCCGGCACCATCTGCGCTGCCGAAGTCAACGGCATCCAGTCCAAGGGCGTTTACGTTTACCTGAAGCACGTTGCCCTGAACGACTCTGAATCCAGCCGCCGCGGCGTGAACACCTGGCTGAACGAGCAGGCTGCCCGCGAAATCTACCTGGAAGTTGCCGACAAGGCCGTCACCGATGGCGGCGCCTGGAGCGTTATGACCGGCTTTAACCGCTGGGGCGCTTACTGGTGCGGCGCTTACGATAACCTGCTGACCGGCTTCCTGCGCGGCGAACTGGGCATGCGCGGCATGATCATCACCGACTACTCCGGTTCCAGCAAATACATGGATCTGGCCGATGGTCTGATTGCCGGTTCCGATATCTGGGATAGCCCGGACCCGACCATCCACACCACCCTGGCTCCGAAGTACGAGAACGATGCTTACATCGTGACCGAAATGCGCGAATCCATGCACAAGATCCTGTACACCGTTGCCAACTCCAACGCTATGAACGGCTGGTCCTCTGCTGACCGCCTGAAGGTCATCACCCCGTGGTGGAAGACCGCCCTGTACGCTCTGGACATCGTTCTGGCTGTTCTGACCGTGCTGTGCATCTGGCGCCTGGTTGTTGCCATCAAGCGCAAGAAGACCTGGACCGCTGAGCAGGCTGCCAACACTGCAAGCGCTCAGAATCAGCAGTAAGGTTTAGGGCAATACCGCATAATTCTAAGTGCCGATACGGCGAGCGAGGTACGGCAGATGCTAAGCCAAAAGCGCAGATAATACTTTGTGTATTATCGAGCATTTTGGCAACGCAGATGCCGTGCCGCAGCCGCCGGAGCGGTGCTTAAGCCGTAAGGCGGGAATTATGCAGTATTGCCTTAGCCTCCGCATCTTCCCCCTTTTGAATCGTTTATGCCCCCGCCCGTTTCGGGGCGGGGGTCTTTGTTATGAAAGGAGAATGCCCCCATGAGTGAACAAAACTCTGCGGCGTCTGCCAGCGTCAACCGCGCCAAGCCTTACCAGCTGATGCTGTTCCCGCTTAACAACGGCGCTACCAACGTGTACTATGTTCTGGTGCTTTCCTACATTGCCACTTTCGGCAGCAAGGTTCTGGCCCTGAGCATGATCTTCGCCTCCGTGATGGTCACCGGCATGCGCCTGTTTGACGCCATTACCGACCCAATCATCGGTGCCCTGATGGACCGCACCAACGGCAAGTTCGGCAAGTTCCGCCCGTTTATGGTCATCGGCAACCTCATCATGGCTGTCAGCATCCTGGTGCTGTACGGCCTGACCCCGCTGATCCCCGCCTCCATGGAATGGGCACGTTATGTTGCCTTTGTAGCCCTGTACGCCATCTGGGTCATCGGCTACACCTTCCAGACTTCCTGCACCCGTTCCGGCCAGACTGTTCTGACCAACGATCCCAAGCAGCGCCCCCTGTTCACCATCTTCAACACCGTCGGCTCCCTGCTGGGCATGGGCGCCATGCAGTTCTTTGCCCCCATCCTGGCCAAAAACTATGAGGGCGGTTACGCTTCCGCCGGTTTCTTCCGCACCCTGGCTCCTGTCGGCATCGTGATCTCCATCGCCCTGACCATCCTGGCTGTCATCGGCATCTGGGAAAAGGACCAGCCGAAGTACTTTGGCATCGGCGGCCAGAAAACCGAAAAGATCAAGGTTGCCGAGTATGTTGCCATCATCAAGGGCAACAACCCCATGCAGCGCCTGATGGTGGCTGGTGCAGGCTGCAAGCTGGCACTTTCCATTGCCACCAACACCACTGTTCTGTGCATGCTGTACGGCTGCATGATGGGCAACTATGATGGTCTGTACCTGCCCATGATGGTTCTGGGCTATGTGTTCAGCGTTCCCTTCTTCCTGCTCACCGTCCGCACCAGCCAGAAGAAAGGCCAGAAAGCCAGCCTGATGCGCTATGTCAGCGTTGCGCTGATCTGCTACATCGGCGTTCTGGTGCTGCTGCTCCTGTGGGGCAAGGGCGATGCCTTCACCCTGTCTATGATGTCTGACGGCAAGGTTTCCATCAACGTTTACACCATCCTGTTCATCGCTTTGTTCGGCATTGGCTATGGCGCTTATTACGCTACTGCCGATATGCCCATCCCCATGGTTGCCGACTGCTCTGACTACGAGACCTACATCTCCGGCAAGTATATCCCTGGTATCATGGGCACTCTGTTCAGCCTGGTTGACAAGCTGGTTTCCAGCCTGTCCGCTACCGTGGTCGGCGTGGCCGTCAGCTTTATCGGCCTTGACAGCCTGCCCACCCAGTACGACCCGTACACCCCCGGCATGAACGTGGTTGTTATCGTTCTGTTCTGCGTCATTCCCATGATTGCATGGGCTGCTACCCTGCTCGCCATGAAGAACTACAGCCTGACCGGCGAAAAGATGAAAGAAATCCAGGCCGTCAACGCCTGCCGCCGCGACGCTGTTGCGGGCGGCATGAGCCTGGAAGACGCCATGCAGAAATGGCAGACCATCGACCAGCTGCCGGCCCAGTACCGCGCAAACTAATTTTGCTGTTTTCTCCTCCTCTGATACCGGTTTGATTGCGCCGGCTATTTAACTGAAGCACCGGGTGCCATATGGCACCCGGTGTTTTGCTTTACCGCAAATCAAACGTTTCTATTCCATCAAAACAGCAGGCGGGATCCCTGCCTCAAGGGGGCCCGCCTGCTGCTGTGGCTGTATGTTGTAAGAGAGAGAAATGTAAGAGAATCTTAATGATAACTGTCTTGTTTTACCGATACATCATTCAGCCACATTCCCGGCCTTTTCTTCTGCGTTAATACGGTCGATTTTCTCCTTGATCATATTTCCAAAGGTCTTATCGTCAAGTTTTACACTTTTTTCTGCCGCCACAGATTTGTCAGCAAATGCATCAAAACATATGTTCTTTATATGAGATTGTATTAAAACAGAAAGCCTCCGGCTACTCGCACAATGCAGCCGGAGGTTTTCTGTTAAATTCCCAATCCATCCAAAATTGATGGCAAAGTAAGGAGGCTTGTGTTAGAATAAAATCAGCTTATGCTTTTTCGCTCTGCATGGCGGCAGTCAGCTTTCTGGCGGCGAACACCAGCACAACAGCGGAGGTGAACAGGCTCTGGATCCAGACGCCTGCAAACACAAGCAGGATTTAAGGCAAAAATTCCGCTGTGTTTGTAGAAATAGACTACATTTTCGACTTTTCAGATACACCCTGGACTATTGCCAGCTGAGGAGGGGAAATTATCATGGAAAAAAATCTTACAACCGGCAGCGTGTTCAAAGCCATTCTGACCTTTGCCCTGCCGTATCTGCTCTCTTACTTTCTGCAAACGCTGTACGGCATGGCTGACCTGTACATCACCGGCCGATTTTGCGGGGTGGACAGCATCACCGCCGTTGCCAACGGCAGCCAGGTTATGCACATGCTGACCGTTATCATTGTTGGGCTTGCCATGGGTTCCACCGTCATCATCGGCCACGCCGTGGGGGCGGACAATATGCGCGATGCCGAAGCCGCCATCGGCAACACCGTCACCCTGTTCATGGCGGTCTCCCTCGGTTTTACCGCCGTGCTGGTGGCCGCAGTACGCCCGCTGGTCGGCCTGATCGGTGTTCCGGCAGAGGCCGTTCCCGGCACGGTGCAGTATCTGACCATCTGCTTCATCGGCATCCCGTTCATCACGGCATACAACATCATCAGCTCCGTCTTCCGCGGTTTGGGGGATTCCAAAAGCCCGATGTACTTTATCGCCGTTGCCTGCGCCGCCAATATTGCGCTGGATATTCTTTTCATCGGTCCCATGGCCCTTGGCCCGGTGGGTGCTGCGCTGGGCACTACCCTTTCGCAGACCTTGAGTGTTATTGTTGCCTTGTTCGGCATCCGGCGGCATAAAACCGGCCTGCGGCTAAGCCGCCAGAACTTCCGCCCGCGCAAAGGCGTGCTGGGCCGTATTATTAAAATCGGCCTGCCGGTCGCTGTGCAGGACGGCTGCATTCAGGTCGCATTCATCATTATCACCATCATTGCCAACCACCGCGGCCTGATTGATTCTGCCGCCGTGGGCATTGTGGAAAAAATCATCAGCGCCATGTTCATTGTGCCGTCCTCCATGCTGGCGACGGTATCGGCGTTGTCTTCCCAGAACCTTGGCGCAGGCAAGCCGGAGCGCGCCGCCCAGACCCTGAAATACGCCGCCATGATCGCCACCGGTTACGGCATTGCCGTAGTATTGGTCATTGAGCTTGTGGCCGAGCCGCTGCTGGGGTGCTTCACCACCGACGCCGCCGTGGTGCTGATGGGCTGCCAGTACATCCGCGGTTATATTGTGGATACCATTTTTGCCGGGATCCACTTCAGCTTTACCGGGTATTTTGCCGCCTGCGGCAAGTCTTACATCGGCTTTCTCCACAACATCATCGCTATTGTGCTGGTGCGCGTTCCGGGGTCCTACCTGGCTTCCCGGCTGTTTGCCGGAACCCTGCTGCCTATGGGGCTGGCCGCACCGGCGGGTTCGCTGTTATCCGTCATGATCTGCGTGGCGGCCTACCGCTGGATGAAGCGCCGCGGCACCCTGTATACTGCCGCCTGACTTTTCCCCAAAGGAGCATCCGCCCATGTACGTTTTTTCTCTTCTTCAGCATTCCCACTTAACGGTGTAGCTCAAAACAACGAAAATAACGCATATTCCGCAAACACAAAATTGCTTCTGCCTTTGCAGAAACCGGTTGGATTTTCGGTGTTTCCGGTACACCTTCGTTCTCTCGCTTACCCGCGGCGCTGGCGCAAAAACTTGCCAATGCTGCGCTGCAATGCGGCAAAATCCACCGGCTTTGCAAAATGGCCGTTCATCCCGCTCTCTGCAGAAAGCCGCTCATCTTCCACAAAAGCATCGGCGGAAAGTGCAAACATCAGCACGGTCTTAGCGTCCGGGCGGTTTATGGCTTCTTTTTTCGCGTCAATCTGCTACAATAGAACCCGCATCAAAAAATGTATCATTTTTGCCCACTGCTGGAAAGGAGTTTGCTATGGCCCATACTTTTTCTTGTTCTGCCGATGCCCCGCTGGTGCGCACCACCGGCGGCTCGGTGCGCGGCTACCGTTTTGACGGGCTGGATATCTTTAAGGGCATCCCTTACGCCAAGGCCAGGCGCTTCCACGCGCCGGAGCCAGCTGTGTGGGACGGCGTGCTGGACGCCACCAGTTACGGCTATGTCTGCCCTTTGCTGGAAATGCCCAAGCCCAACGGCGAAATGCTGGTGCCCCACCGCTATTGGCTGATGGACGAAGCCTGCCAGAACCTGAACATCTGGACCCCCGCGCTGGATGACGCCCACCGCCCCGTGCTGGTGTGGCTGCACGGCGGCGGATACTTTGCCGGTTCCTCCATTGAGCAGATCGCTTACGAGGGCGAAAACATGGCCCGCCTGGGGGACTGCGTGGTGGTTTCCATCAACCACCGGCTGAACATCCTGGGCTATCTCGACCTTTCGGATTTTGGGGTGGAATACGCCAATTCCGGCAACGCGGGCGGGGACGATATCATCGCCGCGCTGCGCTGGGTGCGGGATAATATTGCCGCGTTCGGCGGTGACCCCGGCAATGTGACAGTGTTCGGCCAGTCCGGCGGCGGCGCCAAGGTGACCACCCTGCTGCAGACCCCCGCCGCAGACGGGCTGTTCCACAAAGGTATTGTGATGAGCGGCGTTCTGGGCCGCCTGGCCGACTGCACCGGCAGTGGGCGGGACTGCGCCGAGGCTCTGATGGCGGAGCTTGGCGCGGCGGATATCGCTGCACTGGAAACGATACCCTATGCCGCGCTTGCCGCCGCTTATAATAAAGTAGCCCCCGCCTTGAAAGCAGCCGGAAAAAACACCGGCTGCACCCCACACCCCAACGCCTTTTATCTGGGTGACCCGCTGGAAAATGCGTTCCGCCCTGAAACCGCCCGCATTCCCCTTCTGGTGGGCACCGTGTTTGGCGAGTTTGCCGCCTTCAATGGCTTCGGCCTGAACAAAGCGCAGATGAGCGCCGCCGAGGCCGAAGGCTTTGCCGAAAAAATGCTGGGCAAGCAGACGGCGGATGCCCTGCTGCCGCTGTTCCACGCCGCCTACCCCGAACGCAGCGCCGCCGACCTGCCGTTTTTGGATGTACTGTTCCGGGAGCCGACCATGCGCTATATCCGCCGCCGGGCGGAAACCGGCCCGGTGTGGAGCTATTTCTTCAATCAGGATTTCACCATTGAGGGCGGCCGCGCCCCATGGCATTGTTCCGATATCCCGTTTGTTTTCCATAATACTGAGCTGGTGCCTTCTGCCAACATTTCCGGCGTGACCCCGCAGCTGGAACAGCAGATTTTCGATGCCGTTCTGGCCTTTGCCCGCACCGGAAACCCGCAGCACAGCGGCATTCCCACCTGGCCCGCCAGCACCCCGCAACAGGAAAACACCATGCTGTTTGATTCCGCCACCCGCCTGGCCCCTAACCATGACAAAGCCCTGATTGCTGCCGCGCTGTCCGCCATCTCTGCCTTGATGGCACGCAACTTTGACCCCGACAGTATCCAGCACTAATATAGAATAAAATAATTCGGAATCTTCCGCTTCTTCTGCATCTTCGGATTCTCAGAACAATTCT
>ERZ857745.2878-NODE-2878-length-17570-cov-8.283985_pt1 | contig 17570 bp, 23 predicted proteins | sample MGYA00519699_ERZ857745 | MGnify/ENA primary metagenome ERZ857745 (study PRJEB31778, sample SAMEA3449357) | human gut metagenome | biome: human gut; feature: human-associated habitat; material: faeces | place: United Kingdom | collected 2010/2012 ...
GTTCCATGCTGCGAAGAAAGTCGATTGCTTGCTGCTCCTTTTTATTCATTTCTAAACAATTTTGAATTATTACTTTCTAAAAAACATGTCCCCTGAAATTGACCGAGCAGCCTTAATTATCAAAGATATGAGCAAACACACTCTTCTCGTCAGACAACTCAATATTTAACTGGGACGGGAAACACTTGATGTAATTATAGAATTCGAACATCTTCTTGTCGTCGTCACCGCAGCGATCTATCAGCAGCTTGATAAAGGCAAGGAGACAGTCTGAGTCGTTTCCAAAATTCTCCTGAGTAGAAAGCTGGGTCTTGTCTACATCTTGCTTCAGCCGGCGTATAGCTGCTATCGCCGTGTTGAAATTGTGCTTGGCATCATAACGCAGATCATATCCCTGCTTTTTCATTTCACTTCTCATGTCAAGGAGAAGAGTTTCTACGACATCTGTCAACACATACGTCAGGTTGAGAGTCGTATTAAGATTTGTTGTTCCTACTAACATAGTTGATTATACATTTTTCAATTCCACTTATGCGCCATGACTTATGAAATGGCTGCTTTTTCCTTGAGTATAGTGGGCATTCTTTACACATTGCTTTTAGATGATAACCGGTGTAATGAATTCCACTACAAATCAATGGATAGCCTTGAATCTTCATCGTTTTTGATGTTCAACACAATAAGCCTTTACTTCATTAAACCAGTTTCCTTTTGACTCCCTTGCTTCTACCATGAAGGATATCTCAACACTGTCTCCTGTCTTAAGGGGAGTCTCGATGGGTCCATCCCATGAGTAAATCGAGAACTTCATTTTGGTGTGGTACTTGTCTGACATCTCCAACACACATTCCTGCTTTTCCCAATCCTTTCCGTTTCTTGTTGTTCCATGTGCGGTAGGCATTACCGCAATAATTACGCCTGAAGCTTTATATGACATAGTTTTCTTTTTTTAGTTATCATTTAAAATTAACTGCCCTCTTAAGTTGCTACCCAACTACCCTGCGGGCAGTATAGGACAAGTTGCCGTAAATTGTTAATTTCGATTCTTTATTTCCTTATTTACTTGATAATCAATGTTTTAATCGCGCACCATATGGTGCTCTTTCTGTTTTATATAAAATATTGATAATCAAACAGTTACAACTTTCTGCGAACGGGTGTAAAAATCCCAATCTGGAAATTAGACAATAGACGATCCTTGAATTCCTTCTCAAGCTCACCGACCTCTTCCACGTATTTCTCACGCTCAGCCGGCCACGCTTTCGCAAAGTTGCGAATCGTCTCCCATTGTTTTTTGGTCAGCTTTCCATCAAGGAACATCTGCCTGTAGCGTTCCTTATATCTCGTTGTTCCGAGCCGATGGATCTCCCTGGCTTTTTCAAGTTGGGATATCTTTACACCCTTTGTCACAGACAATTCTCTCACAAAGCATATCTCTGACCAGTCCTTGTAGAATATTCTCCCCATCTTGGACAGGAAAAAGTAGTCGGTAAATTCAAGCATTGATACAGATTGATGCCTGTAGACCGTTTCTATCCGAAGTATATTGTCACCTACCTTCCGGCCTTTCTCACCTGCTTCGAATGACTTATCATAGACCTTTAGAACCTTGCGGAAATACTTGCTCTTCTCTGTTGTTTTCTGCCGGTATTCCGGAAAATTAGCATCATTCCAAAGTATTCTGTCCGATATCTCCTGCATCTGCCGGATATAGCAGTCTGCAGAGTAGGACATCTTCATCGTGATGCCAATTTCGTAATATGTCACTGTTGCATTCTCCATTCTTACGCACAAGCGGAGAAGAAGCTCCTTGATTGTCCGGACCGCCATCGCGAAGGTCATTGGCCTACTGTTATCCAGTTTGCCGTTTTTTCCTTTGCTGTACAGCTTGCAGATAGAGCATTTACATTTCAATTTATTTCCTCTGAGTTCAATAAAGCATCCGTCGAAGTTCGCGTAGGCAGTAGATTTATAATAGACTTCATCACCTTCCGTACACTGTTCCAAATAGTTACGTAAGACGATGGTATCAATATCCTCGGTGTCAACGATCGCTTTGAATATTATCTTGTCGATCATTCATCTTTTCAAAATATGGACACATCCTTACTCCTACAGATCGTTTACAACCATGAATTGAACACGAAACCATGAAGTTTACCACGGGACCGGCATATTTGCAATCGAAACAGTTGCATCTAAGTTTCTTATTCGTTTTTCTTTTCATAACTTTTCTCTTTTTAAACGTTTTACCTCCTTCCGATAATGAGCAATCTTCTCTCTATAATCAGACTCAAACATCTTATCAGTCTGTTTTTTAGCCTGTTCTAGAGATTCTACCGTCGACTCCCCGTATTTCCTTATAAGACCTAGCCTATATCCTTCTGGATTTCCGCGTTTGTCGTGATTACATGTGTGGCATTGAGCGTTGCAGTCTTTTTCATCGAATCTAACCGTCATATGCTCTCTGCCTATGTAATGACCGCATTCCGATTCGCCATAAGAGAGTGTTCGGCCGCAGGAGATACAAGTAATATATCCATCCTCATTTATATCCCTGAGACGGATATATTGGCCAAAAATTATATCCAGCCTTTTCTTAAGCCTCTCGTTTACGGATGGCATGGTGTATCACATTGGATTATTTTACTATATTGTTCTTCGTCTCTAAACCGGACTGCATGATCATACCATTCGTTGTTTTTCGCCTGATAGGCAAAATCTGTATAATCCGTATCTATTACTCTTGAGATGATAGCTTCTCTGCGATCTTTTCCCCACATAATTGCCAATTGACCTATGCAAGGTTCCTCCTCCGTTCGTCCAGTTTCATCGCAGAAGAAAATGTTCGGACTCTCAGGTTCAAACAATATGATTATCTTTTTATTTTCTGTTTTGATCGAAATACGGGTGCATTCCGGTGGGATTATAAATTCTTCTAGTCTCATAGTTTATTCATTTTACTTCATCTAAAATTAATTGTGCGTCATCCGTCACGAATATGTCGGTACGAGAAAAATCCCTTATCATCCCTCTGATGGAATCCTCGCGTGACATATTAAACACCATCTCGTCATAAAGGATAAATTTTTCTACATCTTCAGCGAATAATATATCGCGTAAATCACCCATCAGTATTTCAGGAAATTCCATGCCACAACCTATACTTTCGACCTGAGTATTAAAACCGCCTACTATTGTATCTAAGTTTTCATATACAACCACACCAACAGCATCGATAATCCTATAGGTATAATACTTTTCATCGTCCATATCTTCCTCCAGTATGCTATAATACTTATTAGACGGGATGACCTGTATTGTCTTTACTTTTTTATCATTCAAATCCATATACACCTCCCTTATGATTGGTATTTTCTTGTGGGGCGGCACTGCTGCGGACAGTCCAGTGACTATTTAAAATTTCATTCTTTTCCATTGTATATCAATTAAATTTGGAATCGTAATACTTCTGGTTAGCAATGTACTCTTTTACCACATCATTTTGGGTGGCGGAACCACCCAGGCAGCTATGGATGTAATCGTATTTATCAGCAGACATGCTAGACAATACAGCATCATTATATTCTACCTGGCCGGAATAGATACATCCACCTATTACTATGATAGCAGCTATAATTGTAATGGCTATTTTAGTAGCTTTATTCATCACTTCTCCTCCTCCGGCTTATATAGGTAAACGTCCATGATCTTAGTCTCGGCAATCGAGATAATTTTGTAGTCAGCTATCGTGCCTTTCATGCCTTCATCCAGCTTCTTTACGGCATCGCGTAGATCGGCAGCTTGTACTAAGACATTCGTATAGGTTTTCTTTTCCGCGCCGGAATGTTCGTCGAGAGTTACATATGCCAGTCTTGCCTTAAAGTAGGCATCAGCACTCTCTTCATTGGAAAAGAAAATCTCTGAGAAGTTTGCTTCCTTGACTGCCTTTACCTTGAAATCACCAGAGATAAAGGGAGTCATTTCGTTAATAATTCGAGCTTCCGCTTCTGTAAAGCTGAGAGCGTCGACCAGATAAGGTTCATTGACCTTTTTGTTTTGCCCGTTCTCCATCGTCTTTTCGTAACGGATACGGACTTCAAAAAACATGTGCATTGCCATACGATTTTATTTATAGGTTATTTTACCATTTTCGTCCATCACCTTCCTGGCAGTTCCTCCGCCATTATAGGCTATGACATAACTTGATTCTTTGGACTTCTCATATTGATGAGTACCTCTTTTGCTAAATGATTTGTGCGGATTGAAAAATCTCGCTACTTCCTTGGGAAATCTTCTTTTTTTCATTATACTATTTTTTATGTTATTAAATTGGAATTCAGATTAAAAAAGAAGAACTATTCTCACGAACCGTTCAACTGTTGGTCTTCGTCAAGAAAACCCTTATAAAAAGTTTTTTATTAAAATGAACCAGACGCTTCACAGGGGTGGGACATGAACAAATTAATCTAGTTTTTATCCGCAATCTTATTTTATTGAATCTTTATTCTTTATTGGTTTATGGCGTTCAAGAAAATTATTCAGAGAGGCAGCATTGTACCATATCTTTTTGCCATATTGAGAAAACACAACTTCTCCTTTACCGCGCAATACTTCTAAGAGTCTTTCACCGCAATCTAAATATGACATAGCTTCAGTCTTGCTTAACCATGTTTTATACATTGGCTGAACCTTGCCTGTTATTGGAGGTTTTTTCATAATCTAAAAAATAAAGCTCTATTTTTTCCTTATCCTGTTGTGGTTGCTAGATAAGTACTCAAATAGAGCCGTCTGTTATATTTTCCTGTTAGTAGGTAGCAACCACGAAACCTACTTTTACGTCTTTCTGATTGGATATTAAAAGGGAAGTCACTATATTTGCCGTTGAGACAATTTTGGTGCTAGCAAAATCACGGCTTATGTCGTGACAGCCCTTTTTATGTCCTTTTGCATTCTGCGTTATTGGAATACGGATACAAAATTAATCGAATTCAATTAAATAACAAGCAAATTCGCTTAAATGTTTAATCGAAAACGATTATTTAGAATCAAAATAAATAACTAATTTATATGGAAGAACTTATAAGACAAAGAGTTAATGAGATTTTATTGTCCCATAACATTAGTATAAATAAATTTTCTGATGGAGATTCAGCCCTACAGAATCGCTTATCTCGACAAATAAATAGAGGTGCATCTATTACCGCCGAAACTTTATTTATTCTACTTGATAAATTTAAAGATGTATCCGCCGAATGGCTTCTTAGAGGAGAAGGCATAATGACTAAAAATGATTCCGAAAATATTAACGATAATTTTGATAAAAGTCAATATGTAAGCATGGAGAAGTATGAATCAATAGTAAACCTATTCGGACAAACTGCCGCCGAGCTTAAGGATAGAGCTTTAGAGTGCGGTGCGTTATACGATGAAATAAAAGATTTAAAAAGACAATTGAAATCAGACAAGTACGCCTGAACAAAACGGCGATCCACTTTGTTCATATCAGACCAATTTAATACATATGAACATTGATGACACCTTGTTTAAGGCTTTGGCTGACTTAAAGATAGCTGGGCAAATACAAAAAGAAAATTTACTCAATAATTTAGGAGTAGAAAGTAACATGAAGTTATATAGCCACGCCAAAACAGGGAAGCTAGATAATTTAAGACCACCAAATGATTCATTTTTAAAATTGATCATTTGTACTGGGGACGAGACCTCTAAGGAATATTTTAATTTAAAAGACTATAATAGATTAAAACACAGCAAGTAATACCCACTTAAACGTTTACATTATGGAAATAAGTAAAAAAGGAATTGCATTGGCAATTCTGTCATTGGTTATGACGGCATGCGGCCCTAAATACGCAGAATATTCATACGTTTCAGACTACACGAAGTATGTACAATCCGGCTTTTTTATATATCCAACAGGGACTGATATCAAAGAAGCATCTTATATTCCTGTCGCCGAGATACAAATGAGCTTTTATACCGGAAAGAAGACTAAGAATACTACAATATCTAGCCTTCCTACCATTGAGAGGTCAAATGGAGATATAATTTATGTCCCTACAATTGATCATGCAACCGAAGCGATGGTAGAATCAGCTAAAAAATACGGTGCAAATGCTCTAATCAATTACCAAGTAACCGCCAACCGTATAAGTAGCGGAGGAGTTTATAGCTACAAAGCTAAAGGCATAGCTGTTAAAATAGAAAGTAGTAAAAATATAATAATTGAAAGATCAAATAAAAAATAATGCGTATATTAGACCGCATAAAAGAAGCAGGAGAGAAGGATAGGAGTAGAAAGGAAAAACTTTCCGCGTATTTCTTCGATTTATCAAAACTTTCTTTTGCAGGACTTGTTGTAGGAGGAATAGTATCTATAAAGCCCAATTATACGGATTGCCAAATGGACGCATATAGGATTATTATCGGATGTATAGCTACTATATTCTTAGCAAGAATAGCTAATATTATTTTAAAATAAAATCTATGGACTTCTTAAGCATGGTGTACACCGCCACATCCATTATCGCATGTGGCATCCTGATTTGGTTCAGGACTAAATCAGGAAAAAAATGGTTGAAAAATTTGTAATATTAATAAAAAGGGAGCTTACTGCGCTCCCTTTTTATTTTTCCCATTTACGTAATCTATAATTCTACGATTAGCCTCATCTACTTTTTTACGATCAAACTTTATATATATAGATGTTATACTTGATCCGACTTCGTGCCCAAGGCCGGCAGACAATGTTTCTTTAGGTATATCTAGTTCTGCTCCAATAGTTGCCCAAGAATGGCGGGCCCAGTAACTGGACAGACTGGGGAATAAAGGCTTCCTAATCTTTTTTTGCCTACTCTTTTTGACTTCACCTATTTCTTTTAAAGCTCGATCCATCGCAGCCGTAAAACTGGTATAGTTCCTGCGCTCCTCCATTATATTAAGCAAGTACTTGTCTCCTCTGTACTTGTTTATAATAGCTTTTGCCTCAGGTTCCATTTTTACAGAAAACAGTTTTCCCGTTTTATGACGATAGTATTCTATCCTCCCTCTAACTACATTATCTTCAGTGAGATAGAGCAGATCCTCTATATTTATGCCTATAAGGTAAAATATCAACATGAATATATCTCTATATATCTCTTGATATGGTTCAACCGCATAATCCCTTAAAAGCCTCAACTCATCAACCGACAAACATCTCTTGCGAGTCTGTTCTCGCTTTATCTTAAACTTCCGAAATGGATACTTCAAAGTAATTTCCTCGTCAATCGCATAGTTAAATACTGTTCGTATGTTCTTCATAAGCAGGCCTATATAATTGATCTTATATCCCTTGTCAGAAAGGTACTGATAAAACCGAGTAAGCCATTTTTTATCTATTGTATCAAATGTTGCGCATTCATCGAAATTCACTATATGCATTCGCGTAGTCATATAACTATCTCTAGTACTTTTCTTTTCCTTCAAAAGCGCATATTCATCCAAATAACGAAGGAAATTATCAGAAGCAATTGGTTTGTCAGCTATCACACCGACCAGATACGCCTTCAGACTTCTATCACTCATGGATTTCAGTTTGTCTCCAAGCAATAATAATTCTGATTCCAACTTATTGAATTTGTTCGACAAAGAAACATTCTTCACTTTGTAATTCAATTCCTTCCTATTGTAAGCTTTACCATCCCACACTTCCGGACTGGCATACATTCCAGTTGAGATAAAAAACGCAGAATTATGATACACTCTGAATTTAATAGGATAGATCTCTTTAGAGGTCTTTTTTCTTTTATCAAGATACAGTGATATAACAGCCATAATATTTACACTCTTTATATAATAACAATTAGGTTGCACAAAAGTTGCACACTAAAGTAGGGTAAAAAGGGGTAAAAAGGGGTAAAAAGGGGATGTTTTTTAAATATATATAACATTATATATACGCTATTGTGAAGGCAATACGCTGTAAATTAGGTATTTAACGATGGTATATCCGCATATGTGTTATACTCCTCTTGGTACTATCACGGATATTGATGGTAAGTTTACAATTACGAATGTACCAAGTTCTTCTAAGACTTATTAATATTTTAAAGTCCCTCTTTTTTCTCTTTTTCTGCCTTATCTTATTGTAAATCAGACTATAAATACTGCTTCCGCAACTAGGTTTCACGACTCCCTTACTGTAATCGCAACTTTATCTTCCTCTTTTTCGATATCAGTGTTCTTTTTCGGGCAGGGCTTCGCTCGTTTTCAAGACGACGGATGCTTAGGTTCTACCTTATTATAATATAAGAAGGGCTGCCTCATTTCTATTTGGGAGCAGCCCTTCTTGCTTTTTCCGGTTTATCTCTAATGCATACTTTGATTCATTTGGATAGACTTTTTGAAGATAAACCCTTTTGTTGTGTGCTTTGGGGATGAGCAGCCTTACGGCATTTCTGTTTCCATTTGGAATTTACGGCTTACTTTCATCAGATTAATGATGTAAGTCACTACATTTTGCGCTTCCTGCACCATAGTCAGATAAACCATACTTACCCGGATGCTGCCCGCTTGACTCTGGATGCGTTGCAATTCTTTGCGTTTCAGTTGCGAGAGTTGTCCGTTGAGGTCGTTGGCACGACGGATTTCTTCTTCCATATTCTGATAATCGTTGTTTTCCAGCTTCTTGCGGCATTGCTGAATCAAGTAGGTGATGTCTTCGGCTACATCGCTGAATTCACCTTTTTGAATGGCGTCAAGAGGGTTGAAGTTATTGTCGATGTGTTCGAGGCAAGGCTCGCAGAGGCGCGAGATGCTGTATACCAGTTCGCTGGCGAAGTCGTTGCCCTGGTAGTAGTAAAGCCCTTTTTCGAGCACGGTGTTGTTGTCGAGACGGCACATGGCTACGGTTCCGGTGCGTTTCATCTGTTTGATGAGTTGCTTTTCGAATTTCGTAGAGCCCATGGCACGGCGCAGTCCGCGCAGGTTTTCGTGAATGAAGGAGGTGACGGTCAGTTCGAAATTCGTTTCGGCGTATTCCAGTACTTTGGCGAGTTCCTCCCGGGTATGTTTACGCATCAGTTGCAGGGCCTCTTCGCTGTCGGAAGTTTGCATCAGTTGTTTCAGCGTTTCGTTGCCTTGCTCTTTCGCTTTGCGTTTTTTGTACATCACTTGGCTGCGGATCAGGATGAAGATGGCGATTCCGATCAGTGCGATGATGGAGATGTTGCCACCGTAGTGCAGCACGAGAGCTACGAAGAAACAGATGGTGAAGGCGGCTCCGGCAGTGATGAACCAGCCACCGATGACGCTCAGAACGCCTGTGATACGATAAACGGCAGAATCACGTCCCCATGCACGGTCAGCGAGCGAGGTACCCATCGCTACCATGAAAGTGACGTAGGTAGTGGAGAGGGGCAGTTTCAGTGATGTTCCCAAGGCGATGAGCAGTCCGGCGAGAACGAGGTTGACAGAGGCACGGACGAGGTCGAAAGCGGCTCCGTCGGCTATGATGGCTTCATTTTTACGGAAACGGGAGTTGATCCATTGTTTTGCGCCTTCGGGCATGATGCGGGAGGTTCCGTTGGCAAGAGCCATGCTGAAACGGACCAGTGTGCGTGCCATCGGTGTGCTGCCGAAGTTTTCTTCTCCTTCGTCCTGTCGGGAAAGGTCTACCGAGGTTTTGATAACGGCATGTGCCTTTTTAGAGGTACAGAGGGCGAAGACCATGATGGTGCCCGCTCCGATCAGGAAGTACCAAGGGGTTTTGGCAGGACCCAGCAGCGAAGTCATCAGGAAGCTGTCCGGGCTTGTTCCTGTTCCGTTGGTGGTGTAATCTATGAAGGAGGAGTAGCCTGCGAGAGGAACTCCGATGAAGTTGACAAGGTCGTTACCGGCGAAGGCGAGGGCGAGGGCGAAGGTTCCCATCAGTACCACTACTTTGAATACGTTGACTTTGAACCAGTGGAGCACTTGCATCAGTATTGTGAAGAAGACGAAGAAGCTGCCGATCAGCAAGAGGGTGTTGTCTTGTATCCACTGTTTGTTTTCGGGAGTCATGAAGGAGCTGTCTTTCAGCCCTTTGATCAGCATGAAGTAGATGATGGAAGTAGCGGCTATGCCACCGAACAGACCGATGCTGTATTTGATGTTTTTCGTGTAGTTGAACGTGAAGATGATGCGGGCGAGCCACTGTACTAACATACCAAAAAAGAAGGCAATGGCTACGGACACAAAGATGGCCATGATGACGGAAAGGGCTTTGTCGGTATTGATCAGGTCGCCCATGGCGAGAGTGGCGTCATTGTTTACTTTGATCAGGGAGAGGGCGAAGGTGCCTCCGAGCAACTCGAATACCAGCGAAACGGTGGTGGAGGTGGGCATCCCCATCGAATTGAATACGTCCAGCAGGACGACATCGGTCAGCATGACGGCGAGCAGGATACACATGATTTCGGCAAAGTAGAAATGCTCGGGCTGGTAGATGCCGTGCCGGGCAATGTCCATCATACCATTGGACAGGGAGGCACCGATGAAAATACCGATACCGGCAATGAAAAGGATGGTTTTGAACGAGGCGGCCTTGGCTCCTACCGCCGAATTCAGAAAGTTGACTGCATCGTTACTGACACCGACTATCAAGTCGAAGACGGCGAGGACGAACAGGAAAATGATAATGCATAAGTAAATTGTCTCCATAAAGAAAGTTGTGTATGTTATTTTTTTCGGGTGCAAAGGACGGGATTTGAGGTTGCAGGGGGATGTCATACATGTTACATTTGTGTTACAGCGTTCTTTCTTTTGTCTTGAAACAAAAGAAAGAACCAAAGAAAAATTCAAGGCTTACTTTTTTCTCCTACTCGCTTCCTTCACTGCGCTAAAGGGCAGAAACTCGCTACGCTCAAACAGTCTGCCCTTCTTAACGCTTCGTTACGGGCGCTCGCTTGACGGAGAAAAAAGTAGGCCGGGGGACCTGCGGCGTGGTCGTTGCTGATGGTTTATTGTTGTTTATATATGAGGAATTGATGAAATAATTAATAAAAGATGTGTGAAAGATGGGTGGCGTTGCTGAAATAAATCTGCAATGTCTTTTGAAATTTGAAAGATTAGCACTAATTTTGCACCCTCTTTGAGTATAGAACAAAGTATAAATCAAATAAATAATTGTCAGAATGAACGTTTCATTACAAAACATTGACAAAGTAAGCGCAGAGCTTACTGTAAAGCTTGAGAAAGCCGATTATCAGGAGAAAGTAGACAAAGAGTTGAAATCACTCCGTCAGAAGGCACAGATTCCGGGATTCCGTAAAGGTATGGTGCCGACAAGTCTTATTAAAAAGATGTATGGTAAATCAGTGATTGCAGAGGTTGTGAATAAGGCATTGCAAGAAGCTGTTTACAATTATATTAAAGATAATAAGGTGAATATGTTGGGCGAGCCGTTGCCTAATGAAGAAAAGCAGCAGAATATTGATTTCGATACAATGGAAGAGTTCGATTTCGTGTTCGATATCGCTTTGGCACCTGAATTTAAAGCAGAAGTAAGCGCTAAAGACAAAGTAGATTATTATTCTATCGAAGTTTCTGAAGAAATGATCGACAACCAGGTGAAGATGTACACTCAACGCACTGGTAAGTATGATAAGGTAGATGCTTACGAAGATAATGATATGTTGAAAGGTCTGCTGGCACAGTTGGACGAAGAAGGCAATACAAAAGAAGGTGGTATTCAGGTAGAAGCTGCTGTGTTGATGCCTGCTTATATGAAGAATGACGATCAGAAAGCTATTTTTGCTAACGCAAAAGTAAATGATGTATTGGTGTTCAATCCGAATGTTGCTTATGACGGACATGCTGCTGAACTGGGTTCTTTGTTGAAGATCGACAAGGAAATCGCGAAAGATGTTAAGTCTGACTTCAGTTTCCAGGTAGAAGAAATCACTCGTTTTGTTCCGGGTGAATTGACACAGGAAGTGTTCGACCAGGCATTCGGCGAAGGTGTTGTGAAGACTGAAGAGGAATTCCGCGCTAAGATTAAAGAAGAAATTGCAGCAAGATTTGTTGCTGACAGCGATTATAAGTTCCTGATCGATATTCGCAAAGTGATGATGGAAAAAGTAGGTAAGTTGGAATTCTCTGACGCTCTGCTGAAACGTATCATGTTGCTGAATAACGAAGAAAAGGGCGAAGAATATGTTGCTGAAAACTATGATAAGAGCATCGAGGAACTGACTTGGCATCTGATTAAGGAACAGTTGGTTGAAGCAAACGATATCAAAGTAGAACAGGAAGATGTTCTGAAGATGGCTAGAGAAACAACGAAGGCACAGTTTGCTCAATACGGTATGTTGTCTATCCCTGATGATGTGCTTGATAACTATGCACAGGAGATGTTGAAGAAGAAAGAAACTATCAATAATTTGGTAAGTCGTGTGGTAGAAGTGAAGCTGGCTGCTGCTCTGAAAGCGCAGGTTACTTTGGAAAACAAGAACGTTTCAATCGAAGAATTCAATAAGATGTTTGAATAATCATTCGGTTGAATAGAATATAAAGTCACAGAAACACAGAGTTTTTATAAAATTATAACTCTGTGTTTTTTTGTGTCTCTGTATTCTTTTTCGTTTCTTTGTACTTACGTTTATTTTTAATTAATAAGAAAGGAACAATAACATGGATGATTTTAGAAAATACGCAACCAAGCATTTAGGAATGAATGGCATGGTATTGGATGATGTGATTAAATCGCAGGCCGGGTATTTGAATCCCTATATTCTGGAAGAAAGACAGTTGAACGTTACTCAACTCGACGTTTTCTCCCGTTTGATGATGGACCGCATCATTTTTCTCGGTACACAAGTAGATGACTATACAGCGAATACGCTTCAGGCACAGTTGCTGTATCTGGATTCTGTTGATCCGGGTAAGGATATCTCTATCTATATCAACTCTCCGGGCGGAAGTGTATATGCCGGACTGGGCATTTATGATACGATGCAGTTTATTTCAAGTGATGTTGCTACCATCTGTACAGGTATGGCAGCTTCAATGGCGGCTGTATTGCTTGTTGCCGGTGCTGAAGGCAAACGTTCTGCGTTGCCTCATTCACGTGTGATGATTCACCAGCCGATGGGTGGTGCGCAAGGACAAGCGTCGGACATTGAAATCACAGCTCGTGAGATTCAGAAATTGAAGAAAGAACTTTATACGATCATCGCCGATCATTCGCATACTGATTTTGATAAAGTATGGGCGGACTCTGACCGCGACTACTGGATGACAGCTCAGGAAGCGAAAGAATACGGTATGATTGATGAGGTATTGATTAAGAAATAAAAATGGCTGATTCAAAGACAAAGAAAAGGTGTAGCTTCTGTGGACGGTCGGAGAATGAAGTCGGATTCCTGATTACGGGAATGAACGGCTATATCTGCGACAGTTGTGCTACCCAGGCTTATGAGATCACTCAGGAAGCATTGGGCGAAGGCAAGAAAAGCGCGGGAGCTACCAAACTTAATTTAAAAGAACTGCCCAAACCGGTAGAAATCAAGAAATTCCTCGACCAGTATGTGATCGGACAGGATGATGCGAAACGCTTCCTTTCCGTATCGGTCTATAACCATTATAAACGTTTGTTGCAAAAAGACAGCGGTGATGATGTGGAGATTGAAAAGTCGAACATTATTATGGTGGGTAGTACCGGAACCGGGAAAACGTTGCTCGCACGCACGATTGCTAAGTTACTGCACGTGCCGTTTACTATTGTAGACGCTACAGTGCTGACGGAGGCCGGTTATGTGGGCGAAGATATCGAAAGTATTTTAACCCGTTTGCTTCAGGTGGCAGATTATAATGTATCTGAAGCTGAACAGGGTATCGTGTTTATCGACGAGATCGACAAAATTGCCCGTAAAGGAGATAATCCTTCCATCACTCGCGACGTGAGCGGTGAAGGTGTACAGCAGGGATTACTGAAATTGCTCGAAGGTTCTGTGGTGAACGTACCTCCCCAGGGAGGTCGTAAACATCCGGACCAGAAGATGATTCCGGTAAATACCAAGAATATTCTCTTTATCTGCGGCGGTGCGTTCGACGGTATCGAGAAGAAGATCGCCCAACGGTTGAACACCCATGTCGTAGGTTATACGGCATCGCAGAAAACAGCGACGGTAGACAAGAATAACATGATGCAGTACATCGCTCCACAGGATTTGAAGTCATTCGGACTGATTCCCGAAATTATCGGACGTCTTCCGGTGTTGACTTATTTGAATCCGCTGGACCGGGATGCGCTTCGTGCGATCCTTACCGAACCGAAAAACTCAATCATCAAACAGTACATCAAACTGTTTGAAATGGATGGTATCAAGCTGACATTTGAAGATGATGTCTTCGAATATATCGTCGACAAGGCGGTAGAATATAAGCTAGGTGCCCGCGGATTGCGCTCTATTGTGGAAACAATTATGATGGATGTCATGTTTGAAATCCCTTCAGAGAACAAAAAAGAGTATAAGGTGACGCTGGATTATGCAAAGATGCAACTGGAAAAAGCGAATATGGCACGACTACAAACCGCTTAAAATCAAAGAGTAAGGCTACAGAAAATGATCGTAACTGTATTTTCTTGAAAATATTAGTCGCATTTTGCTTGGTAATTACGAAGTTGTTTATAACTTTGTTTGGCTCTCTTGAAGAAGAGAACATACTTAAAGTTAAACCATGAACTGAATAAAACAACCTTAGTTAAGATGGCAGGGAAGATTAATTTAACAGATGAACTGAAAAAGTATTTCGGATTTAATAAGTTCAAGGGAAACCAGGAAGCGATCATTAATAACTTGCTCGATGGTAAAGATACCTTTGTACTGATGCCTACCGGTGGCGGGAAATCTTTATGCTATCAGCTACCTTCGGTCTTGATGGAAGGTACGGCAATCGTAATTTCTCCGCTCATTGCGTTGATGAAGAATCAAGTGGATGCAATGCGCAATTTCAGTGAAGAAGATGGCGTCGCCCATTTTATCAATTCTTCATTAAATAAAGGCGCGATAGACCAAGTGAGGTCGGACATCCTTGCCGGAAAGACAAAATTGCTATATGTAGCGCCGGAGTCGCTGACGAAAGAAGAAAACGTAGAGTTTTTGCGTTCGGTAAAGATTTCGTTCTATGCAGTGGATGAAGCTCACTGTATTTCTGAATGGGGCCATGACTTTCGACCGGAATACCGGCGGATTCGCCCTATTATCAATGAAATAGGTAAAGCTCCGTTGATTGCGCTTACCGCAACGGCGACACCGAAGGTGCAGCATGATATCCAGAAAAATCTGGGAATGGTAGATGCTCAAGTCTTCAAATCTTCGTTCAACCGTCCGAACCTTTATTATGAGGTACGTGCGAAGACCGCTAATATTGACAGGGATATTATCAAGTTTATCAAAAACAATCCGGAGAAATCGGGCATTATCTATTGCCTTAGCCGGAAAAAAGTGGAGGAACTTGCTGAAATCCTGCAGGCAAACGGTATCAATGCGCGTCCTTATCATGCTGGAATGGATTCGTTGACCAGGACCAAGAATCAGGATGATTTCCTGATGGAAAAAGTGGACGTTATTGTAGCGACTATCGCTTTCGGTATGGGAATTGACAAGCCGGACGTGAGGTTCGTGATTCACTACGATATTCCAAAGAGTCTGGAAGGGTATTACCAGGAGACCGGGCGCGCCGGTAGAGATGGCGGTGAAGGTCAGTGCATAACCTTTTATACAAACAAAGACTTGCAGAAACTGGAAAAGTTCATGCAAGGGAAACCTGTGGCAGAACAGGAAATTGGCAAGCAGCTTCTGTTGGAAACCGCTGCTTATGCCGAATCTTCCGTATGCCGACGTAAGACATTACTACATTATTTCGGTGAAGAGTACACGGAAGAAAATTGTGGAAATTGTGACAACTGTTTAAACCCTAAAAAACAAGTGGAGGCTCAAGAGTTATTGTGTGCCGTGATTGAAGCGATTATCGCGGTGAAAGAAAATTTTAAGGCAGATTATATTATAGACATACTACAAGGTAAAGAAACTTCCGAAGTACAGGCGCATTTGCATGAAGACCTCGAAGTCTTCGGCTCCGGTATGGGTGAAGAGGATAAGACATGGAACGCAGTGATTCGTCAGGCGCTGATTGCAGGTTACTTGAGCAAAGATGTGGAGCATTACGGACTCCTGAAAGTGACGGAGGAAGGACACAAGTTCCTGAAGAGACCGAAGTCATTCAAGATTACCGAGGACAACGATTTCGAAGAGACGGAAGAAGAAGTTCCGGCACGCGGCGGTGGCTCCTGTGCAGTAGACCCGGCTCTTTATTCCATGTTGAAGGACTTGCGGAAGAAACTCTCGAAGAAACTGGAAGTACCGCCTTATGTGATCTTCCAGGACCCGTCTTTGGAAGCAATGGCTACCATTTATCCGGTGACATTGGACGAGTTGCAGAATATACCGGGCGTAGGAGCTGGAAAAGCAAAACGTTACGGTGAAGAGTTCTGTAAATTAATCAAACGCCACTGTGAAGAGAATGAAATAGAACGTCCTGAAGACTTGCGGGTACGTACGGTTGCCAATAAATCAAAGATGAAGGTAGCTATCATTCAGGCAATTGACCGTAAAGTGGCGTTAGATGATATCGCTCTTTCCAAAGGGATTGAATTTGGTGAACTGCTGGACGAGGTAGAAGCGATCGTTTATTCGGGAACCAAACTGAATATAGATTACTTCCTGGAAGAAATCATGGATGAAGATCATTTGCTTGATATCTACGATTATTTCAAGGAATCTACCACTGATAAGATTGATGATGCGCTTGACGAATTAGGCGATGACTTCACGGAAGAGGAAGTTCGTTTGGTACGTATTAAGTTCATCTCTGAAATGGCTAATTAAAAAAGCGAAAAAAATAGGCGTGCAGGTATGCGGTTTTGAATAAAAACCGTATATTTGCACGCAATAATTTTTAAACGCATAGCCCTATGTCATTTATTGCTGATAAGATTGTAATGGATGGGTTGACTTACGACGACGTATTGTTGATCCCCGCTTATTCTGAAGTTTTACCGCGCACTGTCGATCTCTCGACAAAGTTTTCAAAAAACATTGAGTTAAAAATACCTTTTGTGACGGCTGCCATGGATACAGTTACCGAAGCGAAAATGGCGATTGCCATTGCTCGTGAAGGTGGTATCGGTGTGATTCACAAAAATATGTCTATCGAAGAACAGGCAAGACAAGTTGCTATCGTAAAGCGTGCCGAAAATGGTATGATTTATGACCCTGTAACGATTAAAAGAGGTTCTACTGTTCAGGATGCACTGGACATCATGGCGGAATATAAAATCGGTGGTATCCCTGTGGTAGATGATGAAGGTTATTTGGTGGGTATTGTTACCAACAGAGATTTGCGTTTCGAAAGAGACATGGCAAAACACATTGATCTTGTCATGACTCCGAAAGAAAGATTGGTGACTACTAACCAGTCTACTGACTTGGAATCTGCTGCACAGATTCTTCAGAAACATAAGATTG
>ERZ857745.2897-NODE-2897-length-17474-cov-4.148573_pt1 | contig 17474 bp, 8 predicted proteins | sample MGYA00519699_ERZ857745 | MGnify/ENA primary metagenome ERZ857745 (study PRJEB31778, sample SAMEA3449357) | human gut metagenome | biome: human gut; feature: human-associated habitat; material: faeces | place: United Kingdom | collected 2010/2012 ...
ACGTCAGAACGGAGAGCAGCAGCACGCTCAGCACGAAAATGCCGAGGCGCGGCAGCAGCCGCAGGAAAAACCGGCGGACCTTCATACGGCGCCCCCTCCTTCCAGCAGAACGTAATGCTCCGGCGCGACCTCCGTCCATGTGCCGCCGTCCGGCAGCGGCCCCTCAAAGACGAGCGGCCTGCGGGCGCGCTCGAGGCGCGGGTCCGGGATGGGAATGGACGAGAGCAGCGCGCGCGTATAGGGGTGCTGCGGCGCGGCGAACAGCGATGCCGTCGGGGCCAGCTCCACGAGCCTTCCCTGATACAGCACGCCGACGCGGTCACAGAGGAATTCCACAACGGCAAGATCGTGGGCGATGAACAGGAAGGAGAACCCGTGCTCCTCCTGCAGATGGCGGAACAGATTGATGATCTGCGCCTGAATGGAGACGTCCAGCGAGGCAACCGGCTCGTCCGCAACGAGCAGCTCCGGCTCCATGGACAGGGCGCGCGCAATGGCGACGCGCTGGCGCTGCCCGCCGGAAAGCTCACCGGGGTATTTGTCCAGATAGCCCGCGTCCAGACCAACATAGCGCATCTGGAATTCCGCCTCGGCGCGGTAGCTGCCGCGCGGCGGGCGGACGTGCTGGATGCGCATCGGCTCTGCAATGATATCGCACACACGCATGCGCCCGTTCAGGCTCGAGCCGGAGTCCTGAAAGATGATCTGCCGCTCTGCCTGCAGCGTGCGGCGGTTCGCGCGGAAGGCGCGGCGGTCACAGATGTCGATGCCGCGATAGAGGACCTGCCCGCTCTGCGGCCGCAGCAGATTCATCACGCAGCGCGCGATGGTCGATTTGCCGGAGCCGGATTCTCCGACCAGGTGCGTATGGCGCACCGCGACATCGCGCCCCGCTGGGGCTACACCTTCAGCGCGAACTACACGTTCAACCCCGAGAACGCCCATTTCAGCGACCTGATTTCGTTCTACGGACAGGCTTATCTGCCGGGATTCGCGCCCCACAACTCGGTGCTGGTGGCCGCGACCTACCAGACCTCGATCGGCGGCTACAAATTTCCGTCGGGATATGCTCCGTTGAGCTACAAATCCACGCGGCTGGTTCCGCGCGGGTTCACCTCCGCGGACATCGTGTCGAACAACTACACGGCTTTTCAGGCCAACTACCAGCTGCCGGTGTGGTATCCCGAGGGCGGCATCGGCTCGGTGATCTACATCAAGCGCATCCGGCTCAACGCCGGAGGCGACTACGCGCAGTTCCGCGACGTGGGCCGCGGAGGAATGACGTGGCGGCGGATCTGGTCGGTGGGCGGAGACATCGTTTTCGACTTCAACGCCTTCCGGCAGCCGGCGTCGGCCACTTCGACCTTCAAGCTGTCGTGCTACCATCCGTCGAGCGGCGGGGTGTACGTCGCAGCGTCGGTGGGACTGCCGTTTTAAGGTGAAAGGTTAAAGGTTAAAAGTGAAAGGAGAACTTTGCGGTTAAGCGAGGGCAGAGACCGCTTGCGGGCTATGCCGAGCGTGAGCAAAGTCGAGCCGCTTCAGGCGGATTAAAGTGAAAGGTTAAAAGTAAAAGGTGAAAATTTCGTATCTTTGTCGCAAATATCGTCGTATGGGACAGAAAAAAAAGACGGGTGTCAGCCCGAAAACGATAAAATGGATCTGGTACGCGGCTTTCGCACCCTTTGCGCTCGTGGCGCTGATGCTGGTGCTCACGGTCTTCGGCGTGTTCGGCCGCATGCCCTCGTTCGAGGAGCTGGAGAATCCCCGCAGCAACCTCGCCACGGAGATCTACTCCGAGGACGGCAAGGTGATCGGAACCTTCTTCGTGCAGAACCGCTCCTATGTGCAGTACGCCGACCTCTATCCGTCGGATTCGACGCTTCACATCCGGCTGGCCGGGCATGAGGTTCCGCCCATCGTCGCGGCGCTCATTGCGACCGAGGACGTCCGTTTCCGCACCCACTCGGGCATCGACATTCCTTCGCTGGCGCGTGTGGCCGTGAAGACCCTGCTGTTGCAAAACACCTCGCAGGGCGGCGGCTCGACCATCACGCAGCAGCTGGCCAAGAACCTCTTTCCGCGCGATACGGTCCGCAACCGCGGCGCCGTCGTCCGCAAGGCCAAACTCGTGACCTCGAAGTTCAAGGAGTGGATCACGGCCCTCAAACTCGAATACAACTACACCAAGGAGGAGATCGCCGCCATGTACCTCAATACGGTGGAGTTCGGCTCGAACGCCTTCGGCATCAAGTCGGCGGCCCACACCTTCTTCAACAAGGAGCCGGACGAACTCAACGTGCAGGAGGCGGCCGTGCTGGTGGGGGTGGTGAACGCCCCGACGCGCTATTCGCCCATCCTGAATCCCAAGAACGCCCTCGTGCGCCGCAACCTCGTGCTTTCACGCATGGAGGAGGCCGGGGCGCTGACCCGCAGGCAGCGCGATTCGCTGGCGGCGCTGCCGATCGTGACCAACTACAAGCCCGTGTCGCACAACGAGGGTGCGGCGACCTATTTCCGCGAGATGCTGCGGCTGGTGATGAACGCCCGGCCTCCCAAGCGCAGCCAGTTCTACAACGAGTGGGACTATGACCAGGCGGTGGAGGAGTACAACGAGAATCCGCTCTATGGCTGGTGTCACAAGAACCGCAAGGCCGACGGCACGCCCTACAATATCTACCGCGACGGGTTGAAAATCTATACCACGATCAACTCCGTGATGCAGACCTATGCCGAGCAGGCCGTGCAGCGGCAGATGGAGAAGGAGATTCAGCCCAAGATGGACGCGCAGTTCCGGGCGACGAAGACGCTTTTCGTCGATGCCGACAAGGAGGAGCGCGACCGGATCATGCGCCATGCCGTCCGTTATTCGGACCGTTACCGCGAGATGAAGCACGCCGGGGCGGGCGAGAAGGAGATCAACGCCGCTTTCGACAAACCCTGCAACATGCGGGTGTTCACCTATAAGGGCGAGCGCGACACGCTGATGACGCCGCGCGACTCGATCCTCCACCACAAGCGTATCATGCGTGCCGCGATGGTGTCGCTCGATCCTGCCACGGGCTTCGTAAAAGCCTATGTCGGAGGGCCTAACTTCCGTTACTTCAAGTACGACATGGCCAAGCAGGGCAAACGCCAGATCGGCTCGACGATCAAGCCCTTCGTTTACACCTTCGCCATCGACCATCTGGGCCTGACGCCCTGCACGATGGTTCCCAACCTGCCGACGACCATTGAGACGGCCAACGGTACGGCCTGGTCGCCCAAGGAGGCCGGCAATGTCGAGTACGACGGGGTGCTGCACCCCCTCAAGTGGGGACTTGCGCGCAGCCGCAACAACTACTCGGCGTGGATTATGAAGCAGGCCAAGCAGCCGGCTGCCGTGGCCGATTTCATTCACAACATGGGCATCCGCAGTTACATAGACCCCGTTCCGGCGCTGGCTCTCGGCTCTTCGGAATCGAACGTTTACGAGTTGGTGAGCGCCTTTTCGACCTTTGCCAATCAGGGCGTGCACACCGATCCGATCTTCGTGACGCGCATCGAGGACCGTCAGGGCAACCTGATCGCCAGTTTCATTCCCCAGTCGCAGGACGCCGTCAGCGAACGCACGGCCTACACGATGCTCACGATGCTTCAGGACGTGGTCAACTCGGGGACGGCGGGCCGTCTGCGGTGGCAGTTCGGGCTGACCGACATGGAGATCGGCGGTAAGACCGGAACTTCGAACAAGAACCGCGACGCGTGGTTCATGTGCGTGACCCCGAAGCTGGTGACCGGCGCCTGGGTCGGCGGCGAGGACCAGTCGGTGCACTTCATCCGCGGCGGCGAGGGCAGCGTGATGGCGCTGCCGATCGTGGGCGAATATATGAAAAAGATCTACGACGACGGTCGTTTCGGCATCAGCCGTACGGACCAGTTCGTGCGTCCGGCGATGATGCCCCGTTACGACTGCGAGGACGAAGTCGACTCCGAGGGGCGGAACAACCCCGAGGACGACAATTTCTTCGACTGACACGGACCGGGTTTTCTGTATCCGATAAAAGTCCGGGCCGCCATCAATGGGCGGCCCGGACTTATTTGAGGATCGAACCGGTTTCGCTTATTCGGCCGGGGTGCCGGTGGTGAGGTCGTTCCCGTCGGCGTCTATCAGCTGAACCCACGTGAAGGGACCCACCGGGAAGTCTTTGGCCGTATAGCCCGGACGGACAGCCGGCGAGGTGTAGTAGGATGCCTGGTTTTCCGTCCATCTGAAGAATTCTATGCCGACGTAATCGGTGCCGGTATTGTAGCCGGAACCGTACATCGTTGCCTGGCCTGCCTGCGCCTCGTCGTAAATGCCGACGAGTTTGGGCGAGGTCTGGGTCGTCGTAAATGACGAGTAGGCTCCGGTCGAGTGGGTTATACGGGAGTAGCGAGTCCGGATCGGGTAGACTCCGTCGTAGCCGTAAATCGCATTGTCGGTTTTCGTGTAGAGAATGCCGGTCGACTTCGGAATCGGGATAGCCGGAGTGGAGGCGCCATTATAGGATGCCTGGTAATATGCCCGCAGGTCGTACCTGTTTCCGTAGATCGTGATGCCCCAGCCCCGGATCATGTAGGACGAGTTGACGGTGCCCGGTTTTACGATAACCTCGAATGTTACGGGAGCTTCGTTTACCTGCGAGGTGGTGCTCGTAACTCTCCATTTGCCCAGCCATCTCTTGTAGAGAGGATCGGTATTGTCCGGCAAGAGCGAGGCGTCGATCGAAACCGGAAGCGACGTGATGGGCGTGGTGGAGACGATGAATCCGTTGGAGACGGCGCATCCGAATACGACGGCTACGTACTCGTCGTAGAAACTCGGATAGTTGAGCGTATAGGTGTCCGCACCTTTGTGGAGCAGGCTGGCTGCGATCGCTTCGGGATCGTCGCCTGCGCCGATGTTGCCGTTGAGCGTGCCGACCAGGCTTTGCAGGAGCTTTTTCTCGCGCTGGGCCTCGAATTCGGACTTCAGCATCAGTCCCATGTAGTAGTACTCCGTATCCGTTGAGGGAACTGTATTCACCGTAACGCTGTTGTAGGTCTTCGTGGCATCGGGAACGGTCACTTCGAACGTGATGTCCGACCGGACCGGCTCGGGCGTCATAATCTTGAAATCGGCGCCGTTGACTTCGGCGAAATAGTAGTCGTCGACAAAGGTGAAGTTCTGTGCGGTCACTCCGTCGATCTCGACCGGCATGTAGAAACTGATGCCGGCCTTGGTGTAGATGAACGGTGCGTACACGGTGGTTTCACTGTCGATCTTGACCGCAAAGCGACGGTTCGTGAGCGTTGCCGAATACGTCTTGTCTTTCACGACGAAGGAATAGGTGTTGAATGACATGTCTTCCGCATTATTCCGGTAGGTCTCCAGGTCTTCCGACCAGTCGGTGTCCGCGGAAACGGGGGTCAGGATGTAGTAATTCCCCGTGATGATGCCGCGCAGGACGACCATTGCCGCGGATGTCTCCATCACCGTGAATTTGTAGTCGCCCTCCATGCCCTTGTAGGTCGATCCGATGTTGTCGGGATTTTTCGGGTGTACGAAGTAATTGATGAGCGAGTTTTTCGTATCGAAATTGAGCGTGACGCCCAGATCCTCGCCGAACGAATAGAGACTCGTCTCGGTGGTGGACGGGTTGCTTTCGATCTCGGAGGCAACGGTGACGCTGCCTTCGGAGAATTTGAAAAACAGGTTGTATCCGCCGAACTCCTGGGTCGGGGAGGGGAAATAGCGCACGTGCCATCCGTTTTCAGCGCTTTCGAGCACGGTCTTGGCCTCCTGCTTGGCGGCTTCGATGCGTTCGGAGGCGGACTTGTCGAAAAGATCCTCCTCGTCGAACAGGCATGAGGTGAGCAGGGCAGGAATGGCCAGAACCAGAAATAGTATGATTGCTGTTTTTTTCATATTCGGTGTCGCTTATTCGTTTGTACCGGAATTTTCGGGCGAGTCCGTATCTTCGTCATCCAGCGAGTCGAAGTCGAGGTTGGGCGCTTCTTCCGCACGGCGCAGTACGATTTCCCGCAGTTCGTTCAGGTCGATGTTCCAGGTGCTTTTCATGTAGTTGGAGACGATTTCGAATTTGGCTTCGATTTTCGGCCGTCCCGTGTCGCCGGCCGTCGTCAGCATCTCCTCCCACTCTTCTGCGCTCCGGTTGACGTAGAGGGCGATGAGTTCCACGAAATCCTCGCTGTCGGCTTTCGATGCATACGGGGAAATGAATCCTTTTTGCAGCGCCGATTCGGTGGTCTTGTAGATTTCGAAGCATTGGTCCTGTACGTAATCCGGGCCGGAAATCTCCGCGAAATCGGTGGGGTAAGGTTTCGTCTGATTGAGGATATGTCCGAATTCGTGGTGGATCGTCTTGAAATAGGCCGTCTTCGCATTGACGGTCTTGGGGTTCAGGTTGTCGAGGTTGTAGAGCGTGATCTTCGCCCCGGCTTCGGCCGTTCCCAGCACCACCGATCCGTTGGTCTTGTAGGCATACGAGCCGATCAGGTAGAGGATTTTCGGGAAATAGGCCTTGATGAAATCCGTGCTGCCGGTTATCTCGTCGTAGGCTTCCAGGCACATGTGGCGCACCAGTTTGGCCATGGCGACCGACTGCTTGTAGCTGGCGGGTGTGAGGTAGTAGCCCATGCTCGACTCGATGTCCTCGAACCGGTATTTGAGCTGGATGTTGTAGGTTTCGACGTAGTTGCGCTTGAGCCAGCGGTCGAGGTCGTTCTGTTCGGTGGTCGTCGGCCGGACCACGCTGGTGGAATCCAGATCGTCGTTGTCCGAACAGGCTGTCAGCGCTGCGCAGAGCAGCGTGACGGAAAAGAGCAGATATATCAGATTCTTTTTCATACGCACTTTGGTTTGTTATTTTCTCGGGTTGGGGGTCAGGCCGGCGGCAATAACGTCGGCCGGGAGTTGCAGGGCGCGGCGCGGATCGGCCGTACCGTTCTCGTCGCTGATCTGATCGGTGATTTGCACGACGGTTTCGGCGTCTTCATCGAGCAGGTAGCGGTAGACCGTGATGCCGAAGCGACGGGTGTCGAACCACCGCATGCCTTCGTGGAGGAACTGGTAGCGGCGCATGAAGATGAGCGCCTGAAGCATGCTCTCCTGCGGGCCGCCCTCTTCGAGCGTGTTGTAGGGGGCCGCATGGAGCTTTTTCTTGGGATTGAGCGTCTGCGGGCTGCTGACCGAGGTCTTTCCGACGTAGAGTTCGGAGTAGTCGGGGTAGGTTTCCGTAGCCCATTTGATGATCGAAGCCTCCGTCATGGATTTGAACCCTGCCGAGAAGAGGTTCGCGGCGTAGAGGTTTATATCCTCCAGAGCCTTGTCGAGCGCCGTCGGGTCTTCGTTCATCTTCATAATATAGGCTTCGGCGCGGTTGAGCAACGCCTCCTCGGAGGTGAAGAGAACGGAAATCGCTTTGTTGAATCCGGTTCCGGCGACCGGGTCGGTGTATTGGAACACGCGCCATGTCCGGGGAAGAACGTATTTGCCCGATGAGGCAAGCACTGCATGCGGCGCTTTGAAAGTCACGCTGCTGCCCCACGGACCGCCTTTTTTCGGCTGAACGGTTTCATAGATTCCTTGCAGTTTGCCGTGCGAATAGCGGCCGGCGGTGGAGTACCAGTCGAAAAGCAGTCCGCTGTTCGATGTCGCGGCCTGGAGGAGGAAGTTGGCCGTGCTGGCCGAATTGACATATTCCTGATGCCTGCTGGTGCCGTTCGGCAGAGCGGCGATCGCACTGTAATCGCGCAGCAGCGACGACGGGTTGGAGGTCAGGGCCATCGTCGCGTATTTGATGGCATTGTCCCAGTCCTGCATGAACAGGTAGTAACGCGAGGCGAAGCAGCAGGCGGCCTTGTAGTTGAAGTGGTATTTCGGAACCGAATAGGCCGTGTCGTCGATCAGGGGGATGCCCGCTTCGATGTCTTTGCCGATCATCTCGTAGACCTCCTGGAGCGTTCCGCGTTCGTACCTGGGGTTGAGGTCGGTTTCGGCGTGGTCCATATAGGGTATGCCCAGGCAGTTCCCTGCTGTTGCCGGGTTGTAGGGCATGCAGAACATGTTTGCCAGTACGAAATGGGAATAAGCCCGGCAAATCAGCGCTTCGCCTTTGCTGGCCTTGAGCCTCGTGGTGGTAGGTCCTCCCAGCTCCTCGATGGCCGAAAGCGCCTGGTTGGCGTTGGCGATGTTGTTGTAGTTCGAACTCCAGATGTTCCGCGGGGCGTCGTTGTTGCTGGTAACCTCTTCGGCCCATTCGTAGACATCCTGATAGAACTGGTTGTAATTCTTTGTGATGCCGTAGTCGCAGACGTTGTCCGAGGAGAGTTCCGCAACGAGCTGGTAGCTGCCTGCCCCGCTGATGTAGGCCGAGACGAGTATGTTGGCGATCTTCTCTTCGGAATCCAGCGTCGTGCGCAGATCGGGATTCTGATCCAGAAAATCGCTGCACGACATGAATGCCGGAATGACGATCGCTATGCCCAGTAAATATATGATGCTTTTTTTCATAGGAATCTTTTTAAGATAAATCAGATTTTACAGTCCGATTCGGATTGTGAGCGTGAACTGCCGCGGCACGGGGGCTGCGACGCCGCCGGTGTTGTAGAACTCGGGGTCCTGGCCGTTGAGCTTCTTGTCGGCGTAGATCAGGAAGAGGTTCGTGGCTTGCAGTTTGAGCGAAAGCGAAGAGAACCGCAGTTTCGAAATGAGTCTCTTCGGGAAGTCGTACGAAAGCGAAATCTCCTTCATGCGGATGAAGTCGCCCTTGGCGATGCGTGCCGTCGAGTAGTTGTAGGCGCTGTACCCGTACGAAATCGAGGAGTTCAGCTGGCGCTGGCGCTTCGAGGCGATGGCCGGGATGTTCGTGACGGCTTCGTCGCCGGAGACCATCCAGCGGTTCTTGAATTCCCGCGGCATGGCGTCGAGGTCCGAGTAAATGCTGCTGAAGACCGGGTTGAGCCGCACGACGTTGCCGAACGAGTAGGTCATAAAGACGTTCAGACGCCATCCCTTGTACTGGAACGTATTGCCGAAACTGCCCAGGTCGGTCGGGTCGACCGGTCCGGAGTAGACCAGATTCGTTTTCAGGTTGTTCTCGTTGCTGTCCTGGAAATTGAAGGAGCTGGAGCTGAGTTTGCCTTCCGTGTTGACCACGACCGGCAGTCCGACTTCGTTCAATCCTGCGAACTGGAACGAGAAGAGCGAGCGGGCGGGATACCCCTCCATCGTGAATCCGGTTCCCGAAACCAGCGTCATTGCGCGCGTGGAGGTTTCGAGTTTGGTCACTTCGTTGTGGATGTGCGAGTAGATGAAGTTGGTGGTCCAGCTGAAGTTCTTGGTCTGGACGTTCTTGGTCGAAAGGCTGATTTCGACGCCGTTCGATTTCATCTCCGCGACGTTGCCGTATTTGGAGATCTCGCCGCCGATACCCTGGGTCGTGACCGTGCCGATCAGGTCGAAGTTGTTGCGTTTGTACCAGTCGAAGGCCAGGTTGATCCGGTTGTTGACGAACCCGACGTCGAGTCCGAGGTTCAGCTCGTGCTTCTTCTCGTAGGTGAGCTGTGCATTTTCGAGGCTCGAAACCTTGAGACCGGTTTCGGTATCGCCGCTGGTCGGACGCCACGGGGTCGAGGCTTTGATGACGGCCAGCGAGTTGGTGACGTAAGACGGGCCGCGGTCGGCGGTCAGCGAGTAGGAGGCTTTGAGCGACAGGTGCGACAGGGCGGGCTGTACGTGGCTGAAGAACTTCTCCTCGTGGACGTTCCATGCCCCGGAGATATTCCACGTCGGCAGCCAGCGGGCTTTGCGGCTCTTGCCCATCTTGTTGGTCCCTTCGTAGCGGTAGGTTCCGTTGATGGTGTAGCGTCCCTTGTAAGAATAGGTTCCGTTGAAGAAGAAGGCCACTTCGCGATAGAACGAGTCGCCGATCGTGTAGTACTTGCTGCCGCTCTCCATGCCCTGCTTGAAGGCCAGGTAATCGTAGTAAGGCTCCATACCCATATCGTACTGGAGTCCCCAGCCGCGGAACCAGGTGTTGTGCCGGTCGATCTTGTTCACCGACATACCGCCGTAGAGGCTGATGATATGCGTGTTGTTGAACGTTTTGTTGTAGGTCGCCGACGCGCGGAAGTCGTACGAAAGCATTTTGTTGTCCGTGCGTTCGTAGATACCGCCCTTGGGCAGCACGGTCACCGGAACGGCGTAGGGGTTGTCCGGATCGGTGTAAAGGAACGGGTTGTTGTCCCGGACGGTGGTCGGTTCGACGGTCCGGTAAGCAACGGACTGGTTTGAGGACTCGGTGATGTTATGCTCCTGGATCGAGGCCTGGTATTTTACCGCGCCCAGGGCGCTCAAGTCGAGGCCCTCGACGGGCGACCACTTCAGTTCGGCCTGGAATTTGGTCTCGACGACCGAAAGGTCGATGTAGTTGTTGTCCAGTTCGTGCAGAATGTTGAAGCTCGCGTAGTTTCGCGTGTAGAATTCGTCGGGGTCGAGCGTGCGCGACGTATTGAGCGCATAGGAATAGGGGTTGATGTCGAATTCGCGCTTCACTTCGCCCGTCACGTAGTTGGTTGCCGACGACAGGGTTCCCGGCGCCTTCTGCTTCCGGTAGGAGCCGTTGGAAATCAGGTTCAGCGACAGGTTTTTGAAGATGTTGTAGGTGGCGTTGATGTTGGCCGTGTAGCGTTCCACCTTGCTGGTCTTCGTCCAGCCCGGGTCGCTCATGGCGCTCAGCGACGCATAGTAGGACGATTTGTCGGTTCCGGACGTGAGGCTCACCGAGTGGGTGTGCATGACGTTGTTGTTGAACAGCTCGCTGAACCAGTTCGTGTTGCGGAACTCCGCCGCGCGCAGGTAATTCCCGATGCTTGCGTCGTCGTTTTGCAATTGTCCGGCCGCAATCATCTGGTACATCTTTCCGAATACGCCGCTTTCCGAATCGGTGATGGTTTCGGCGAGGTTGAGCCAGCCTTTTTTCTGCATGTCCATGTACACCGACATCTGGTCCTGCGAGTTCATAATGTTGAAATCCCGGTAGGACGGAATCATGCGGTAGGTGAATTCGCCGGTGTAGTTGATGGTGCTCACGCCGGCGCGGCCGCGTTTGGTGGTGATGACGATGACGCCCGCCATGGCGCGCGCTCCGTAGATGGAGGTGGCGGAGCCGTCTTTCAGAATGTTGAAGCTCTCGATGTCTTCGGCATTGAGTCCGGCGATGGCCGATGCGATGAGCGTCGTGGCGTCGCCCGAGGAGAGGTCGTCGGCGTCGATGTCGACGATGTCCTCCATGATGACGCCGTCCACGACCCACAGCGGCTTCGAACTGCCGTAAATTGATGTGGCGCCGCGCACGCGGATTTTCGGGGCGGTTCCGAACGTACCGGATACGTTCTGGACGGATACGCCGGCCGACCGGCCTTCCAGGCCGCGGCTGATGTCGGCCATACCGGCCAGTTTCACGTCGTCGGCAACCAGCTGGTCTGCGGCTCCCGTGAACAGCCGCTTGTCCATCTTGGTCATACCCGTCACCACGACGGCCTCTACGGCCTGGGCGTCGGGTTCGAGTTTTACCCGGATGTTGGGTGCAATGTCAACATCCTGGGTTTTGTAGCCTACATAAGAGATTTGGAGTTTCCCCCCCCCTCCTTTCGGGACTCCTTGAAGTGCGAATTCTCCCTTGACATCGGTCGAAGTGCCGATTGTCGGGCGGTTCTTGACGACAACGGTCGCACCGATGACCGGTGCGTTGTTCTCATCGACGACACGGCCTTTGACCGTCTGGGTCTGGGCCGAAGCTGCCGTCATACAGAAAACCGCCGATAGCGATAAGAGCAATTTTTTTATCATAGGCGAAAATTTAAATGGGTTTGGTACGAGGTTCGGGCCGGCTGCCTTTCCGATGGGCCGTCGGCTATCGGAAAAGGAACGGTGCGTTTGAATAAGCGTGCAGCGGGTGTGGGTAGGGATGCTGCGGGAGGATGCGAACGTAAGAGAGAGGGCGATACGGCGGATCAGCCGAAGAGCGGGTCGTTCGGATGCCGTTGCTTCCGGTATTTCGACCGGCGGAACTGGAATACGGAAAACGATGCGGAGACTGCCCGGAATGATTTTCCGGCGATCGTCCGATTTTGATGCGAATACCTCTGATGCCGAAACAAGTGCGTTTTCTTCATAGCATGCGGGTTTTATATATAGGTGTCGCAAATAAGCCTTTCGGGAAGCGGAAACTTTCGTCAGGGCTTCTACAAAAATATCGGAAAACGGCATTGTGCGAGTATATTTTCTTGTAAAAGAAGTATGATTTCATATCATAGCGCCCAAGATCGCTCTTTGCCGCTCGCCGGAAAAGCCATCCGGCGTATCCGGGAAAAAGCCCTTGTACCAAGGGGAATCGGCGTTGTCGCTAAATGGGATATTTTGTTTTGAAATCCGGTTTTTTTGTATATATTTACATAGATATTCCGGTCTGTTTTTATCTAATTCGCCCTGCTATGTATTTCAGATGCGTATTCCTTCTCCTCGCGGTCGCGGTCGTCCGGAGTGCATTCCCGCAGAATATCCGCCGCATTACCCACCGCGACGGGCTGTCGAACAGTTCGATTCTGTCGCTGGCGCAGGATGCGGACGGGTATATCTGGGCGGGCAGTTGCGACGGACTGAATCTGTGGGACGGCAATTCCGCCCGGCATTTCCGGCTCTCGGGCAACCTGATTCAGGAGATCGTAGCCACGGACGACGGTTACCTCTGGGTGCGGACCAACTACGGTGTCGACCGCTTCGACACGCGCGACCGGCGGATCGAAATGCTTGCCGGATTCCAGCGGGTCTATAAATTCGCGGCCCGCAGCCGGGACGAGGCGTTTTTCCTGCATGGCAACAAGTTGTACGGATATGTGGCGTCGCAGGGTGCGTTCGAGCCGGTCGATGTCCGCGGGGCGGAGCTGAACGGGGTGCTGCGCATGTGCCTCGACGGCGACGGCGTATTGTGGCTGGTGCGTTCGGAGGATATTCGTTGTGCGCAGGGGGCCTATGACGCCGGCGGCAGGGCTTCGGTGGGGGAGTGGGAGCGGATGCCGCTGCCGGACGGAGTGGTGTTCACCCGTTACGACGGCGACCGGACGATCTTTTTCACCGACCGGAACGGCATGTTGTTCCGCTTCGACACCGGGCAGCGGCGGGCTTTCCCGATTTTCGACCTGCGGGAGGAGCTCGGACGGCGCGGCACCCTTTCGTCGGTGATCAGCGACAAGGACGATTACGTGCTGGCCTTCGGGATGAGCGGCGTGCTGCGGCTCCGTTCGACCGATCCGATCGAGGGGCGTTACGAGTTGCAGGAGATCGACGTCAACTGCGGCGTTTTTGCGCTGCTGAAGGACTGTAACCAGGATATTGTCTGGATCGGAACCGACGGCAGCGGGTTGCTGCGGCAGGCGGTCGGGGAGGTCGCGATCCGTTCGGTCACCTACGAAACGCTGCCCTACCTGCTGACCAAACCGATCAAGGCGCTCCATGTCGACCCGGAGGGCGACCTCTGGATCGGGACCAAGAACGACGGCATCCTGCGCATCCGCGATTTCTACTCCCGGCGGACCTTTACGCGGGAGAATACCGACAGCTATACGGCCGCCGATTCGCCGCTGGGGAAAAATTCGGTCTATACGTTTGCCGGAAGCCGCCGCAATGTACTGTGGATCGGCGGCGACGGCGGCGTGTGCTACTACTCGTACCGGCACAGGCGGATTTTCGAACTGCCGCGGAGCGGGGCGCTGCGGCGCATTCACGGGCTTTACGAGGACCGGGACGGGGTGCTGTGGGCTGCGAGCGTGGGCTACGGGGTCTGGCGCGTCGAACTGTCCGGGAGCGCCGACGCGCCCGTCGCCGCGAATGTCGAACCGGTGGAGCTGGGACTCAAGGCGCGGAGCCGGAACTTCTTTTTCTCCGTTTGCGAGGAGTCCGATTCCACCCTCTGGTTCTGCAACCACGGTATCGGCGTCGTACACTATGACAGGCGCACCCGGGAGGGCCGGACCGTCGGGTTCGACACCCGCCGGGGGCTGGCCGTGAACGACGTGACGGCGGGCGTGTGCCGTTCGGACGGCTCGTCGTGGTTCGGGACCGGCTGCGGCCTGGGGGGTTACGATCCGGCGGGCGGCGGCGCGGAACCCGATTACAGCAACGACCAGCTGCGCTGCGGGGTGATCCACGGCCTGCTGGTCGATTCGCTCGACAACATCTGGGTCGGGACCAATGCCGGCATCGTGCGCTACGACCCGGCGACGAACCGTTCGGTGGTTTACGGCGCTTCGTACGGACTTGACGTGGTCGAGTTCAGCGACGGAGCCTATTTTTACGACCGGGAGCGGGGAAAACTGCTTTTCGGAGGGATCAACGGCTTCGTGGTCATCTCCGACAGCGGGGATTCCGAAGCGGCCTCCTACATGCCGCCCATCCGGTTCCGCGAGGTGAGGGCCAACGGCGAGTCGTACGATGTCGGGACGCTGATGCGCCGGGGGCGGATGGTGCTGCGGCATCATCAGAATGCTTTCAGTCTTTCGATCGCGGCGCTGGATTACGTCAACGGCAGCAATTATTCCTATTTTTACAATATCGAGGGACTGGACGGCGACTGGCATGACAATTACCACAGCAACACGCTGGCCTTCGCTGCGTTTCCCACGGGCCGCTATACGCTCGGGGTGCGCTACCGGAACAATACGACCGGGGAGTGGAGTCCCGTCAGCCGCCTGCCGATCCGCGTGCTGGCTCCGCCCTACGCCTCGACCTGGGCCTGGATCGGGTATCTCGCCGCAACGCTGGGCGTCGTTATCGGCGTGTCGGGATACCTGATCCGCCGCCGCCGGCTCCGGGCGCGGCTCCGGCAGTCGCTCTACGAACAGCGGCAGCGGGAACTGGTCTATGAGTCGTGCATCTGGTCGTTCTCCAACCTGACCAACGAACTCTCGATCCCCGTGACGCTGATAAACGGTCCCTGCCAGCAGATCATGGGCTGCAAGTCGGCCGACGCGTTCGTCCGCCGGCAGGCGGAACTGATCCGGCACAATGCGCAGAAGATCAACGATCTGATCTATATGCTCAACGAATTCCAGTCGACCGATCCCGTCGACGGTTCGGACGATATCGAGATGCTGGACGTTTCACGCACGGCCGGCGGCATCGCGCAGACATTCGCCGATTATGCCGGGGAGAACCGCATCGCCTACCGGACGGCCGTAGGCAGCGGCGTGCTGTTCCCTTCGGTGCGCAATATCCTGATGATGATCTTCAATATCCTGCTGTCCAATGCGTTCCGCCGGACGGAGCCGGGCGGCGAGGTGAGCGTTTCGGTCGGAATCTGTTCCGTGCCGCGTCCGGACGGGGCGGCTTCCGGCGCCGGGGAGGAGACTTCCGGCGCGGCGGAACGGCTTCGGATCGAGGTCTCGAACCGGGGCGTGGAACTCGACGCCGGGCAGATCGAACTGATTTTCGACCGTTACAAACTGCTCAACCACCTGGGGGCGCTGAGCCGCCAGGGCGTGTCGCTGAAGGAAGACCTGGAGCTGGCGATCTGCTACAACCTCGTGACCAAGCTCCAGGGCGAATTCCGGGTGGAGAGCCGCGACGGGCTGACGACCTTTACGCTGTCGCTGCCGCGGCTCGAGATCACCCGTGCGGCCCGGTCCGCCGCACAGCCCGACATCGCTCCCGGACAGCGGTTCAGCCAGCCCGTGCCGGTTCCCGAAGCCTCCGTGATGACGTTCGGTGACATGCTCCCGACGATGCTCGTCATCAACGAGGACCGGGATATGGCCGATTTCATCGCCGGTCTGTTCAGCGGCGGCTACAACGTGCGGATCGTCTCCGACCTGAAATGCCCGCAGGAGAAACTGGCCGAAGCGCAGCCGCAGATCATCATCTGCGGGACGGTGTCGCTCAATGCGGCGATGATCGGCCTGATCCGCAGCATCCGGGAAACCAAGCAGCTGATGCAGGTCCCGATTATCCTGTTGACGGCGGTTTCCCGTACGGACGTGAAGGTCGAGGGGCTGGAACTGGGCGTGGACATCTGCCTGAAGATCCCCTTCGACATTACCCATTTGCAGAGTGTCGTCGACCAGCTGCTGCGCCGTTACGAATCGCTGAAAAGCTACGGACGCTCGGTTTACAGCGCCTTCGACCTCACGCAGGGGCGGTTGCTGCACAAGGACGACAAGGCGTTTCTGGAGCGGATGCTCGACATCATCAACCGGAACATTCTCGATCCGGGATTCTCGACGCAGTTCATCGCCCGAGAACTCGGCATGAGCCTCTGCAATTTCTACCGGCGGCTGGGGACGATCACCGGCCAGACCCCGGCGGGAATCATCCGGGAGTACCGGCTGAACCTGGCCGAGCAGTTGCTGGTGACCACGCGGCTCTCGATCGACGAGATTATCTACAAGTCGGGGTTCGCCAACCGCAGTACCTTTTTCCGGGGATTCATCGCCCGGTTCGGGGCGACGCCGAAGGTCTATCGCGAGCGGAAGATCGAGGAGGCGCTGCGGGAAAAGGACGCCCGGGCGGAGGAATCGGACCGGGCGGAGGAATCGGACCGGGCGGAGAAATCGGACCGGGCGTAAGCGAAGCCCTCGGCGGCGCGGGTGCCGGGGTGTCGGGTGCGGATGTGGCACGGGTGCCGAGTGCCGGGTGTGGGTGCCGGGTGTGGGTGCCGGGTGCGGGCGAAAGCGGGCGGCAGCCTTTGCCGGGACCGTTTCTGCGGATGTTTCCGGGCGGCAGTCGTTGCCGGGACCGTTTCTGCGGATGTTTTCGGGCGGTTGCTGCGGCGGCGGTGCGGGCGGAACGGTTCGTACGCAGTCGTTTTCCGGTGTCCGGATCGTGTGCCTGCGTTCCGGATTTTGCCGATTTCCAGGCCGGAAGGAGGATTTTTCCCGGAAAATCGTTATTTTTGCCTCCGGAGCTTCCGTGTACGGTTCGTCCGAGCGGAAACGATGATCACTTTATAACTTTATCGAGATGAAAATTGCTATTGTGGGCGTCAGCGGCGCTGTGGGCCAGGAGTTTTTGCGGATTTTGGAGGAGCGCCGGCTCCCGATCGACGAACTGGTGCTGTTCGGTTCGCAGCGCAGCGCGGGCCGTACCTATAAATTCCGCGGGGAGGAGCTTACCGTCAAACTGCTGCAACACAACGACGATTTCAAGGGAATCGACTTCGCCCTGACGTCGGCCGGAGCGGGTACGTCGAAGGAGTTCGCCGAGACGATCACCCGGCACGGGACCGTTATGATTGATAATTCGAGCGCTTTCCGCATGGATGCCGACGTGCCCCTCGTCGTGCCGGAGGTCAACCCCGGGGATGCGAAGAACGCGCCCCGCCGCATCATCGCCAATCCCAACTGTACGACGATCCAGATGGTCGTGGCGCTGAAGGCGATCGAGCAGGTGTCGCACATCC
>ERZ857745.2898-NODE-2898-length-17469-cov-2.842196_pt1 | contig 17469 bp, 13 predicted proteins | sample MGYA00519699_ERZ857745 | MGnify/ENA primary metagenome ERZ857745 (study PRJEB31778, sample SAMEA3449357) | human gut metagenome | biome: human gut; feature: human-associated habitat; material: faeces | place: United Kingdom | collected 2010/2012 ...
CTTATGTGGAAAATGCAGATGAATTTCCGGAGAGAATGAACCTGCAGATCTGCCGCCAGATTGACAAAGGAAATCTGGATATCGAGATCTGGGAGCGTGGCTCCGGTTACACAAAAGCTTCCGGTACAGGAAGCTGTGCGGCAGCCATTGCAGCCTACCGAAAAGGTCTGATGGAAAACAGAATCAATGTAAACCAGCCAGGTGGTATGATCCAGATCGACATTAAAGAAGATGGAACTATTTTTATGACAGGAACTGTTGGATATATTGCGGAGATGAGCGTGGCTGAGAGCTTTTTCTCATAGAAAGAAAATATGGTGCATATGGCACATCCCAACTGCCGGGGCTGTGTAGCGGTAGCTACGGCGACTGACGTAGGAGCAGCAGATGAAAAATCAGACAAGTCAATATGGCAGTTGCTTAATTTTCAATGTAGGAGAATCCAGGTATAGAAGTAAGAAGACTTCCGTGCCTGGATTCTTTTTTGCTGCAAATGGGGGGTGATGTCTGTAAGCGATATCATTATGCCTAAAGAGAGAAAAGTATTTTTTATATAAAATATGGAGACGGAATCAGCATGTTGATATACGAAACAGCCCCTCTTGTTGATAAAAAAAGTGCAATGTCTAAACTAAAAATAGATAGACATTTCTAACACAATTCTGTAGAATAAACAAAGGTTAGAAAATACTAATAAAAGTTAAACAAGGAGGAAGAGAATGGCTGACAAAAAGTTATTAAGAAAAATTGCTCCGATCATTATGAGTGCAGCTGTAGCGATGACCAGTTCACCGGTTGGAGTTATGGCAGAGGACTTTACTTCTGGAGAAGCAGCTGTTGAGGTATCTGAGGAGACTGCATATGGTTCTGATGAGATTTCAGACGACTATGACGAATCATCAGAGGCTGACGATTCAGCAGATTTTGGTACAGACACAGAGGATGGTTTTGAATCTGGAGAAGCCGCAGAAGAGGAGTCTGGATTTGAGGACGGCGAAACCGGAGACACAGAAGATGCTTTTTTAGCAGACACTGAGGGCGAAACCAACAATGAAGCGGGAGCTGTGAAAACAGTGGAGGATGGTCAGATCGTACTGATGAACATTCCCTATGAAGCTTTTTACAGATCTGAGTTGAAAAACAATGATGTAAAAGTAGATGCATTTACATCCGCGACGAAAGCAAAAACAAAGATGAGCGGCGTGATGAATGGAAATGCTGCTTATCATACAAGCGCGGAAGGAAATGAACTTGCAGGTGTTACTTTTCCGGTAAAAGTGAATAAAGCTTCTGATTTGGAAAATTTTAAACAGATTACAGACAGCACTACTATAGAGATTACTACGAACATGAAAGGCCAGGTAAGTACTAATACATATACTGGTGCAGCGGCTCTTATTGAACAGCCAAGCTATACTTATTATGTTCCGGCAGAAACTCCTGCATATTACAAGGAAATGAGCGTAGATGAGAACGAAAATATTTCTTTTGGCGCTGTTCAGGGAATGTCCGAACAGAATGTTAGTGTGAATGCTGAATTAAAGCTTAATTCCAAATATGGAGATTATCAGCTTGAGCTGGATGAGACAGCAGTAAAGGCAGTAGTAAATGCATCTAATGGTGATAAGATTTATGGTGTAATCATCAATACAACAGACGGAACCACTTATGCACTCCGTCATCTTGAGAATATCTGGAAAGGAAAAGAACTTGCATGGAGCACCGGCTTTACAACAGAATCTCACGGTTGCCCAATAAGCTCTGACCACTACAAATCCATGATGGGAAAAACTATTTCCAGCGTAACGTACTATACGGATAAGGGGGAAATTAATTTTGATATTCCAGATACTTATGTTCCGGTAAAAACAGGTGTCAGTGCAACCGTTGACAACATCAAGGTAACAGATGCAGAGGTTAAAGTTGAATTATCTGAAGCACTTCCATCTGATTATTCAAAGAAATATGCAGTTGATGATGTGGAAGCAGCGACAACAGAGACAGGAGTAAAGGTTACAAATCTTACACCTGGAACACATACTCTGACAATTTCCGATGCAAATGGAAAATATGCTCCTGTCAGCGCTACTTTTACAGCAACAACAGATACTGTAATGGCTTCCTATGATGAGTATGAAGGAAAACTGGTTGCTGCGGCAGATATTACCGCTGAGCAGTTTGTTGCATTTACCAAAACAGTTTCAAAAGTAAAAATTGGTGACCAAGAGTATGCTGCAAGCGGAAAAGGTGCTGTGAAGATTGTTCAGGAGGATGGAACTCTTGATTATTCTAAAACAGCTGTAAACGATGGAGATACAGTAGTTGTAAGTGCTGCCGGATACCCAGATGTAACATTTGTTTACAACGAAAACGTATATGTATACGCAGGTCTTACATGGGCTGAGTACTGGGCTTCCGAGGATGTATACAATGCAGGCTCCACAGCTTCTTCTGAAGAAAAAGACAGAAGAGGTGAGTCAGACCTTGGAGCATTTGATGCTGTAACAAGAGCAACTGCAAACCATGGCCTTCACAGAGGAAGCTTCCAGGCAATCGCGGTTCTTAATGGAAAAACAGTTTCCCACTGGAGCGCAGACGGAAAAACAGTTTATTATGCCGATGGAACATCAGAAGTATTTAACCGGAACAATGTAACCGGATATACCGTAACTGGCCTGAAATATGTACCGGTTGAGATTAAGAGAGCTGACCTTGCTGCTTTTGCAGAAAGCCATGCAATTGTAAAAAATGGCGGACAGCTGATCGGCGGTTATGGCGAGAAAGAACTGAAATCCTATGAAGCCGTTGCAAATGTAACTGCAAATACAAATGGTTTGAAAAAAGTTACAAAAGCTGAAGACGAAAGCTTTGTAATCGGAGCAAGACAGAACGGAACTGAGTCTGGTATCAAAGATGCAGAGCTGAAAGTGGCAGACGGAATTACAGCAACTGTAAAACCTGGAAATGGTTCTTATGGTGAGTTCCTGAGAGTTGACCTGACTGGAAACTATGGCGATCTTGGTGCACATATGCAGTCTGTTGAGTGGGCATATTATGGAAATGATTCCACTTATACAAACAGACTTGCAAACTATGGAACAAAATTTGCAGCTGATAACTGGATGCATAAAATGATGGGTATCCAGCTTGGTCTTACAGAATCTGGAAGATGCAAGCTTCCGGAAGGAACTGACGGAACTGGTTACTGGATCCTTACTGTTCATGCCCTTGGATACCAGGATTACGTTGTAAAATTCCAGGCAACAGCTGAGAATATTGCAAAACCTGCAGGTGATGCAGATTCCACACCACTGGAAAACATTATCGCAGAAGCAAAAGCCCTGAACGAGGCTGATTATACTCCGGAGAGCTGGGCTGCTGCAAAAGACAGCATTGCAAATGAGCTTGAAGAGTGCGAGGAAATGCTTGCAAATATTAAGAATCAGACAACTTATGGCGTAGAAGAGCAGATCGGACATTTAAGAGAAGCTCTTAACATGCTTGTAAAAGCTCCGGCTCCAACCGCAACACCGGCACAGCCGACTGCAACACCAGCCCCGGCGCAGCCGACCGCAACACCGACCCCTGCACAGCCAACTGTAGCACCTACACAGCCAACTGTAACTCCGGCACCGACTGCAGCACCGGCCAAAGGAATTACAGCAACTGCAAAAGCTTCCACAATTTACACCAAAGGAAAAACCTCTACAACCATTACGGTTGTAAAAAATGATGTAACTGGAAAAGTTAAATTTACATCCAGCAACAAGAAAGTAGCGACTGTTTCCTCCAAAGGCGTTGTAAAAGCGAAAAAAGCGGGAAAGACAACCATTACTGTAAAGGTTGGAAATTACACTAAGAAAGTAGTAATCCAGGTTAAGAAACCTTCTCTGAAGCTTGCAAAATCTTCTGCAACAATCAAGAAAGGCAAAACAGTAAAAATCAAAGCAACCGCAACACCATCCGGAAAAGTAACATATAAGTCCAGCAACAAGAAAGTAGCGACTGTTACTGCAAAAGGTGTTGTAAAAGGTAAGAAGAAAGGTACTGCAACCATCACTGTTACAAGTAATGGAGTATCTAAGAAATTCAAAGTAAAAGTAAAATAATGATTACAAAGCTTTTACGATAACAAATAATACTTGTGCAAAAACAAGGCAAAGGAACGGGGGCCGTTTTTAACAGCCCCTGCTTTTGCTTGTAAAAAGAAACTTATTTTACTACATATTTTAACAGGAGACAGCATGAAAAAACGAGACAGTGATAAGAATCCTTTTGAAAAAAAGAATCTGGTGAAACTTGCTCCGGCAGCAGTGGTTATTGCTGCTGTGGCTGCAGCAGGTGCTCAGGCTGGCAGCAGTGGAAAAGAAGTGACTGCTGAAACCAGAGAGGTTGTAAAATCCCAGGATCTGGAATCGCTTCTGAAAACAGCCTATTCCTATGAGGCAGCAGATGACGAGGCAGAAGAGGAGAGTCTGCTGAAAGCAGGAAAAAATACATCATCAGCTTCTTCAAAGAAAAAAACTTCCAAAATTTCAAAGAAAAAAAGTGGTATAAAAAAAGGAAGCTCAAAGACCCTTCCAGTAAAAACGGCTGCATCTTCAGGGGTAGGTCAGGGCTCCACCACTACACCAACTACAGAAGTTCCGGAAGGCGGCTATAAAGATGGAACTTACCAGGGCAGCGGTACTGGCTTTGGGGGAACGATTACCGTACAGGTAACTGTATCAGGTGGGAAAATCACAGCTGTTGATATATTGAGTGCCTCTGGAGAAACAGGCTCTTATTTTGCCTCTGCACAGGGCGTTGTAAGTAAGGTTTTATCAAGCCAGTCCCCGAATGTGGATGCAGTCAGCGGTGCAACTTACTCCTCAAACGGAATTATCCAGGCAGTACAGAATGCCCTTTCACAGGCAGGAAACAGTGATTCTGCCACACCAACTCCAACGCCAACGCCAAAACCTGCAAAGAAACCGAAGAAAGATACTTCTGTCAGCTATAAAGATGGCGTATATGAGGGACAGGCAGAAGGCTTTGATGGAACCGTAACGGTAAAGGTTACAATAAAAAATGGAAAAATCAAAAAAATAAGCAACACAAATACAGATACACCTGAATTTTTTAATAAAGCATGGAAAACAATCAAGTCCAATGTGATTTCCAGACAGAGTACTTCTGAAATTGATACTGTAAGTGGGGCAACATTTTCTTCAAATGGAATTCTCGGAGCTTTATCCCAGGCTCTTTCAAAGGCTGATCAATCAGGAACTACAGACTCAAAGGAAGAAGATATAACTCCAACCCCGACTACTGTACCTGATGAAACTGTAACACCAATTCCAACGGAGATTCCACAGCCTACCAAGACTCCGGATAATCCGTCAGATGAGCAGCCGGTTGTAAATCTTTTGAAAGATGGCACCTATACAGGGTCTGCAATGGGATATTCCGGAAAGGTTAACATAACACTGACAATTAAAGACGGAAAAATTACGGAAGTAACCAATACAAACTCAGATACCAGAAGCTTTTTCAATAAGGCATGGAGATCCATACAGCCTAAAATACTGGAAAAGCAGAGTACAGAAGGAATTGACACTGTAAGTGGTGCAACATTTTCTTCTATGGGAATTCTGGATGCGTCTAAAATAGCACTGGAGCAGGCAAAAAATACAGAGGTACAGCCTTCAGTAACGCCAGAGCCCACTGAGGCGCCGGATTCCACCGAGAAGCCAGAACCCACAAATACGCCAAAGCCGACTTCTGTTCCGGAACCAACGACTGCACCGGAGCCTACAGCTGTACCAGAGCCTACTGAAGCGCCTGCGCCAACTTCTGCGCCGGAACCGACGGATACACCGGAGAATTCTGTGACGCCGGAACCGACAGCTACGCCAGAACCCACGCCTGTGCCTGCTGGTGCATATACAGATGGAACCTACACTGGCATTGGAGAAGGCAATGACGGACCAGACAGTGTACAGGTTACCGTAACAATATCCGGAGGACAGATTGTGGGAGCAACTTATTTTTCCTATGATGATGAAGAATATGCAGATACAGCCTGGGAGGGAATTCTTGGACAGGTTATGGGAAAGCAGTCCGCAGACAGTGTAGATACAGTATCTGGATGCACATATTCCTCCCAGGGATTTATTCAGGCATTTAGAAATGCATTAAATCAGGCAAAAGGAGCATAACCCATGAAATACCAGAGTTTTATTATGAGAGTTTTATGTCTGCTTCTGATCGTTGGTGTCGTTCTTGGCTACAACTCCATGCAGAAAAAAGATAGTGATACCGAAAAAGACCAGCAGATCGCCAGTCTGACAACCAGAGTGGAGGCCTTGGAAAAACAGCAGGATGAGATATTAAGTGCCCTTGAAGAGGCTGCAAAAGCGCAGGAAGAGGCGAAGAAAAAGGCAGAAGAGGAAGCGAAGAATCAGAAAGCCCAGACGGAAGAAGCGGCTTCCGGGGATGCTTCCGAGGACGCGAAAAAAGATGACAAGAATACAGATGAGACAGAGGCTGAGGACGCTTCTTCTGAGGAAGAAAGTGAAGATCTTGTCTACAAAAACGGGACCTACACAGGAGACGGCCAGGGCTTTGGCGGCAATATCCAGGTTCAGGTTACACTTGAAAATGACACGATTACAGACATTCAGGTGGTAAGTGCACCAGGCGAAGACTCTGCATACCTTTCCCAGGGACAGGGCGTGATCAGCACCATTCTGGCTTCCCAGAGTACAGACGTTGACACCATTTCCGGCGCAACCTTCAGTTCCACTGGAATTATCAACGCTGTAAATGATGCACTTGGAAAGGCGGAAAATCAATGAAAAAGAGACAGAGAAAAATCCGGCTGATCCGCGCCGGCATCCAGCTTCTGTTTTTCATTTTTGCTCCGGCACTTTTTTCCACAGCATTCGCAGGCGTGAAGTCCATTTTTCAGGCAATCGCAGCACATCAGACAATCAGCTGGAATTCCTTTCTGGATGTGACTGCCGTGCTGCTGGTGGTAACCTGCCTGTTCGGACGGCATTTCTGCGGATATGCCTGCGCATTTGGTTCCCTTGGGGATGCATTGTACGAGCTGACTGTGTTTATCCGCCAGAAGGTTTTTCATAAAAAAGGCCGTCACGGATATTCAGAAAAAGCCATTCGTATTTTGCAGAAGGTGAAATATATCTGGCTTCTGGTGCTTCTTGTATCTATCCTTACCGGCTGGTACAGCAAGCTTCAGGGCATGAGCCCCTGGGATGTGTTTTCCATGCTCACCGCTGGCAGACTTCCCGGCGCTGCCTACAAGGTGGGGATTGTGCTGCTGATTCTGCTCATGATCGGAATGTGCACTCAGGAAAGATTTTTCTGCCAGTTCCTCTGCCCAATGGGCGCAATTTTTGCTATAATGCCTATAGCGCCCTCTGCGCTGTTCAACCGTGACAGAGGCACCTGTCCGGCGAAATGCGGAGCCTGCAAAAAGCGCTGTCCTGCTCATCTGGACATTGACGGTGATACCCCTCTCTCAGGAGAATGTATCTGCTGCCACGCCTGCCAGGGAATCTGCCCGAAGAAGAATATCCGGATCGGGATTCCGAAGGCGAAAGATGAGAGCCTTTTTTAAACACGAGCTGGGAAAAGATGGGCGAACGCTATTGGAAAATAAGAGAAAATAAAATCAGAAAGAACAGGATATGAGTAAAAAAAGAAGTAAAGTAAGATTTCAGAATGAAGTCGATTTAATTAAGGTACATTATAAAAAGCAGTCCAGAGGTCAATCACTTACCTGCTTGGATATGTTTAATGGGAGAAGGCATTTGAGAAAGAGAAGTGCGGCAGGAATCCTCTGGGGCAGCCTGCTTCTCACTGTCATTTCCGCAACAGTACTGGGAAAAACAACTACAGTTGTTTATGCATCTGACATAGAAAAATACACCAACGCAGATTTCGCAATGGACACGGTAGTTTCCGAAACCCTTTATACCTCAGACGAGGACATCAACACCCAGATTGGCGAAAAGCTCCGCGAAATGGAAACCACCCTCCTTTCCTGGACAGAGGAAAATTCCCAGATTTCCCAGCTGAACAATGCTGATGGCAAGACCATGGAAGTTTCTGATGATCTTGCCGCCGACCTTGAGAAAATCCGCCAGCTTTCCCAGGATTCCAACGGTGCTTTTGACCCCACCCTTGGAAAAATTATCCGCCTGTGGGACATTGCCGGCGAGAACCCTCATGTCCCAGATCAGTCCGAAATCGACACCCTTCTTCCCGAAGTGGGCTACGAGAAAATTCAGGTGGACGGAAACAATGTAACCCTTCTTGATGGCTGTACCCTGGATCTTGGTGCCGTTGGAAAAGGCATGGGCTGTGATTTGATCATGGATTACCTGCAAACCCAGCCAGATGTCTTCGGTATGATCCTGAACCTTGGCGGCAGCAGTGTCATGACCTACGGCGAAAAGCCAGACGGTTCCCCCTGGAAAGTAGCCCTCACCGATCCCCGTGACACCGAAGGTGACTACCTTGGCGCCATCACCCTGGACGCCAACCAGTTCCTTTCCACCTCCGGCGACTACGAAAAATACTTCATAGAAGATGGAATCCGCTACCACCACATCCTGGATCCAAAGACCGGTTACCCCGTCCAGAACGGTCTCACCTCCGTCACCATCGTCTGCGACCAGGGCTATCTGGCCGACGGCCTTTCCACCGCCTGCTTCGTCCTGGGTATGGACGCGGCCAAACCTCTTTTAGAGAAATATGATGCAGAAGCCGTATTTGTAGATGAAGACAAAAATGTGTATGTGACAAGTGGATTGATGGATAAATTCGAATTAATGAAAGACGGATATGTAGTAAACGAATTATAAGTTGTCCATGATAAATTCATAGAAAATGATAACTTATGGAATAGCAAGAAGAGCTCCCGACGATAGTTCAAAACTATCGTCAGGAGCTCTTTTTCAATCAACAGCATTTGGGCTGAATATATTCCTAAGCGGGGCATTCAAGGCGCGCCCTTAATGGAGCGGAGATCCACTGCTTACGAAGACTTAACATCGAAGGCTCTCCTGAGATGTTTAGTCGCAGTTAGCAGTTAGCTCCGCGGAATGTTGCGCCTCCCCGCGTGGAATATATTCAGCCCAGATGCGTACGGTGGTAACATCTCACGGAATTCTCTTAAGAATTTCCTTCGTCAGCACTCCAATCAGCAGTCCTGTAATCACTCCCGACACCATCAGCGCCGGAGCATAATAATACAACAGTCCCACCGTATGCGTTGCCGGAATCGCCACCAGCAGCTGACCGATGTTATGGGAAACGCCACCAGCCACACTTACACCCAGCTGCCCGAATCCAATCTTATTTTTCACAAAAACCATCACAATCAAACTAAGGGTCGCCCCCGCCAGGCTATACATAATACTGGAGCCGCTTCCAAACATAAAACCGATAATAAAAATTCTCACAATGGAAACCAGCGCCGCTTCTTTCCACGTATACCTCTCCAGCACAAAAAGCACCGCCAGATTTGCAAGCCCCAGCTTCATTCCCGGAATTCCCGCAAAAAACGGAATCAACGACTCCACATACCCGAAAATAATGGCAATGGCTGCAAACAGCCCAAGATACGCTGTCTTTTTCTGATTCATCACTTACACCACTGCGTCAAATCCACTCTCGGAATCCTGTGAATCTGAATCGCCCTCTCCCTGAATGACTACTCTGTTTGGCAGGCACACAATATATCCGCCTGCACTGCCCACTGCCGGCTGCTTCATGCAAAGATGATCCGGACAGTCTGCCTCTGTCATCTTTACCTCGCCGTCCTTAATTTCACACACATTGGTATCCCCAATCTGGATCACCTGATCCTCCGCCAGTGAATAAGTCCCATAAAGTTCCCCATCCACCGTAATCTGGATCGACCCATGAGTTCCATGTGGAACCGCATAAACAAAAATACAAAGCACCACTGAAATAACCAATAGTGCACCAATAAATACCGCTTCTTTTTTCTTCAAAAATGATACCTCTTCATTAATAGTTTTAACAAAAATCATTATATCATAGAAACATGTCCCACAAACGGATCATTAGTTTATGATATAAGAAATACAGAGATTTTTCAACCTATTCTAAAATCCATTTTTGAGAAAAAATCGCAACAGAGAGAATGACTGTTATTCACAAAGGAAACGGTAACGGGTGGCTATTCCTTTCCACACCGCTTTTTATTGTAATTTCCCACGGAATATGCTATTGTATAGTTTGAAAGTCTGTGTGCCGTGCGGATCGCGGGAATGATTTTTCAAACATGTTCCAGGCCGGCGGCATTGTTGAAGAAATGTAACGATTCAGAAAACACTGGACAGTTACACAGAAATATTAGAAAGAAGGTGAAGCTATGGTTGAATTAGACCAGTTCAAGAGCATTCTTGCAACATACACAGAACCATTAGTGGAAGTGAGGGATTCACTTTGACCTGGCTAACAAAGAAAAGCGGGTTGAAGAATTAGAGCGCGAAATGGAAGCGCCTGATTTCTGGGACAATGCAGAAGTATCCCAGAAGAAAATGAAAGAATTAAAGAGCATGAAGGACGACATGGAAACCTATCAGAATCTGGTAACCCAGAAAGAAGATATGGAGACCCTGATCGAGATGAGCTATGAGGAAAATGATCCGTCCATGATCGAAGAAATCCAGGAAATGCTGGATGAGTTCCAGGCACAGTTTGACAGTATCCGTGTGAAGACACTTCTTTCAGGAGAGTATGACGGCGAGAATGCCATTATCAAACTGAATGCAGGAGCTGGTGGAACAGAAGCCTGCGACTGGTGCAGTATGCTGTATCGTATGTATACACGCTGGGCTGAGCGCAAGGGCTTTTCAATTGAAGTTCTGGACTATCTGGACGGCGATGAAGCTGGTATCAAATCTGTTACGTTCCAGGTAAACGGAGAGAACGCATACGGACTTCTGAAGTCTGAGAAAGGTGTTCACCGTCTGGTGCGTATTTCCCCGTTCAATGCGGCTGGAAAGCGCCAGACCTCTTTCGTATCCTGCGATGTAATGCCGGATATTGAGAAAGATCTGGACGTAGAGGTCAATGATGAGGATATCCGTATTGATACCTACCGAAGCAGTGGTGCCGGCGGACAGCATATCAACAAGACCTCATCCGCTATCCGTATCACTCATTTCCCAACAGGAATCGTGGTACAGTGTCAGAATGAGCGTTCCCAGCATATGAATAAAGATAAGGCTATGCAGATGCTGAAGGCGAAGTTATATCTTCTGAAACAGCAGGAAGCAGAAGCCAAGCTTTCCGGAATCCGAGGTGAAGTAACGGATATCGGCTGGGGCAACCAGATCCGTTCCTACGTTATGCAGCCATATACCATGGTCAAAGATCACCGTACCAATGAAGAAACCGGAAATGTAGATGCAGTTATGGATGGTGCCATTGATATCTTTATTAATGCATATCTGAAATGGATCGCACTTGCGAAGAGACCTGCAGAGCAGCAGTAAAAGCATGCTGCTGTTCACGAAGTAACGGTAACAGGGCAATGCCAGTTTCCGGATTATGTCTGGATACAGCGGCTGTAATGGCAGAGATTTGCAGGGCGCAGTGAAAGTGGAAGGAAATGCAGGATGCCAAAGACAACAGATAAGAATAAATATTTTGTAGTAAAAGAGCGGGCTGTGCCGGAAGTGCTTCTGAATGTAGTTGCAGCGAAGAAGCTTCTGGAATCAAAGCGGGCAGTTACAGTTCAGGAAGCTGCAGACGCTGTGGGAATCAGCCGAAGCTCTTTCTATAAATATAAAGATGATATTTTTCCCTTCCACGAGGAAGCCAAGGGAAAGACCATCACATTTATTATACAGATGGATGATGAGCCGGGAATTTTATCCAATGTTCTTCGGGCTATTGCAGAAAACCATGGCAATATTCTGACCATACATCAGAGTATTCCCATCAGTGGTATTGCCACTCTTACCTTAAGTGTGCAGATCCTTCAGGGAGAAGGGGATGCTGAGGCAATGGTGGATGACATTGAACAGATGGAAGGAATCCATTATTTAAAAATTTTAGGCAGGGAGTAACGGACAGATGATAAATATTGCAGTGTTAGGATATGGCACAGTTGGAAGCGGTGTAGTAGAAGTCATCCGCACCAATCATGAATTGATTAACAAAAGAGCCGGGGAAGAGATTAAGATCAAATATGTACTGGATCTTCGTGAGTTCCCTGGAGATCCGGTAGAAGAGATTCTTGTTCATGACTTTGAGCAGATCGTAAACGATCCGGAAGTTAAAATTGTAGTAGAAGTAATGGGAGGAACCGGTGCTGCCTATACTTTTACAAAAAGAGCACTTGAAGCCGGCAAGAGTGTGTGCACCTCAAATAAAGCTCTGGTTGCCAAATACGGTCCTGAGCTTATGGAAATTGCAAAAGAGAAAAAGATCAACTTCCTTTTCGAGGCAAGCTGCGGCGGTGGGATCCCGATTATTCGTGCCATCAACGGTTCTCTTACCGCAGATGAGATTGATGAGGTCAGCGGAATTCTGAACGGAACTACCAACTATATGCTGGATAAGATGATCACAGAAGGTGCTGATTTCAATACTGTTCTGAAAGAGGCTCAGGAAAAAGGCTACGCAGAGGCTGATCCTACCGCTGACGTGGAAGGACAGGACGCATGCCGTAAGATTGCCATTCTTTCCTCTCTGGCATATGGAAAATTCCTGAATTTTGAAAATGTTTATACAGAAGGAATCACAAAGATCACACCAGAGGATATGGAATACGCAAGAGAAATGGGCAGAAGCATCAAGCTTCTTGGCACAAGCAAGAAATTGGGAGACGATTCCTTCTACGCACTTGTAGCACCTTTCCTTGTTGGACAGGATAATCCTCTTTATGGCGTAAAAGGTGTGTTCAACAGTATTTTTGTACATGGAAATATGCTTGGAGATGCCATGTTCTATGGAAGCGGAGCTGGCAAGCTTCCTACTGCAAGTGCAGTTGTAGCAGACGTTGTGGAGGCTGCAAAGCATCTTCATGACACCATTCCGAATAACTGGAGCAATGAAGAGATGACCCTGATGGAGCCGGATTCTGTAGAAGGCCGTTTCTTTGTCCGTGTGAAGGATACTTCCCTGGATGAGGTGGATAAGGCTTTTGGTAAGGTTGAGGCTGTGATCGAGCCGGATTCCCTTCCGGAAGAATTTGGTTTTATTACCAGACTTATGACACAGGGCGAGTACAAAGAGCGTGTGAAAGCGCTTGGAGAGAATGTTCTGGGCATGATCCGCGTGAAAGACTGATAACATGAAGCCGCAGTTATTCAGGTCATGGGCAGCTGCGCGAAACTGTCTGTATGAGCAGATAAAAATAAAACTGACAGCGTGAAAGGAAAAACTATGCTGATAGTTAAGAAATTCGGCGGTACTTCCGTTGGGGACAAACAGAGAATGTATAATGTTGCCAACCGTTGTATCGAAGAATATAAAAAAGGAAATGACGTGGTGGTGGTTTTGTCCGCCATGGGAAAATATACAGATGAGCTGATCCGTATGGCTCATGATATGGACGACAAGCCTCCGAAGCGTGAGATGGATATGCTCCTTACCATCGGTGAGCAGATGTCCGTATCTCTGATGGCCATGGTAATGCACAAGCTGGGCGTTCCGGCGGTTTCCCTGAATGCTTTTCAGGTGACCATGCATACCACAAGCAGCCATCAGAATGCAAGATTGAAAAGAATTGACACAGAGCGTATCCGCCGTGAGCTGGATGCCCGCAGGATTGTCATCGTTACCGGATTCCAGGGAGTGGATAAGTATGATGATTATACCACCCTGGGACGAGGCGGTTCTGATACCACTGCCGTGGCACTGGCAGCAGCGCTTCATGCAGACGCCTGCGAGATTTATACAGATGTGGACGGCGTTTATACAGCCGACCCACGTAAGGTTCCAAATGCCAGAAAGCTGAAAGAGATCACATACGATGAGATGCTGGATCTGGCAACATCAGGAGCGGGTGTACTTCACAACCGTTCTGTGGAAATGGCGAAGAAATACGGAGTGCCCCTTGTGGTCCGCTCCAGCCTGAATAACAGTGAAGGAACGGTAGTTAAGGAGGTAGTTAGCGTGGAAAGAATGCTGATCAGCGGTGTTGCGCTGGATACAGACGCTGTGAGGATCGCAGTACTGGGACTTCGTGATGTGCCTGGTGTTGCATTTAAGGTATTTGATACCCTTGCAAAGAAAAATATTAATGTAGATGTTATCCTGCAGTCTATCGGACGTGCAGGAACAAAGGACATTTCTTTTACCGTAAATAAGGATGATCTGGATGATGCAGTTGCCACTCTGGAGGAGAGCCAGGAGCGCCTTGGCTTCAAGGAGCTTCACTCTGAGCGCAATATCGCCAAGCTTTCCATTGTTGGCTCCGGTATGCTCAGCAATCCTGGCGTGGCTGCCAAGATGTTTGAGAGCCTTTACAATGAAGGCGTAAACATTAATATGATCTCCACATCTGAAATCCGTATTACCGTCCTCATCAATGAAAAAGACGGAATCCGGGCTATGAATGCAGTACACGATGCTTTCGGCCTTGCCGACTGATCAAATATACATTCTAAGGAGGAATTTCTGTATGAAAAGAAAAGTATTGGGAGTGCTTTTTACAGCAATGTGCCTGTGTGCGGTTCCGTCCGCGGCTTATGCAGAGGCACAGGAAGCCGAAACTACAGAGGCAGCAGGAGAGGCTGCTGATGAGCCTGAGGCTGGTGCAGAAACGGTTACAGAGCTGTCCGACAGCCTGTACGATTTTCAGGTGAAGATCGGGGATAAGGTTTACCAGTTCCCTATGTATTACCAGGATTTTGCAGCAGACTGGACACTTGGCAAGAACGAGGACCCGGAGATGGGCGTTGGAACCAATTCCTATGGTTCCATCAGTTTTTACAAAGGGGACGACCGCGTTTCCGTAGATGTGATCAATCTTGGAATCAACCAGCTGCCATTAAACCAGTGTCTGGTAGCAGGAATTGATATTGATGCAAGCTATGATTTTGATGTGGCGGCTACTCCTGTAGAACTGCCTGGCGGAATCGTAATGGGAAAATCCAATTTTGATGATATCAAAGCTGCTTATGGTGATCCAAGCGATACTTACGAGGGAGACCTGTATACCAAGTATTCCTACTCGAAAGATTATTACGAGGAAGTTCATTTCTATGTATATAAGGATGACAATACTCTGAAGCAGGTAGATATGCGTAACTTCGTAGAGCCAGAAGGATATGACAAGGGAAGTGTAAGCGAGGAAGTTCCAGAAATCGTATCTTCCTATACCGCTCCTACTGAGCTGGGAGATGATCTGCTGGCTCCACAGTTGGAATTCTGCGGAGATCTTTATTCCCTTCCGGCTCCGGTGTCTGCATTCCTTGAGAATGGCTGGGAGCTTCAGGATGTGGAAGATGGCGCTTATGTGGCTGGCCGGGATCTGGAATTTGTAGACATGATGAAGAATAACCAGAGTGTGCATTTCAGTGTTTACAATTTTACCCAGGATGCAACTGCCATCGAGAACTGTTTTGTACGGGAGCTTGAGGTAGGCAATTACGACAGTGATGCTCTTACCCTTACTCTTTCCGGTGGATTTACCCTGGGTGCGAAGAAGGCGGACCTGATCGCAGCTGCAGAGGAAAAAGGCTATGCGTGTGATGAGGACGGAGATTACCTGAATATTTATAAGACTGCAGATACCAAGATTGACAACCGGGCACAGTTCTGGTTTAACAAGGATGAGGATCCGGATACAGTGGCAAGTGTTGCGTACAGAAATGAAATTCTTCCAGAATAAGGGAGAACCCGATCTGGAGGTTTTGCAAAATTAGTAACAGGAGGGAAATATGAGCGACTATGTGATCAGCTGCTGTTCCACAGCAGACCTTACGAAAGAACATTTTGAGAAAAGAAATATTTCCTATATCTGCTTTCATTATGAACTAAATGGAAAAGAATATGCAGATGATCTGGGACAGTCTATGCCATTTGACCAATTTTATAAGGCCATGCAGGATGGTGCATCCACCAAGACTTCCCAGGTAAATGCAGATGAATTCGAAGAATATTTCGAAGGATTTCTGAAAGAGGGAAAAGATGTGCTCCATGTCTGCCTGTCTTCAGGAATTTCTGGCGTTATCAATTCAGCTAACGTTGCAAAAGCGGATCTGGAGGAAAAATATCCGGGGCGTAAGATCCTGGTTGTGGATTCACTGGGTGCATCCTCTGGCTATGGCCTTTTTATGGATAAGCTGGCAGATCTGCGTGATGAGGGCAGACCCATTGAGGAGGTTCATGCCTGGGCGGAGGAACACAAGCTGAACCTGCATCACTGGTTTTTTTCCACAGATCTTACGTTTTATATCAGAGGAGGCCGTATTTCCAAGGCCAGCGGCTTTTTCGGCACGATGCTGAATATCTGCCCGCTGCTGAATATGGATGATCAGGGAAAACTGATCCCAAGATTTAAGATCCGTACCAAGAAAAAGGTGATCCGGGCTGTTGTAGACAAAATGGAAGAGTACGCTGAGGGCGGACTTGACTATAGTGGGAAATGTTATATTTCCCAGTCCGCATGTATAGAGGATGCCAGGGAAGTGGCAAGGCTGGTGGAAGAGCGTTTCCCGAAATTAAATGGGAAGGTTGAGATCAATAACATCGGAACTACCATCGGAAGCCATACAGGTCCTGGTACGGTAGCGCTGTTTTTCTGGGGAAACAAGAGAACGGCGTAATTAAAAAATTACAGATGTCAGATGGAAGAATGCTATATTGGGAACAACTGGCATGGCTTAATGGAGCAAAAAGTGAAAACAGCGAAATGGTGCTGCAATATATCTGGCCGGGATGCATCAGAATCCCGGCCTGCTGTTTCACTGCAAAGGAGAATGATGATTATGAAAAAAAGGGATTGCTAGAATTTGCATTGTTTAGAACTAATTTGTGTAGATATTTATATAACAATTCAAAAGAAATAAGTACAAGATTACAAAAAGAAGTTAATAGTTATACTAAAGTATAATAAAATAAATGACAAAAGATACAAGTAAATAGAGTATGAAGTTTTTATTTGTATCTTTATAAATGATATAAGTGTAGTAAAATACAAAAATATTTGTAAAAAGACTACACAAAATAAAAAAAATATGTTACAATAAAAAATGAAATTTTTAGAAAAATGGCTAAAAGCCAATAAGAAGGAGGAGTTAAAATGTCAGGTCATAGCAAATGGCATAATATTCAAGCTAAAAAAGGTAAAGCTGATGCAGCAAGAGGTAAAGTATTCACAAAATTAGGAAGAGAATTATTAATAGCAGTAAAGCAAGGTGGACCTGACCCGGCTGGAAACTCTAAATTAAAAGATGTAATTGCAAAATG